>Ga0164320_10000585_pt1 | contig 12252 bp, 9 predicted proteins | sample GuaBasSediGuay11_FD_113736 | JGI IMG/M metagenome (GOLD analysis project Ga0164320, IMG submission 113736) | Subseafloor sediment microbial communities from Guaymas Basin, Gulf of California, Mexico - Guay11, Core 4567-28, 0-3 cm | ecosystem: Environmental > Aquatic > Marine > Hydrothermal vents...
CAGAGAGCGCCAATGTCTGATTCACTACCAGAAAATCCAGCAATCGCGACCAATTCTGTTAGCGTCTTGCAGTTGGTCGATGGTTCCTCAGACGCCGCATTCGCCATCGACGATCACCATCAGGTGGTCGTCTGGAACACGGTCGCAGAACAGTTGCTGGGTTACTCTGCTGGCGAAGTGATCGGTCAGCGTTGTGGTGAAATTCTTCAGTCTGTGCTACCCGGTGGGGAGCCCCTGTGCGTGCCCGAGTGCGAGATGTTTCGGTGTTTTCAGAGCTGCCAGCCAAGCGGTGTGCCTGAGTGTCGTGTACGGCGCAAGGACGGCAACTGGGTGACCGTCGGGTACTCATCGCTGGTGATGCCGGGGCAGGTACAAGAATCGGCCAACGGTGCCATCGTCGCGGTGGTATTCCTGCATGAGATAGAAGAGCAGCACGTGCAGATACCACAACGCGGGCTTTTGCAGATATTTACCCTGGGAAAATTTGGATTAGTAGCGAACGGTCGTGGCATTGTGGTCGATAAATGGAAGCGCAGACAGGCCGCGACCTTGTTGAAAATTCTGGCGACCCATCTGGATCGCCCGGTGCATCGCGAGCGCATCCTGGATTGCCTGTGGCCCGACGTCGATGAAGAACGTGGCTGGGGTCGGCTCAAAGTGACAATGTACTACCTGCGGACCCAATTGCGCGCCAGTGGTGTCGGTGAAGATGCGGTACAGACCGTCGGAAATGCTTACCTGCTCAGGCGCGATGCTGTCTGGGTGGACGCGGAAAACTTCGAAAGGCTGGTAACCGAAGGTCGGACGTTGGAGTCTAAGGGGCGCTGCGACGACGCCCTGCACTGCTATGATGAAGCGCAATCCCTGTACCGTGGTGACTACCTCGAGCAAGAGTTGTTTGCCGACTGGTGCGCCGAAGAGCGCGAACGTCTGAGTGAAATTTATATGGAAATGCTGACGCGCAAAGCCGGGTGCCATGCGCAGCGCGGCGAATTCGTGGAAGCCGCTCAAGTGTGCCGCAAAGCCCTGGTCCACGATCCCTGCCGCGAAAGCTTCCATTGTTCCCTGATGCAGTATCTTGTGCACCTCGGGCGAGCCGATTGGGCCATTGCCCAGTATAGAAATTGTCAGAACGTGCTCGCACGCGAATTCGGGGTCGAACCTATGCCCGAAACACAACGCCTGCACCAGAAGATACTGGCGCAGCAAGTTTCGCCAGCTCCACTAACGCAGACTATACCCCTATCCCGGACGACCTCGGCAGCACAGAACTAAGAAGACACTGATCGACTCTGAGTCGGGGGTGGGACCCTTCAAACTGTGATTCCGTTTCATTTTTCAAAACCTACAACGGGTACTTTCTGCCGTTCGCAGGAAATCCCGCATCGTTTGTCACCAGATTGTCACCGCAGCATGGTCTAACGTAACTTCTAAACGCATGACGTGAATTTAATGGGGCTGGCTTTGAAGGATAGATTTCCAATTATGCAGTCGTTTGTCGCCAGAATCTGGCTTGAGGGCAGCGCCGACGAAGACCCAAAATGGCGGGGACACATCCAGTATATTCAGGGACCGGAGGGAATCTACTTCCAGGACCTGGCGGAAATGTCCGAGTTCCTGGAACAGGTGAGCGGGGTCCCGAGTCTTGGGTTTTCCGGGCATGCAGGGAAGGTTGTCGAAATCTCGAAGTGCGGCACCGCTGCAAATAAAAAACGTAAATCAGATCTGTGAAGAATCGACTAATCCGGGTTTATCGCCACTGCGCTACATCGAACACCGCCGAGGTTTCTTATGACCAGCAATGATGATCTAACCGAGCCCACTCCGGTTACGGCTCCGAAAAAATCGAATTGGGGCAGTAAGCTTTTTTTTGTCACCCTGATCGCGATATTGATATTCTTTTGGTGGCTGCTGATATTTTCCGGTGGTGTCACCGGTGATCACGGTTGATTTGAGATGACAAAAATAATGCATTCAATTTGGCGCTTCCTGCTACCTGTAGTAATGGTGGCGGTTATCGGGTTTGGTAGCGGGTTGTTCCCATCTACCACTATGGCCGCAAGTGGCACGGCAGAGCAGCACAGCGCAGCGATTAACAGTGATGGGGCCGAGCATGAGTCCATCGCAGCATCTCTGCCGGCACCAAAATTAAAACGCTCGGATTATCCGAATATTGGCACTAGTAGTCGCGCTATTGTGTGGGTTATCGCGCAGATGCACCTATTTTTCGGCGCACTTGTTCTAGCGGTTCCGATCTTCGTGCTGGTTATCGAGCTCATTGGGTTCAAGACCAACGACGATCGATACGACGACATGGCCCACGAGTTCATGAAGGTCAGTCTTACCGCCTATGCCATAACGGCATTATTCGGCGGCACGCTGGCACTATCCCTGTTCCTGCTCTATCCCCAATTCATGTCCTATATGATGCAGGCGTTCGGGTCGCAGGTGTTGGTCTATGCGGTTCTGTTTTTCCTCGAGAGCATACTTCTTTACATTTACTACTACGGTTGGAACGCGTTACGTTACGGTAATCGAAAATGGGTGCACCTGACCCTGGGTTTACTGCTCAATGGCGTCGGCACCACGCTTCTGGTGGTGGCAAATTCCTGGTCGACTTTCATGATGGCGCCTTCCGGCATCGATCCGGCCACCGGTGCGGTAACCGGCAGCATCTGGGAAATCATGAAAGGCCCTCTGTGGAACCCGCTAAACCTGCATCGCTTTATCGCCAATATTGCCTTTGGCGGCGCGGTTGTAGGCGCGTACGCGGCCTTTAAGTTTCTTGCCGCCAGGACACAGGCTGAAAAGGCCCACTACGACTGGATGGGCTATACCTCCAATTTTATCGCGATACTCGCATTCCTGCCGCTACCGTTTGCCGGCTATTGGTTGATGGCAGAAATTTATGCCTACTCCCAGCAAATGGGGATACTGGCGATGGGGGGCATTCTGGCGTGGTTGTTCGTGATCCAGGCAGTGCTGATTTGCACCATCTTGATGGCAGGCAATTATTACCTGTGGACCGGCATGGCGCGCACCGAGGGTGGTGAGCGATACCGATGGTTCACCAAGTACATCGCGGTGGTGCTTGTGCTCGGTTTCCTGGTATGGGTGACGCCGCACAACGTGATTTACACGACAAGCGAAATCGCCAGGCTGGGCGGTGGCAATCATCCGGTGCTGGGCCCGCTGGGGATAATGCCGGCCAAAAATATCGCGGTCTTCTTGATGCTCATAGTCACGTTTTTGTCTTTTCAATTGTATCGGCGCGCGGACAAGGTGATCACCGTCGCATGGCAGGACTGGGGCAACGCGCTGATGATCACGATCTACGTAGTAGCGATCGCCAACGTCATATTCGCCGGCATCTATTACGGCTATTTCACCAACACCGTCTACAAGGTGGGCTCGAGCGTGATCCAGGTAATGTCGACCGTGGTTGTTATCGTCTCCGGCGTGGTGATCGATACCCTGATGTTCAAGGGAGCCAAAACATTGCCGGTGTTCTGGGGCAAGGTCACGGACCGCTCTCAATATGCCCTGTTCGCGCTTCCTATTGCGTTTACCTGGCTGATGGCGCTGATGGGCTATATCCGTTCCTCGGTGCGCACACACTGGCATGTGTATGCGGTTATGGAGGATAAGTCCCCGGATAATTTTATTCCGCCGCTGGCAACGGTCGGCAATATGGTTACCGGGATTACCCTGTTGTTCCTGGTATTTGTGCTCTTCATTTTCTGGATTGCCAATCTGAGCGGCACCAAACAAGTTCCGCCTGCGAGGGAAGGTGACTCCACACTGGCTGAAGGTGCGCAATGAAAGCTCTGGTAAAACCACTGGGTTTTTGTGTCGCACTGATTTTAGCTTTTGGCTCCGTGACCTATATGCTTCCCCAGATCAAGGGCGAAGCACCTAAAGAGGAAGAGGTGATCGTGGGGGCATTGACCATGGATTCATTCATTGCCATGGGCGAAAAGTTATATCACGGGAAAGGCACCTGTACGCTGTGTCATAACAAACTGGGCCGGGCGCCCGACCTGCTCACTTATAACGTCGTACAGGTCTCGCTGGAGCAAATAGCGGATCCCCGGTACCAGGGAAAGGCCGTGGACGCAGAGGGTTATCTGCTCGAATCCATGCTGCAGCCGAGCGCCTACGTCGTAAAAGGTTTCGGCAAAAAGGGTACCAACGATAGGGAATCTCCGATGCCTGCCGTCGATAAGCCGCCTATCCAGCTCTCCGAGGTGGCGATCGTCGCAATCGTCGCCTACCTGCAAAAAAAGGATGGCAATCCGGTGACGGTAGCTCTGCCCACAGCCGCGCCAGAACCCGACAAGATAGATGAAACCGCGGAGGCGAAACCCGCGCTGCCCCAAAACCCCGAGGAGGTCATTGCAAAATATGGATGCGCGGCGTGTCATTCCATTCAAAAGACCCAGTCTGTCATAGGACCCAGCCTGAACGATGTCGGCAAGCGACTGGAGATCGACCAGATCCGGGCCAGCATCATCGACCCGAAAGCGGAAATAGCCAGTGGCTTCCCGCCCATCATGCCGGAATTTCCCGCGATGACCATAACCGAGCTGGAGATGATCGTGCAGTTTCTGGCGAAGCAGACTGAGGTGCAACCGTGAAAATGCGAATCCCCGCTTTTTGGCAGGCGCTCATCGTGCTTGTCGGCAGCTTGCTGATATTCAGCTGGGCGTTTCCACCTTTCATGCCACGGTCGTTGATGATCGCCTACACCTTCATCACATTCATCGGCGTAATGCTTTACTTTTCCAGCGATGAACGACTTTGGGCCGAATTCAAGGCACCGATCAATGCTACATTGCAAGACGACGACAAATGGTTGCTGCGCTGGACTTTGCTTATCGTCATACCACTTCTACCGGGGTACGCCGTATACGATGCGGTGAAACCCTCAAACGAAACACCGCTTGAAATGCGTCAGGTTCACCCCTCCCCACCCGCCGGGATACAGGTATATGACAAGGCCTTTGACCTGGCCAAACTGGAAAACCCAGTGCGTATGCGCGTTCTGGAGCAGCTCGAAGACGATTCGGATGCCGCGTGGGAAACCTATAATGATGCGGTACGCGCGGGAAGCCTGGTCTATTTCAGCAACTGCTTTTATTGCCACGGTGACCAGCTGGATGGCAAAGGACATTTCGCCAACGGCCACAGTCCGCTACCGACCGACTTCGGGGATGTGGGCACGATCGCGCAGCTGCAGGAATCTTTCCTGTTCTGGCGCATCACAACCGGTGGCCCCGGGCTGCCCAGGGGTGGAATGCCATGGAACTCGGCGATGCCAGTCTGGCACGAAATGTTGAGCGAGGAGGAAGTCTGGAACGTGATCATGTTTCTTTACGACTATGTCGAACAGGTGCCGCGTATGTGGGACCAGGGGATCTCCAGGGCGGTCACCAACATGAAAGACAAGATTGCCTCGCAGCGCGCGAAGATGAACAGCGAAGATATCTACCAGTTACGTTGCTCTATCTGTCACGGCGAAACCGGAGCGGGAGACGGACCGGCGGCGGAGTTTCTTTATCCCCAACCGCGCGATTTCACGGCAGGCCTGTGGAAATATAAAACGTCGCCCGGGGATCTTCCGCCGCGCGATATCGATTTGTTTAATAGCATCAAGTCCGGACTCGTCGGCACCAGCATGCCGGGGTGGTCTAAAATGTTCACGGATAGGCAAATCGATGGCCTGGTGACCTTGATCAAGCAGTTCGATACTTCGGCTATCTGGGCGCCGGAAGATGCCGATGACGAAGACTTCGACGATGATGGGCGTTATCTGAAGCCCGATATTCTGGTGATCACCGAGGAAGAGCCCACCGAGGGCCAGATTGGCTACTCGGACGAGTCTGTAGCGCTGGGCAAGGAAGTCTTCGAAGAAGAATGCAAGAAATGCCATGGACAGGAGGGGCGCGGCGATATCACATCGGGTGAGTTCCTGGAAGACGACTGGGGTTATCGCACCTGGGCTCGTGACCTCACCAAACCCTGGACCTGGCGCGTGACCGAGGTTTCAGCTGGAAGCAATCAGACGGTGCCCGACGAGGCCCAGCGCGATGAAACGATTCGTAACATCTATACGCGAATCTCGATCGGCATACGCGGGACACCGATGCCCTCGCACCGAGCCGTCGATGAGGGCGAAGAAGATGCGATCACGCTGGAAAACCGCTGGCACGTCGCCAACTATGTCTATTCGCTGCGTAGCGGCACGACCTGGCCCGGCCAACGTAACGTGATCGAGGGCGTGGAATGGGCTGGTGATTTGCCGAGCAGCGTCGAGGACGAGGCCTGGGAAAAGGTCCCGGCCAGCACCTTCAGGCTGGTGCCCAACATCGTCAAGGAGGACCGCCTGTTCACCCCGCTCAACGATTCGATCAGTGTGCGGACCCTGTACAATGAGGGTGAAATCGCGTTTTTGCTGGAAATCAACGACCGCACCGAGAGCCGTCCCGGCGGGTCGGTGGTTTCTCAACTCCCGGATAAGAGTGAACAGATGTATCCCGATGCCGTCGCACTGCAATTCCCGAAACAGGATGCGTACGCCACGGCGCCAGTCGAAAAACCACTCTATCGCCACGGCGACGCGGAACATCACACGACTATCTGGTACTGGAACGCCGGCTCGGTCGAACCCCCCGTAGAGCCCCGCGCGGTGCTACTCGATGCCACCGGCCCCGATTCAAAGATGACACCGCGTACGGGCAGTAACGACCTTTTCGCCCGGGGCGAATGGCAGGATGGCCGCTGGCGCGTGCTTTTCAAACGTCCGCGCGGTACTACGGATAAATCGCAGGAAGGCGGTGCCACCGATTCGGTCGATCTTATTTTCCGTAAAGGACAATTCATCCCGGTGTCGTTTGCGAACTGGGATGGGAACAACGATGAGGTCGGCTCCAGGCATACCCTGACCCCGTGGTTCTGGCTGGTGCTGCCGAAAGATACGAACTATATCTGGGTCTACGGCTCGTCGCTCGGAACCAGTCTGGCCTTTTTGCTGGCAGGTATGACTCTGGTGTGGCGCGTGCGCCGAAAACCCAGGCAAGCCAGCGAGACCCAAAGCTAACCTGGCTGCTACATGTCACCCGGGTGTCACCGGGCAGGTTAACAATAGTATTAATGATCGAATAACTTAGGAGATTTCACATGAAAATATCGCAATCGGCCACTCTTGTACTGGCTTGTTTGTTTGTCTTCGCGGCAGGTCCAGCAACGGCCGCCAAATATAAAGTGTCGAGCGTCGGCGTCAAAGATGGTGGCAGCGTTAGCGGTCGCATCACCTACGATGGGACCGCTCCTGCCCCGGAAATATTGAAAGTCGATGAGGATATCGAAGCCTGTGGTGGCGATCGTCCTTCCGACGCAATTCTTGTCAGCGAGGACGGCGGAATACAGAATGTCGTGCTCAGCATCGAAAAGATCGCTACTGGAAAAGACTGGGATTTCCCTAAGGGGGGATTTACTTATGATCAAAAGAACTGTAGTTTTTCTCCACGTATAATGTTGATCAAGGCCAAGATGGAAGGGGTGGTGTTAAACAGCGACAGCGTCGGACATAACTTCCATACCATCAGCAAGGGGATCTTCAATGTCAATAAGAAAATCCAGTCGGGCTCTAAGCTGGTCGTGAAAAAGAGCAAGATCAGAAAAACAGGAATGGTACGCGCAAAATGCGACATCCATTCATGGATGGGTGGATATTGGGTCGTGGCCGCCACTCCTTATACGGTGCTCTCCGATGCCGGTGGAAACTTCACCATTTCGGATATCCCGCCCGGAAAGTACACGCTTAAAATCTGGCATGAAAAATTGGGAGAGACGAAGCAAAAATTTGAGATCACCGAGGGTGGAATCACGAAAGTCGATGCGACTCTCAAGCTTTAATCAGGCTAACTGAATCGGTGCGATCTACCAGGGTTCTGACTCAGGTAGATCGCCAGTTGGAGGCGATAGATGAAGTCAAATACAATAAAAACAATGCGTCGTTGGATTATCGTGCTGGCCGTAACGTTGTTATTCTTCTATGGCCTGGATCATTTTCTTATGAGTGCCCAGGGGTTACCACTCAACTGGAATATGGCACCTGCCAATTAGGACGCGAGGTGGCTGGTTCCTATTTGCTGATTCCGGCCATTTAATTTATCGCACGGTGGACACTGAATCAGGCTCAACGATTCGTGACGGTTCATGCCGCCATTTACAATCTATTTTATCCAGGGCGGCATTTAGTATCCGCAAATCATTATCGGAATCTCAGGGTAGGTGCGATTGCAGAGTGGAGTAGGGCAGTAGCGTAAGAATAGTCAAATTGATTTCCTTCGTTTTCGATACTTAACTTGTCGGTACCGTTGAGTTGTTTACCAAAAATCGAAGAGATAGTAACCACTGAGCAATTTTTCTCCGTATTCGCATCCACATGTTCGGAAAACTACGAGACGTCGCAGTGATCCTGCAGTGGGCATTCGAACGGACCGGTATCCTTTCACCCATGCTGGTTGGGACCAACCTGATCTTCGGCGGTATGTTGCTGCTCGCCGCCGGAGCCTACCAGCTAACCCCGATCAAGCATGCTTGCCTTCGCCGCTGCCGATCGCCGCTTGCATTCCTTGGCACCCACTGGCGGCGGGACGCCTGTTTGATAGCGGTCAGCCTGGCGGCTCAACGACACATTTTCAAGAAGTTATTATCTCAGTATTTTTACTGGATCACGCCTGGAATTGGGCCCTTTAAGCGGTGAAACCTGAAAGCCGACTTTTCCGATAGTTGATGTTCATTTAATAGGCGAGAACTTCTTTTATCGGCACATTGCGGATACCCCGGATAGCCCTTTAAGAACGCAGAATTTGGCACTCAATAGATATTCACCCCCCGGCGGAACCACCAAGGTCTGCCAATGTGACATGGTTCACGAAATTAAGCCGTGGTGTGCACTGAAACTAGCCTATATATAACGAGATAAACGCAATTAGCAGAAAGGTAGCTCATGATATTCAATCAATCTGATTCAACCGAGTCAAAAACCACGGAAGCACTGGTTCCCATGGTAGATCTGTTCGCTGTGCTGGCGATCGTGTTCATGATTTATTCGAGCGATGAAATCACTGCTTCACAACAGTTAAGTCAGGAGAAGATAGATCAGGTTGTTTCAGACTACGAACAATTGCAGGATGAGATCGATGCGGTCGAAAGGGCCAGGCAAAATCGCCGAGAGTTCCTGGCAAATAAAGTAGAAAAGACATTAGAGGAAATCGAGGAAGAGAGAGCGAAGAAAGCACAGGATTTAATCGCACAATTTACTCAGATGCTAGCCGCGCAACAAGATCAGGCTGCATTGGAGTATGAAACTCTCGTAACCAGATTTGAAGTTGAACAGGAAGAAGAAGTCGAAAGGGAAAAGACTGCGTTGCAAGCGGAAAAGCAATTGGAACTGAAAATAAAAGTAGCTCAACTGAAGCAAGAAAAGGAAGCAGAAGTAACCTTAGCCAAAGAAGAGTTCGATCAAGCCATTACAGTCAAAGAAGCGCAACTTGAAACCACCGTGAAGGCGATTGTCGCGGTCGAGAAGCAGCGGGTAGAAGAATTGGCCAGGCAGGAAGCGGAACTCGAACAACAAAAACATCAGGAAGTGGCCAACGTAGAACAACAACGGCTTGAGCAGGAATCTCAGGCAGAAATGGAAGCCCAGAAGCAACAACTAGAATCAGAACTGGCATTGGCAATAGCAGAACAAGAACGAATCGAGGATTTAGACAGGCAAAGAGCAAAACTGGAAGCACAGGAAATTGAGCAAGCTAATAAGACCCAGGCTCAATTCGAGGCCGAGCTTCAGGCTCAACAAGCACAGGCGGAAGCGGAAAAACAACAGGCAGTGGAGCAGGCAAACCAGGTAGCGCAAACTTCGCTGGCCTTACTTGAAGTAGCGACTGCTGAGCGCGTACAGGCACAACAAGCCCAGGCACAAGAGCAACTTGCACAGGAACTGGCGACGGCAGAAGCAGCGGCAGAGGCATCGGCACAAGCAGCAGCAGAAACAGCCAGAAAACAGGCGGAATCCGAAGCAGAACAGGCACTCGCGAACGAGTTAGCTGCTCAGCAGGCCAAGGCTGATGCAAAACTAGCACAGCAACTGGCAGCGGCAGAAGCAGCGGCAGAAGCAGCGGCGCAAGCAGCAGCAGAAACAGCCAGGAAACAGGTAGAAGCAGAAGCAGAACAGACGCTCGCGAAAGAACTAGCCTCTTTACAGGCCAAGTCTGATGCACAACTTGCACAGGAGCTGGCAGCGGCTGAAGCAGCGGCAGAAGCAGCGGCGCAAGCAGCAGCAGAAACAGCCAGGAATCAGGCGGAATCCGAAGCTGAACAGGCACTCGCGAACGAGTTAGCTGCCCAGCAAGCCGAGGCTGATGAAAAACTTGACCACGAGCTGGCGGCGGCAGAGGCAGCAGCAAAAGCAGCGGCTGAAGCAGCGGATAAGACGGCTGAACAACGGGCAAAAGCAGCAGTTGAACAGGACCACGCCCTTCAGCTAGCCCAGCTTGAAGCTGAAAAGGATAAGGAACTTCGCCCCTTTCGAGAGGCTGAGAAAGCCAAACAACAGATCGTCGATCGACTCAATGAAAACTTTAAGGATTTTGACGAAGGAGTCGTGAATATAGACGAAAAGACAGGAAAGGTCAGGATCAACTTTCAGGAGTCCTATTTTGTGCGCGGATCTTATGATCTTTCGGAAAACATGAAAGATTTACTCAGGGTAATGATTCCAAAGTACGCCAAAAGCATTTACGAAAATAAAGATGCAGCCGTCCAGATTGAATCTCTTAAGATTTCCGGAATGACATCACCTGTACACAAGGGTGTCTATATTGATATCAATGGGACATCTTCCGAAACAGAAGTGGCGCGCGAATTCAATATGACGCTGAGTAACAATCGTGCGCTCACCATGTATAACTTCATTTTTAATATAGATGAAATGGGTGAATATGAGTTTCGTGCCCGGTTGAAAGCAGATATGGGTATTGCAGCGCTGGGATTTCAGAATGCAGCCCCTGTTAGCAGTGAACTGGTCGGAAAACGGGCAACCTGTATAGAGTACGATTGTAAACAGGAACAAGCGTCAATACTGGAATTCCGACTATACTCAGAAAACTAATACACTATTTTAATGACTTATATTAATCCGGGTTACGGGTTAGGGAGCAACGATGTTTAAGTATATATTTTTGGCAATCCTGGGAGCGGTAGTATATTTCCTGTTCTTTTTCGATATGCAGCTCACCAATCAGATGATCGGAAACCTGTTTATCGGGTCTATATTTAGTTTGTTCGTCGTGTTTTTGTTTTTCAAGTTTGGTTTACATTACAAAATCTCGTCTCTAAACAGATTCGCAACTGCATTCTATTATGCTGTTTTCGAGTACAAAAAAATTCAAACAAAACCTTCAGATCTGACCTACGTGGAAAGCATAAGAGAACAGGCCGAGGTTGCCCTTGCTGCCAACTTTGACCCTACACTTTCGACTTCCGAATTGAAAATTCCTGTTTCATTGTATTCAGGAAAGGATCCATACCTGGACAAATTGCGGGCCAAGATTCAGGAAGCAGAAAATCTCAAGCTCAATGCGCGCAAACTCAATACCAAAGCGGACATTATTATGGATAAAACCCATGATGATCTGGTCGAAAAAAACCTTGTCAGTGTTGAGACTCCCAAACTACTCGACAGGTTGTTTGGTATGGTAAATGGCGTTGCAGCTATTATTGATTTGACGACCAGTGAACTTAAGGATCATGGTTATAGTTACGCGCCGGATTATGAAATTATCAGCCGGATCGCACTCGATCGAAATCCGTATTTTGCCAGTACCTACAAGTTCTTTGAATCGGAGGATATTGCCAGTCTCCTTAACCGGGCACCCTTCATGATAATTTTGCTAGGAATTATCGGTACCTTTGCAGGTTTCTATCTGGCACTGAATCAGGGAGGAGATATCAAATCCGGTGCTGCCGTGGCGATTGTCAGCTCACTGGTTGGTCTTCCTACCTCGTTGCTTATGGATTATATAAACACCCTGTTTCCTGATCAAAGTCGATACCAACGGGCATTCAATTCGTATAAGGTAAGCTTGGAAATACTATTTATTCATGAACAGGAGCTTGCCAGTATCAGACAGGACCGAAGAAAAGAAGATGATACGCCGTCGGCTTTTCCACCCGCAAATG
>Ga0164320_10000586_pt1 | contig 12217 bp, 13 predicted proteins | sample GuaBasSediGuay11_FD_113736 | JGI IMG/M metagenome (GOLD analysis project Ga0164320, IMG submission 113736) | Subseafloor sediment microbial communities from Guaymas Basin, Gulf of California, Mexico - Guay11, Core 4567-28, 0-3 cm | ecosystem: Environmental > Aquatic > Marine > Hydrothermal...
GATTCACAAGGGATTTTCTGAAGGAGCGGAATAACAGTGCGTATTGCCGACTGAAGAAAATCACTTGTGGATTCAAAGAACAAGCGAGGGACCGTCATCCTGGTGAGAAATGCGGGCTAACTACATTGTCTGCTGGCGAGGTATTTATCGCCCAATGCCGACAGACACGAGGATTTTCAGATTGACGATTGATTTATATTTCTATATTTATCAATCACTTAGGGGGCGTCCGTTGCCCTGGTTTGCGCCACGATGCATAACAATGCACAACTAATCCCCACAAAGCTCCGTACAAAGAATGGCCGACGCCAAACCCAGGTCTACGGCAACTTTATGGTAGCGTTGTTTCGGGCCGGCTGAACTATGGTTTAACGTAAGTCCATCCCTGACGCTGAAGCTCGATTATTTCGGGCAGCCCGGCCGGCACCAGTACAACCTGATCGATAATCTCGGGGCGCTTACCTTCCGCCTTCGTCATTCGCTCCAGGGTGTTGGCGCATGCGTATAGGCTGAGCGCGTCCAGACTTTCGATCATTTGTAACAGGCGCTCTTTTACCGGCGACGTATCGACCCGCAGCAGGTGCAGGCCGGGGCCGTGACAGACGATCCGAATCGCCACCTCGATACCCTGGTCACGGTAGTAGTCGCAGATATTTTCAACGTTATTAAGCACAAAATTGAGGCGCTCATCGCCGGCAAAATTAACATGCATGACGATATTACGTTGACCGCTTTCGTTGAGGATATCGTCAGGGTTGTTCGTGGTCATGGTATCGGTCCCGTTCTGGTACGAAAATCCTACAAAACAGATCGTGAATGCGAGTAATCGCGTTTCACCGCGAGGTGCTGTTTCCATTTCCGCATCGCCCGCATCCCGGCGTAATATTCTTCGTACCGGTGGCCGATCGGGAATGGCGGCGGATCCGGGAGTTGCGACCAGGTCCCGGCCTGCCGACGCAGCTCGCGTTGATCGATGAGCCAGTCGCCATAACTTTCGTAGGTGATCCAGCCATGCGGCGCATCCAGGGTTGCCGCCCTGAGCCGCCCATCCATCTCCTCGATCAATTCGATCTGATCGGTGGGAAGAACCATCGGCTCGGCGAGGTCGTCGTAACCCAACTCCTGCATCAGGTCGCCCGCCACCCAGGCCATTACCCGTTGCTGGTCAATACTGAGATGGTGTTTGTAAATGCCGATATGCCGGTCGCTGATCGGGTGCGCCAGCGCCCAGTTGTCTTTGGTCTTACCGCGGCGTTGCGCAACAGGGGTCAGGTGAAACTCCATCAGGGCGTCGTCGTAATCTTCACCCAGAAAGGCACACAGGGATTTCAAACTTTCCACCGGGTCGCGTACGAAATCTTCATACCTGACATTCATCCACTGATCCGCGGTCAGCTTATCGCGAAACGGCTTCACCGCCTGCTGGCCATCGCGCCACATGACCGCGGCATTGTACGCGTTGGTCGGACCAAACTGGGAATCGATGAATTCGGCGCTCGCATCGCGGCAATCGCGGTAGATATAAACGAACTGGGCGTTGGGAAAGTCTTCGAGTATTTGTTCGATGTAAAACACATTGCCCGGGGTTTTTTCACCCCATCGCGGTTTGTCCACGTAACCGCTGTAACGCTCGAACATGGCCGCAAACACACCCGCAAACGAGCGTTCGATTTCATCCGCACGCGCGGCAATCCCGGCGCCGAAGGTGGCCGGGTTAACGTCGTCCATGCGCCAGAACGGCACCCGTAAGCCGTGCGCCATTTCATGCGCCAACACCTCGAAGTTCCGAAATTCCGACAGATCGCCAAAGGTATGCAGGTAAGGGCGGAAGCGCGGGTAGTACCAGGTCACCTCCGGTACCGCGATGCGCGGATGGCAGGCGAGGATCGCCAGTAGCAGGGTAGTGCCCGAGCGCTCGGAGCCAATGATAAAAATGGGACGTTGTTCGAGTATTATCGCCATACTATCTTTATCTGCGAGTCAGCTTTTCGCCGAAGCGGCTTTTATCGCGGACTTCAATCCGTTGCGTACTTTTTCAACCTCGCGTGAAAAAGATTCGCTTTCGCGACGCTCGGCCCGGTCGAGGGATATATGGTACTCGTTGATTATATGCGCAGGCTCATCGCCCAGCAGTAGTACCCGGTCGCCGAGATATACCGCCTCTTCGATATCATGGGTCACGAACAGAATCGACTTGCCGGTTTCCTTCCAGATGCGCAGCAACTCATCCTGCAGCGCGGTTCGGGTTATCGCGTCGAGCGCCCCGAACGGCTCGTCCATCAGCAATATGTCCGGGTCAACCGCGAGACCCCGGGCGATGCCGATGCGTTGCTGCTGACCGCCCGAAAGCTGGTATGGCCAGCGATCGGCGTAGGCGCTAAGACCGACCAGATCAAGTGTCCAGCGGACGCGTTCCTGCTTGACCTGCGGCGAGACATCGATGCCCTCGAGTCCGAGCGTAATATTGTCTCTGACCCGGCGCCAGGGCATCAGGTTGGCAGACTGAAACACAATCGCGATAGCGCGCCGCGCCGGATCATCGGGCGTATCGACCTTGACCGTGCCGCGGAACGCGGGAATCAGGTCGGCAATGACGCGCAACAGGGTCGATTTGCCCGCTCCCGAAACTCCCACCAGGGTTACGAACTCGCCTTTTTCGATCGCCAGGTTAAGTCCTTCGAACACGGGCGTTACGCCATCGAAGCTGACGGCCAGGTCCTCAGTGTGGATCACCGCTGCCATTCGAGCAGCCTGCTTTGAATGCGCACGAAAATGTAATCACTCACGCCGTAAAGCAGTGCAATCGAAAACATGTACAGCACCACGACTTCGCTGGCCAACAGGCCCGCGGCCTCGATCATTCGCTGACCGATCCCGGGAATGCCGAACAATTCCGCTGCGACCACCGTCATCCAGCCCTGGCCCAGTCCGGTGCGCAGTCCCGAAAGAATGCCAGGCGCCGCCCCGGGCAGGATGACCTTGCGCAGCAAGGCAAAAAGCGAGCGGTGTCCAAAAGCGCGCGCAACTTCGATCAAGTCCTTGTCAACCGCCTGTACTGCTGTCATCGCGGTAAAGTAATTGATCCAGAAGATACCGATGGAAATGATGAAAGCGGCCGCGGTCTCACTAATCCCGAACCAGATGATCGCGAATGGAATCCAGGCCAACGGTGGAATTGGGCGGAAAACCCGAGCCAACCACGCCTGGCTGGCTTCCACTCGAGGGAAGAGCGCAACCGACATGCCCAGGGTGACGCCAAACACGGATCCCATCACAAAGCCGATGGTGTAATGCCGCAAACTGGCCCAGACCATGTCCTGCCAGATCCCGAGCCGGATCTCGGACAACAGGGTTGCAGGCAGGGTTGAAGGTGGCGGTAGCAGGTGGGGTTCCATCCAGCCGCTTTGCGCCAGAGCTTCCCACAATAACAGGAAACCGACCAGCCCTGCGGCGGATAGTACATAACGCCTGGTTGGATTCACTACTCGTTCATCGCTACCGAAATAATCGCCAATCCAGTCTTACATCCCAAGATTCCTGGCGGCGTCATTGTAAATGGACAGGTCAAACAGACCATCGGTGGATACCTTGGTCTTGATTTTCTCGCTCTTTTGAAAATCGGCCATATACTCGGTTTCTTTCAATATGGAATTGGGATCGGCGGCAAAGTTTGACGATGGCGATTTCAGTGATTTTTCAATCGTCTCGACATCGATCAAACCTTTGGCGACAAAGTCTCTTACATGGGGTGCGGCGGCGGCCGGATCGTCTTGCAACAGCCTGGTGGCCTTAATATGCAATTCGACGAGTTTAACCAGGGCATCACGATGTTCGGCGATGACATTTTCACGCGCTGCGATGGTCGAACCCGGTTGGCCGTCCATCATATCGGAGGCGCGGGCGATCACTTTCGAACCCTTCAGTTTGCTTTCGACAATGGTCAGAATAGGTTCCAGTATTCCCGCCCCGTCGACCGAACGGGACAACAGCGCCTGCTGTACCTGGGCAGCACCCATGCCGATCAATTCAACCTCGTCCAGGTCCATCTTCAGCGATCGCAGCAGCCAGTGACGAGTCACGGTGTCGGGTACCGATCCCTTGGGGAAACTGGCGATTTTCGGTTTACGCCCCTTATCCGCAGTAAAAGCGCGCAACGCGTCGGCGCCGTTATCGTACTTGTCGAAATACTCTACCAGGTCACCCTGTGCGATTACCGCGATCTGGTTAGTAATGCCGGCGGCGATGACTTTCAGCTTGATACCCTTGCCACGGGTGACCATCGCGGGCCCTATACCAAAACACATGGTATCCATTTTGCCCGAAGCGATGGCCTGGACGATAGCCGGACCGTTGGGAAATCGTGTAAGTTCCAGGTTGATGCCTGCTTCCTTGGCCCAACCCATGCCTTCGATGACGAAAAGCTGGCTACAGGGCACGATGGGCATGTAGGCCATTTCAAGGGTTACCTCGGCCTGCGCCTTGGTCGTAATTCCGGTGGCCATGACCAACGTCAGGGCCACCGCGGCTATAAAGCGATGCGTTGAAACTATCATTTGGAGCTCCTCCCGGTTGTCGGCGACCTTGCCCACCTACAAAAACGAAGATGATATACATTAGTCGCACATTTTATTTCGCAGGATTATCGCATGAATTTCAGAAAGATGAGAGTTCTGGATTTTTGTGTCCGTCCATTCACTATCCGGATTGATTTCTGTATCTGGGCTGATCGGTGAGGACTGTCTATGCTTTACCCACTCATTTCTTCCGCAACAAGCTAACGCTGCCAACCCGATGAAACTAATCTGGCCTGGGGAAAAAGTTAACCGAGTGCAACTGGAATCCGCCGCCTGGTTCCAGCCGGGTTGCAACTATTGCCTGGATTTTCACGGGGACCCGCATCAGTCGGAACTAGCCGTATTTTCCGACGGCAATCACCACATCGGCGCCATTCGGGAGCCATTCGGGACACACACTATTAATTCAGTGATTTACACCTTCCAAGGCAGCTATTCGAGTGTGTGTCCCATTGAAATCGTTATAATCCTGCCTGTGCGATTTTCGCTATACCGCAATCGCAGGAACTTCAGCGAAAAGTAGATAGTGCAGAAAAGAAACTGATTTACGACCACGAGTTATGATAAAGAATGTTAAATTGCATCAAATTTTAGCCCATGATTTGCATCGGATTTTGACCCGCATATGATCTATAAAGACGTACCAACACCGACGTACTATTTAGATTTGGCAGGTCAAGGAAAAATGCAATTAAAGCCACAAATTGGATCAATATTTGATGCAATTTAACACCGGGGCCACCCATTTAGATAATCACTCCGTTTTCAACCGAAATAAATAGTGAAACTACAGTTTTAATCTTCATTTAGCCTAATCTTTCTTGAATTAAAAGGTGACTAACAGTAGAAATGGAATAGTTAATTCTGTATCTTACTAGCGAAAGACCACTTGTTTCATAAAATCCCAAATTATGAGCGAACACGCAGAAAAATCGCAGGAAAATAGAACCAATACTTCTGCCAATGATCGTACTTTCGTTTCAGCCAGGACTGAATCATCCTTGAAATTTATAGACAATCGCCGCGAAGTAGTGGCCCAACGGAAACTGCAGGAAATAGCCAATCATAGCCCACAAGCTAAACGAACTGCTCAATTAAAAGCAGAAGCAAATAGCCATTCCGATCTACCAATACAAAAACAAGAAATAGAGAAAGAAGAACTGTTACAGGGTAAATTTGAAACTGTGCAGAAAATGGATTTAGAAGAAGAACTCTTGCAGGGCAAGTTTGAAACTGCCCAACAATCTCAGCCTATCCAAAAACAGGAAAATAGTACGGGATTGCCTGACAATCTGAAAGGTGGAGTTGAAAACCTCTCTGGCTATTCTATGGACGATGTAAGAGTACATTATAATTCACCAAAACCGGCACAACTTCATGCTCATGCCTATGCACAAGGAACAAGTATTCATCTTGCTCAAGGGCAAGAGAGGCACTTGCCACATGAAGCCTGGCACCTAGCACAGCAAATGCAGGGCAGGGTAAGACCAACCAGGCAGATGAATGGCCATGTTAATATAAACGATGATAACCACCTGGAAATGGAAGCAGATGTGATGGGGGTAAAAGCCCTAAACCTGGGTAGGAGTTTTAACGGACAGAAAAAAAGCTCTCCGATTTCCACAGATAGTACTTCTGCTCAAAGGTCGGTTATTCAAAGGGCCGTAGGCATGGAATTTGAGTGCACTGCTTTGGACATAACCGAAGAACCAACAGGCGCTAAAAAAGGAGATATCATCAAAGAAGATCACAGCAAACATTGGCAAATGACCTATGAGGAAACCGCTGCAGGCACACCGGTAGTTGAATTTATAGTGGAACCGGCCGCTGAGACTGGAAAAGAATTGAAAAAAGCTGTAACCGGTATAGCAAAAGCAGCTAAAAAGTTGGATAAGGAAAATCCTGTCCCTATAGGACCATATACTATCAAAAAATCTGGTCCCATTTGCGGAGCTATACAGGTAACTTTTGGAGTTCCCTTAGCAGATATTCCGAAATTTTATACTCAATATAATACGGGATTGGGCAAATCCAAGGGTTTTGAACGTTACAAAGCCCTGCTTGGTAATGAGGAAACTGAAGATACGGAATTTGAAAAAGCTCCCGATGGTACAGAGGTAAGGTCTTTGCCCGATTCCACAAAAGGTCTTCTTGTACTTCTGATGGATTATATTGTCAGGGGATATGTACCAGAAGATAAAACAGGAAGTATATCTTTTGCAAAAGGTCTTTATCCGATTATGGCCCGAACGGATTTTGCTTCTATGTTTAAGACTCTTCCTGATGCTGAAAAAGATCGTATTAGTTATATTAGCAGGAGCAAGAAAGGACGGCTAATGAAGCGTGTGTGGTGGAAGTGGATTATTAAAAAGTCACTTGCTGACGATTCGCTTAGCAAAAAATCCTTGAGAGAAGGCACGATGATCAACCAAGAGTTATTAAATTGGAATGGTCCACATGTTGGTAAAAAACGTAAGGATTTTTTACAGCAGCTACCGCAAAAAGATCTCATGAGCGAAGATTATATGGGCTTAGGAGCACTGGGCAATAAAGCTGATGTTTCTAGCACAGACCCAACAAAATTTGCTCCGATCTTTGAAATGCGTAAACCCTATGGATCTTCAGCGCCTTACTCCACCTGGACAGCAAAGTCGAAGGATACCTGGCAAAAGTACAAGAGAATTGTTAGTGAAAGGTTCAACTTGGGTGGAAAAATTAACTGATACAGAATGAGTAATGGTCGATTGGTATTGTCCGTTTAACTCTGGTGCAAGCGTCTGCTTATGTTCCGTGCTCTTGTATAAGCTTGTAGCTCATATGACTGGCTCATTTTTTTGGACAGAATCGGCAAGGAATGGAAGAATCGTCTCAGTCAACAAATGTTCATCGGCCAGGGTAAAATCCTTGATGGGGGCCGAGCAAACAGCTTCCCCGCCGAAAAAGCGTTTGTAGGCTGCCAGTAAATCAGATTCGTAATACGAAAGTTGTTCTTCCAGCAGGCAGCAAACTCGCTCAATGCCTTGTTGCTGCATGAATTCGACCCACAGCTCCACTTCAGCATCTGGAATTGGCCGAGATGAATGGTAGCCAGGGCGTTGTGCACCATAAACGTATTGTTCGTCGAATGAAGCGGCATCAAAATTAAAGTTGCTCATACTCGTCAATTTCCAAATTGCGTAACACCTGAGTTAAGCGGTAAGTGTAAGAGCGCCCGGAGCCGACGGGGATATCTCGAATAAATTACTGTGCAGTAGACCTTTCATACGCTTGAAGATTTGTTGAATCTATTGCATGTAGTTCGTCTTCTATACCTATGGCCACATTTACTGACCACATTTCGTTTCCACTAGCATCAGTAAAAGGCATGGCAGAGACATGAGGGTTTTCTGAAACAAATTGAACCAGTTTCTCCTGACTCAGCAACTCTTTGAACATCAAATCTGAGTAGTTTTCCATTCCTGTAGTCGAGCAGAAGAATGTTAGCATTGTGACCTGATATTCTGCCCAACATTCAACTCGATATGGGCGGCCATCAGAAAATAAACCTTCACTCCACCCCAGGTCTATTGCCGGATTCTCTTCGGACTTAACGAAGTTTTGAGTTTGGTTTGAGCGATCTGGTTTAGGGTACATAATTAACTTCTTCTTCCCATACTGCGCTTGAACAATACTCCGGCTTTATCCAGGTCTAACCGGAATTGCCTGTTACAACGCACTTGGCAATTCTACTGATAAAAACTCTTCTGCACCCTTGCACCAACCGATGATCAGTCGAGGGCTGCCAGCGAGGTCAATTTCATACAAATCGTCAGTTACGCGTTTACTATTTATTGCCGCAGCAAAGGCTTCAAAATCTTCGCGCCATCGGGAGTCCGGGCTAAAGGATTGCACCAGCATTACGGCAATAGCGGCGTGAAAGGCCCGTGCAGTTAAAATGGCAGAAACAGTCCGATGTAACAACTGGTAGCGGATACTGCCGGCTAAAGGCGAAGAGCACCCCAATTCGCGTTCAAGATACGAAACCCTCTCCAGTTCACCTTTTGTAGCATTCGTTCTCTTGTCACCGAGGAGGGGACCGAATTTTTCGTCAACCTTGGCCTCAACGCCAAGAATCACCAGACCATGTTCATTTCTGGTGATGGCGAGAACATCAGTTTGCGAAGCGTTACCTTTACCTGGTAATTCTACCTCCCATTCTGGAATGGCCACCAGCAATTCAAGGGAAGTAAGCGCCTTATCGCCACTAGCTTCAAGCACGCCTGATATTTCAGGGGGCAAATTTGGCTCATTCGCCTCCCAACATGCGGCTGTGGACATTGCTGACCGCCCTGATTTCCAGTGCAACTTCGGATCGCCAAGCAATCGCTGCCAATCGCTACCAGACTCTGTTGGGACAAAAATTCGTTTCATGGCTTTACCAATTTAGACTTTTTCATCTGAAAAATTCCCTTGTTCGTATTATTCTGTCGGCCGCAGCTGATACCGCCGGTCAAACTCGGCTTCGAGTTCGCTCCATTCACCCCGCAATCCATCTATGACATTCTTTGCCCAGTCAAAATACTGCTGGCGTCTTTCCAATGGCCAGTCGGGCGGAGACCCTGACACGTCACCTAGATTACAAATCTTGTCTGCGAGTTTTACCGCCCTGGCCTGCTTCGAAAGATGCATTGCGTGGTCAATCTGAGCCTGCTTCCTCGCTTCCTTGCTCAGAGATTTATCATCAGTGACTTCCATGACGATGTCGCTGATCTCAGCACCAAAGGTTTCGGTAAGTTCTTCCGGCGTAGTTTCTGTGTCTTCAACGGTGTCGTGCAATAACGCCGCACAGATGGTATTGATGTCGGTGACATTGCCCACATTAACAAGCACTTCGACAAGGCCAATCGGATGATTGATATAGGGTGATGCTTCCTTGTCCTTACGGCGTTGATCCTTATGTTTATGCGCTGCAAATGACATCGCTTTAATGAGCAAATTCAATTCAGATTCACGTTCCATGATTCCCTCTCTTATACAAATGTATAAAGGGAGTATAGTCGAGCTAGAAGCCACTCTCCCATTCATACACCCCGACACCAAAATGCGCATATTGATCTGAATTGGCGTAAAGCGCCTCGTCTAATACTTTCAGGACCGGTACGCCCGCTACCCGCGGAGCAATGCACGACAACTGGCTCTCTTTTGCGGACAGAATCGGCAAGGAACGGAAGAATGGTCTCAATCAGTAGTTCTTCATCTGCCAGTGCAAAATCCTCGATCGGAGCCTTGCAAACAACCTCTTCACCAAACGAGCGCTTGTAGATTTCAAGTAAATCAGATTTGTATAATGAAAGCTGTCTTTCCAGTAAGCAGCAAACTCGCTTTATGCCCCGTTGCTGCATGAATTCTACCCACCTGGTCACCTCGGCATCTGCAATTGGTTTGTCTGAATTGTAACCAGGCCGCTGCGCACCAAAAACACAGGTTTCATCATACGAAGCGGCATTAAATCTAAAATTGCTCATTTCTACTAAGCCCCTGATGGCTAACTATTTTCCATTGTGGCAATCGAGAGCTGTCCGTTTCGAACCCAGTTGATGCCGACACCGAGAACCGGTTTCCCCCGGTAGCCCTCGATGATCGTCGCGTACGCCATTAACTGGGGCAAATGGGCTTCGATCGATGCATCGCTCACCTCTACCTGGTCGGTTTTATGGTCGATAATCCAATAACCCGCCTCTTCCTCGATGAGCAGGTCGACAATGCCCGAGACCAGCGCGCCCGTTTCATTCCTACCATTGATCGGAATTTCATAAAGTAAATTTGACGCGGGATATTTTTCATTGATGAACTTTTGAAAGTTGCTCAGACCGGTATTGACCGCCTGTTCGTCACCCTCCGCCAAAATAGCACCTGCAAATAAATCGAGGCCCAGTTTTTCACCCGGTCGCGACATAAAACACTCGATACAACGATGGATGAACGAACCGTAATCTATGGCCGATAGACCGAGATCAATGTTGATACCTTTTCCGTATTCCATTGACTCAATGTTTTTGGTCTCGATGGCAATGCCTGGCTCCAGCTCGGAAGGAGAAATAAATGCCGGTGTCCTGGGCCCATCGTAAACACCAGTCGCTAGAGCGAAGCGTCCATAATTCCTTGTGGCGATTTCAAGATTATCCTCTCCCGAATGATAGCTATCGGGATAGACCGCATCGGCCCGCTTAACTCTACAGGCGTAATCCTTACCGTTTACGCTAATACTTTTGTCATCGAGCTGGATAGCACTTTCCTGCGCCAGAATTCTCCAGTATTGGGGCGCCACTGCCTGCGAACTGCGTAACCTGGATGGCCATTCGAGAATCAACTTTTCCCTGGCTCGTGTGAGCGCAACATAGATAACGCGTTTAGCTTCGATGACGGCTTGATCTAGCAGCGGCGTCTTAAAGGCATCGCGAGTTTGCGGGTCATCAAAATTTGGCGAGAACTGAATTTGCGCTTCGGCAAGCACCTGCGACAAGTCATCGAAAGAATGATAGCCGGTCGAGGTATCGGGTAATCCTGATATCACCCCTTCAAACAGCCCGGCAACCGCAACAACCGGCCATTCCAGACCTTTCGCGGAATACCATGTTTTCAAAACCACGGCGTCTTCATCGACCACCGCGGCCGACGGTTGCTTGTCATCTTCGGTAGCGCGGTTCTTTAACCAGGCAAGAAAGGTCTGTGTGCCTGAGCCGTAGTAACCACCGCTGGCGAGGGTTTCCTTATGCACCAGCACGAATTGATACGACTCTTCATGAAAGCGCAACAGGTTGGCGCGCTCCTGGTCAGAATCGGGCCAGGTCAGAATCCTGTCATATAGACCCAACTCACTAATCACGCGGCCAACGATGTCAGGAATGGATAAGTCCTCTACCTCCCCACGACAATCATTCAGGGTTTTTAGTAAAGGATCCTGTGGAATTTTGTTTCCGATAAAACACTTTAACGCGTCCTCCAGCGAGAACGACCCCATCGAAGTGACCGCGAGATAGAGCGCAGCATGATGATCGCTTTCATCCGCGAGGTAAGACAATGCGGCGATCACGATTTGCACCACGGGGCTCTGATACCAGCCCTGTTGTTCGATACTAGCGTTAATCCCATAAGCGGCGAGGACATCCCGGTAAACCCCAAGCAACGCATGGCGCGGCGCAAGGACGGCGATGTCGTTCGCCTTAAGCGGTCTCATTTCACTGCTGCGACGGTCCTTAACCATCGAGGTTTTATCGTCGAGTAATTCCTTGATGTGCTCAACCACGTAAGACGCGTACCATTCCTTCTCGGAGGCACTCCTATCCTTCTTGCAATCAAACTCGATGACATCGAGCGCTGCTAAATCGGTAGCCTCAACCTGAGGTTCAAGTGGCTGGTACTCGGTGCCAAACAAACCCGCACTGACATCGTTCAGAAAATTCATCAATGGTTCTTGAGTGCGCCAGTTTTGTTTCAGCGGTTCAAGTTTGCCCGGGTTTTGCGTCTGCACCGACTCGAACAAGCGCGGGTCCGCACCCTGAAAGCCCATGATCGCCTGCTTCACGTCACCGACGATCAGTGTCGGAATGCCCGCAGCCGTCAACAACCAGACCAACGAAATCTGCAGCGGATTGGTATCCTGA
>Ga0164320_10000587_pt1 | contig 12199 bp, 11 predicted proteins | sample GuaBasSediGuay11_FD_113736 | JGI IMG/M metagenome (GOLD analysis project Ga0164320, IMG submission 113736) | Subseafloor sediment microbial communities from Guaymas Basin, Gulf of California, Mexico - Guay11, Core 4567-28, 0-3 cm | ecosystem: Environmental > Aquatic > Marine > Hydrothermal...
GGAGTAGAGAAATACTCGCATCGCTTCTGCAACACCTCTTTCAGCGAACTGCAATTCGACCCAACCCAGTACGCCATCGTTTGCCTGTCATTGTTGCGCGGCCCGCAGACGCCAGGTGAATTCAGGGCGCGCAGCGGTCGCCTGCATGAATTCGATGACAACGCCGCGGTGGTCGAAGCACTCGATAGCCTGATCGAGCGAGAAGGCGATGCACTGGTGATGAAGTTGCCACGCACCCCCGGGCGCAAGGATTCCGAATATATGCACCTGTTCAGCGGTGCGGTCGACCTCGAGGAATACGCCAGCGCGGTTCAGGCCACAGTGGCTTCGGGGACTTCAGCCCATAGCAGCATGGCGGAACTCGAACAACGCATCTCCGACCTGGAGACAGAAGTCACCAGGCTCAGGCAGCGCCTGGAGTAGAGGCTTTGATGCAATCAATATCCAGAAATAGTTCCCCAATGGCGCTTGCTTGGAAAGATCTGGCCGAATGAATTCGGCCCTACAGACCACCATCCCCGGCGTAGGGTCGAATTCATTCGACCAAACCTGCGCGCTTGAACCGGGAAATAAAGCTTCGACGTGAACCTGGCCCGAGGTTTGCCAAGGTTTAACAACCATGATTCAATGGAAAAAAATGTCCTTTCCGGGGGGTTACTGCATGTTCAGGAAAAACTGGTCCTTTTCTCTCATATTATTACTTGTGACAGCTGCGTCGTCGGGGATGGCCCTGGCTGCCAAACAACCCAACATAGTGATAATTCTCGCCGATGATATGGGCTATGCGGACGTCGGTTCCTTTGGCGGAGAAATTGCTACGCCAAATATTGACGCGCTGGCGGGCGCCGGGGTTCGCTTCACCAATTTTTACACCCATGCCAGCTGCTCACCAACGCGCTCCATGCTGCTTTCGGGTGTCGATACCCATCTCAACGGATTAGGCAACATGTCCGAATGGACCGCGCCGAGCCAGGTCGGCGAACCCGGTTATGAGGGCTATCTTAATGACCGCGTCGCCACCTTACCGCAGTTAATCAGGGACTCCGGGTATCACACCTACATGGTCGGCAAGTGGCATATGGGCAAACCACCGGACAAGATCCCGGCGGCTCGTGGTTTTGAACGTGATTTCAGCCTACTCGATGGTGGTGGAAATTATTGGGACATGACCAATGTAATTGCCGCCTCGCCTCGCCTGGTGTTCACTGAAGATGGCCGTTATCTCAGCAGCCTGCCCGATGATTACTACGCGACCAGGACTTACACGGACAAGATGATCAGTTTCATCGAGGCAAATCGAGGCGACGATAAACCCTTTTTCGCTTATGTTGCTCACCAGGCGCCACACGACCCCTATCATCTTCCGCGTGAATGGCGTAACCGCCATGTCGGCGAATATGACAAGGGCTGGGATATCGTGCGGCGGGAACGCCTGCAACGCCAGATTGAACTCGGCATCGTCGACCAGGGAACCCAACTCTCCGAACGCTTGTGGTTCGTTCCCGATCCCGTGGTCATGGCGCCGGCGCCGCGGGCACTACTCGGTAAAAAAATGGAGCTCTACGCCGGCATGGTGGAGAACATGGATTATCATATCGGCCGCCTCGTCAGCTATCTGAAAGACATAGGCGAATATGAAAACACTATCTTCATTGTGTTTGGTGATAACGGTGCTGAAGGAACCGATCTGTTCGCCCAGATCTCGGGAACGCCCGGCACGCTCAACTACCTTTTCGCTGCCGCCAAATGGTCACAGACGCACCCGCAGGCCTGGGGTGATCCGGGATCCTTTATCGGTTACGGTCCGATGTGGGCACAGGTTTCGATGACACCATTCAGCCAATACAAGGCGAGAATGGCAGAAGGCGGTGTTCGTAACGCGCTGATCGTCAGCGGGCACAGTCACTGCGACCGAAACAGCCGGCGGCTACGGCGATCCGTTAATCGAATTCACCATCAACCTGATCGGTCCCGATCCGATCATGAATATCCCGGATCTGATACGTTACGAACCGGGATTTTCGCTTGATTTCCTTATCGATCTGGGCCTTCCGCTCGGTGAATACGACAGCAATAATCCTGTCAATATTGGGCAGAACCGATTCTATACCCGAATCGGAACTCCGATTGTCTGGCAATTAGGCCCCTGGGTACCCGGACGGCGAACTACGCTCGAGTTTCTCCCCAATGTTTATATTTATGGGGATAACGATGAGTATCTTGGAACACAGACTCTAGAAACCGACCCGATGTATGGACTGGAGGGTCATCTCACCCGGGATTTTACTGAAAGTTTCTGGGGATCCCTGGACCTGGTTACGATTAGTGGAGGTAAGTCCACTATCAATGGTGTGGCCGGGAGTTCAATAGACAGTACCACCTTCGGTTACACCCTGGGATACCAGGTCAACGGTAATTTGCAACTCACCTTCGCCTACATGGCGACCATTGGCGACAGCGACCCCGGCGATATACAGCTGGATGGCGTTCAGATTTCACTGGTCTATGGTTGGCATAAGCTTATCGAGGGAATGGGACGCCTGGGCGAATAGCGTAAAAAGGGGGCGGAGGCAATTTGTAAAAAACTCTCCGACGCCTTTATGGTCACAAACCAGATACCGCGTTACAAAATTGATCGACCTCGATTTCGCTGTTGAAATAATGCACCGAGGCGCGCGCAAAATCCTGCTTGTCGGTAAATCGTTCATCGAGACGGGCGCTTGCCGGGGTAGTAAATGAGATATTTATTTGCCTGGCGCGTAAACGCGCTACCAGTGCAGAGGCTTCTTCATCTTCCTTGAAAAAAGTCACGATGCCGCATTTATGCTCACCCGGGTCCTTCACTGTAACACCCTTGACCCGTGCCAACTGGGTACGTAGCTGGTCGGCGAGTTTAACCACTCGCTGCTCGATATTGTCGAGACCAATGTCGAGAGCGTAGTCTACGGCGCGCGCTAAACCCACCCTGCCGGCGACATCACTTTCCCAGTTTTCGAAACGCCGCGCGCCAGCATAGAATTCGAAGTGGTCCTGATCGATCCAGTTGCCCGAACGCAGGTCTACAAACGGAGGGTCGAGCTTGTCGAGGATGGATCGACGCACGTAAAGAAAACCGGTGCCGCGGGGACCACGCAAAAACTTGCGCCCGGTGACCGACAATAAATCGCATTTTATGCGACTGACATCGACCTGCATCTGACCGACCGACTGACATGCGTCGAGCAGATAAAAAATGCCGTGGCGGGCGGCGATCTTACCTATTTTTTCTGCCGGGTTTACCAGCCCGCTTTGGGTGGGTACGTGATTGATGGAAATAAGACGGGTGCGATCGGTAATCATTGATTCAAGCGCTAGGATATCGACCTGTCCATATTCATCGGATGGCACCACGCTGACCTCGAGACCGCGGCGTCTGGCCTGTTGCAGGTAGCCGAGGAAATTGGATGCATACTCGCTGGAGTGGGTAAGAATCTGGTCACCCGGTTCCAGTGGCAACGAATAGAAGGCCATATCCCAGGCCCGGGTTGCGTTCTCTACGTGGGCAATCTCGTCACCATGACAGCACAGCAGCTTCGCAATCGAGGTATAAAAACCTTCGAGCTGTTCACGCGCCGCGTCTTCGGCCTCATAAGCCCCTATGCGTCGTTCAAGATCCAGATGGGCAATTACCGCGTCATAAACGGGTTGTGGCGCCAACGAAGCGCCCGCATTGTTGAAGTGAAGCAGGCTTGCGCAGGTCGGTGTATCGGCTCGCACCGCGGCTAAATCAATGTTCATGGTCAGGGTCCATTATAAGTTTAGATATTCGAACTATTTACGCACTATTCCTTTGCTACGAACTGCAGCGATTGGTGCGCGGTGCGGCGCGCCGGCCTGCGTTTGATTGGCGAATCAAAAAACCGGGTCAACGCGGCGACCAGGATTTCAGACTCCGACTGATCGAGCTGCGATATCTCGTCACGAACCGCCAACGCCGTTTTTAACAGGTGCACCGAGACGATATGCTCACCCTGCCCATGATCCAGCACCCGCTCCAGCAGGTGATTTAACTGGCCTTCGAGATTAACCGGCTTCCAGCTATCGAGATCGAGATCGGTCGTGGTAAAGCCGGCGTTACGCCCATTGAAACAGGCCATTTGTAACAATCCCTGGGGCCATAGTTCCGGAAAGCGGGTGCATTGCTGGCGCACGGCGCTGGCAAATGTTAAACCATGGGTGAAGTCGAGCCAACCGACATTAGCCGATACGGAAACATGAATTTTGTCCTGCTGGCTTATATCAAAACTCAATAAATTGATGGCGTTTGCCAGTAACAACGCCTGGTAAATCATCGGGCTCGGATTGCCACTACAGTCAACCACGGCTTGCATCGATTTATTAATGCTCGCCTTGCGCCACAGCGCGGCGTCGGCTTTCAGTTTCTTATGCTGTCCCCATTTTTCGAGTTGGGCGCTATAGGCGCGAAACTCCGGAATCTTGTCTTCGCGCCTGGCGAAGATAAAACCGCGTACCAGGGAAAGCAATAATGGCTCCATCACTGCGTTACCTAAATGTTCAATCAGACACCCTGCCTTGGTGACATAGATTAACGCGTGCCCAAAATCGTTGTAATGCATCAACGCCGCGCGCGTCAATGCGGGTTCGAAATCAGCAAATTGTAATCCATCACCAATACCACCGCGAATTGCGGCAATAGCCGCAGCTTCATTCTCGGTTTCTATGGCGTGCAGAAATTCGGATTGCTCAAATGTAGTTGTTTCCGTGGCAAAGGCATAATTTTTTTCTCGCAGCACATCGTAGGCCAGGTGCGCGACGCTTTCCACCAGGCAAACCAGCTGTAATTCCTCATCGTCCTGGCGCTCAAGGTAGAGCCTTATCCAGTCGGCCATACCGGCGTAAGCGTGGGTCCAGCCAAATTCCAATTTTTCACTGGACCATCCGATTGATAGCCGCAACACGTCAAAAGGATCGGCGCCGAGACGTATCAGGCGTGCGATTTCCCTGGCGATACGATCATAGCTGTAATCCTCAAACGCATTATGGAGGCTGTTGGTGATGACCGCATAGCGCTGCTGGTAAGGTAACTCGCTGATATCGACCCAGATATCATTGCCACGAATATCAACCGGGTAGGTGCGCAATCGATCTCCACCAAACAGATTGTCTCCGCTATCCAGGTTGAACTTCCAGTTATGCCAGTTACAGGTAAGGATACATTCTTGCGACAGGCTACCTTCGGACAACGGATAGCCTTCGTGCGGACAGCGGTTGTCACAGGCTTTGACTCCATTGGCGGTATTGAAAAAAGCGATCTGTTTGCCGGCGACACGAGCCATTTTAATATCCTCGCTATCGAGCTCGGCGAGAGGCATTGCCAGCTGCCAGTTTGCCTGTATCGAATCCAATGGATCTAACGCAGTAGTCATATCATTTCCCCTTCGTTGACAAAATATCGGCGAGAGTATAAAAGTTAAAGTTAACTTTAAGTCAAGCACAATTATTACCGATATGAAACAATCCGATAAATATCTCACCATAGGTGAAACAGCCCGGCGTAGCGGAGTGGCAACGTCGACTTTACGATTTTACGAGACCCGCGGACTGATATATGCACACAGGGTATCGGGTAATCATCGTCGTTACCATCGCGCCATGCTGCGTCGAATCGCTATTGTACGCGTTGCCCAGACACTGGGCCTCAGCCTCAGAGAAATCGCCGGCGCACTTGCTTCCCTGCCCGATGAAAGACACCCGACCAAAAAAGACTGGGCAAAATTGTCGACCAGCTGGGGCAGGAATCTGGATCAGCGTATCGCGGATCTGCAAAACCTTCGCGACAAACTAAGCGGGTGCATCGGCTGCGGCTGTTTATCACTAAAGCGCTGCTCACTTTACAACGCGGGTGATACGGCCGCCAGGCGAGGTTCTGGCCCCAGGTATTTACTGGGTGACGACCCTGTCGTCGAATAAATTGGCTCCTTTGAATTTGTAGAGCCGAATTCATTCGGCCATTAATTATCGAAGGCTTTTTGGTCGAATGAATTCGACCCTACAGTTCTTTGTGTATTGGCGGGAATCAGGTGATGGATACCCACACATAATTCAACAGAGCCAATGAATTCACTGCTCCCCTGTTTTATGCGAGTATTGGCGCCCATGAAAGAATTCATCCAGGCGTTACCCAAGATCGAACTCCACCTTCATATCGAGGGTACCCTCGAACCCGATCTATTGTTCAAACTGGCGCAACGTAACAACCTGGAACTGCCTTTCAAATCTGAAGCCGAAGTCCGCAGCGCTTACCAGTTCACAGATTTGCAGTCTTTCCTGGATATTTATTACCAGGGCGCAAATGTACTGATTCACGAGCAGGACTTCTTCGATCTTACCTGGGCCTATTTACTCCGCTGCCAGCAGGATAATGTGGTTCATACCGAAATATTCTTTGATCCCCAGACGCACACCGATCGTGGACTTGCATTTGATACCGTCATCAACGGGATTCACCGGGCACTGCAACGGGCCGAGACGGAGCTGGGTATCAGCAGCCAGCTTATCCCGTGTTTTTTGCGCCACCTGGATGAAGCCTCGGCCTTTGCAACCCTGGAACAGGCCCTGGCGCACCGGGAAAAATTTATCGCGGTCGGTCTGGATTCGGCGGAAACCGGTAATCCGCCGAAAAAATTTCAGCGTGTTTTCGAACGCGCAATTGATGAAGGCCTGCTCACGGTCGCCCATGCTGGGGAAGAGGGTCCCGCCAGTTATATCAGTGACGCACTATCCCTGCTCAGGGTCTCGCGGATCGATCATGGTGTTGGCTGCGTAGAAGACCCGGATTTGCTCGCACAAGTGATCGCAAATCGGGTTCCACTGACCGTCTGCCCCCTGTCCAATATAAAGCTACGGGTATTTGATGACATGCGGCAGCACAATATCGTTGATTTGTTACGCCAGGATCTATGCGTCACCATCAATTCGGATGACCCCGCTTATTTTGGTGGTTATATGACCGATAATTTCCTCGCGGTCGCTGAAGCACATCCGCTGAGTCATCAGGAAATCGTCCAGTTTACCTACAATGCCATCGAGGCCAGTTTTACCAGCAAGCAGGAAAAGCAGCGCCTCGAAGCATTGCTTGGGGAGTTTTCAATCGAGTGAAACCGGCCGCAGCAAAAGCCAGCGTTGCAGATGGAGCGGGGAAGTGATCGCCTGTTTAACGCCTGGGCGGGAATTCGTGACAGGTATCAGGAGCGATACATCACCTCGATTTCAAAGTCGCCATCCTGCTGATTGATGGTCGAAGCCTTCTGCGTATCTACCTGGTTAGCGCCAGGTTTCGGTGTGATTTTATAGAACGCCGTGGTGCTGTATGCAAGTGGCTCGAAGAATTTTTGCGAATTACGCGACCAGCTTTCGATCTCGAGTAAAAGCGGTAGATTGTCGTTATAGGCCTGGCTCGCTATCTTATCGAGGGTGGGAATATCGGCGATTGGCATGTATTCACCCTCGACGACCACACCGGTTACCGTGTTAACTGTGATTTGAACCGGAACCATCATCGAACCACGCATGGCCACGGTTAATTGCGAACTGGTAAGGTATCCCAGATGGGCAGGCCCAAGACCATAAATCCTGGTGATAACCGGATTCTTGAATTGTCCCCGCTCCCCCTCCTGGCCAGACCACATCTCGACATTCATGCCCAGCATACCGGCATAGACCTCGGCCTTTTTCTCCGGTTGCTGAAAATTGTCCCAGCCATCTTCCAGGGTAACGCTGACGATCTCCGTCTTACCCTTGCGAATCAGTGAAAAATTAACGATATCATCTGGTTTCCTGGCGGCGATGAGACGCTTGACCTGGCCCGGATTTACGACCGCAACATCATCGATTTTGTAAATAACATCCCTGGCGATCAACTTGCCCACGCTCGGCCCCTTTTCCGGGCTACGGGATATATTGACCGCGCCATAACCATCCGGCACCTGGAAAATAGCGGCCTCCTCGGTACTGAGGCTGGCAATGATATCGCTTATTCCCGCGTTCCCCCAGCTTGGTGGACCTCTACGCAGGGCCGCAACCTTTTCCAGGATAGTTTCCATCGGCAGCGCATACCCTATACCCACGTTGCTACCGGATTTGGTCGCGGCAATCGAGGTGGCCATACCGATAACAGAACCCTTTTTATTGAACAGGGCCCCGCCGGAATTTCCGGGATTGACCGCGGCATCGGTCTGCAAATAAGGGGCTGGACCTGCCAGGTAACGCGAGGTGTGTGAGATTATACCGCGGCTGATCGAGTCCGGATTCATGCCGAAAGGATTGCCTACTACGTAAGTTTCATCGCCGACGCTGGGCTGCTTCAAACTGCCGATGGTCGCAGCGGGTATACCAGCACAACGTTCCATATGCAGTATCGCTATATCATCATGGGGATTTGAATTGACCACCCTGGCAATAATTCCATGCGCTTTCTGCCAACCCCGGGGGAATACTTCGATTATCGCCGCATTGTCGATGACGTGCTGATTGGTCCACACTTCGCAGGTTTGAGTCGAAACCAGGAATCCGGAACCCATGCCGGGGGCCCACACCGAGTCTCCGAATTTATCGGTGCTGACATGAGAGATGGTGCGAATTGAAACCGAGACGTCGAGCATCGCTTCGGTATCGACGGGATCGGTTGCCGTATACCCGTAGTAGGTAAGCGGTGACAGGACCACCAACAGCAAGGCTACTTTTGCTACCCAGGATCCGTTGTTTGACTTCATACCAACCTCGTTCCTATTGAGTTGTTCGAAGCGCTTGCCTTAGTTCGTTAACATCCGAAAAGCACTGACGCGCCGCTTTTGTCCTCCCGTTTTAGTTTTTAGATTTCGAGTTAATAGTTATAATTCTAGACTAAAAATGGCATTTTGCTTGAAAAGCTGATTCAGCGAGGATCTGGGCTTACCAGTTAAGTACCTGTTTTTCTGAAAGTTTGTGCATTTCCAAAGCTCAGGATGTTGCCAGGCTTATACCTTTCTTCAATACCCGACTGGTGATAAAAGTCAGGCTGGTCACCATGGCAAGCACCACCATTGCGGCATCAAGACCAAAGATATCCGCGATATAGCCAAATACAAATGGACCGAAAACCGCGGATGCACTTGCCAGGGTATAAATCAGGGAATAACCCCGCGACTGGCGCTTGCTATCGACGAATTCAGAAACAGAACCGTAGGTCACCGTGGAAGATCCCTGTACGGCTAATCCGATGATCGGTAGCAAAACCAGGGTCGCGACAACTGGCAATAACGTCAGCACTATAAATCCCGTGACCGTGAAAAATTGCAGGATGCGAAAGGTCTTCAAATCCCCATATCGGGCCGCCATAAAACCACTGAAGAATTTGCCGATCATGCCACCACTCAGAGCAAGCACCACCGCCATCGCGGCGACGCCTTCGGCAGCGCCCTTATCCAGCAGCAAAAATGCGATAAAAGTCAAAAACACCGACTGGGCAAGACTGTCGAGAAAAACCGTTACTCCGAGCCAGGTAAATTTTTCGGGCTGCCTGATTCCCCAACCCAGGCCAGATTCAGAACTGTCATCTGATTTGTGCTCGGCAGTCATGGGGCGACGATGCTGTCGTGCCAGTGGTAGCAGAATGCCGGCGAATATACATGTAATTAAACAAAGTAGTCCGACAATCCAGTTCCAGCCCAGGCCGGCGCCCAGTCCAAGGCTGAATATCCCGGTGAATGCGAGTTTTCCGGCATCGCCAGAGGAATTGTAAATTCCCAGCGATCGGCGTCGATTTGCAATATCAAAATTACCCGCGATCAATGCCGATGCAAGCGAATGCTGGAAAGCCGCGCCGGCGCCGGCGATAAAAAATCCGATTACGATCAAATAGAAAGAGTTGGCGAGCGCGACCCCCAGGTATCCCGTGCCGGCACAGACCAGGCCGAAGATAAGTAGTCTGGGTTCGCCAAAACGCTCGGCGAGCACGCCGGCGGGAATCTCCAGCGTGGCCATGGCGGTATTACTAACGGCTCGCAAAAACCCTACCTGCGTATAGGACAGGCCGAACGACTGGGCCAGAATAGGCAGCAACACATACTGCAGCGCAACCAGCCCATCCTGAATCAAATGGGCGCCACAGCAGGCGAACAGTATTCTGCGAGCGGGATTAAATCTCAGCACCTTATGGCTTTGCTTAACGACGATAGGAAGGGTCTTTTTGATCGAGCATTCGCATCACCGCGTCCCAGGCCATATTGACATGGGCGTGAGGCCGGTCCATAGGGGGCATACCTTCCCGCGCCTGCTGATCTACCACGCTTTGCCTGGGCGTAACCATAGCCTTGCCGGAAGCGAGCACATCGACCTGCACCTTACAGGCATTCTCGACCGTATAGAGGTAGTAAAACGCTTCGGCAATGGTTCGGCCTACACTTAACAGACCATGATTTCGCATAATCATCACCGATTTGTCAGCCAGGTCTCTACCCAGGCTTTCGCATTCTTCATCGTTGTCGGTGGCGATACCATATTCGTGGTAGCAAACTATATTGCCGACCTCATTGGCCTGCTGGGTCAGGGGTAATAATCCACAGTCCATGCAGGAAACCGCCATACCTGCCCGGGTATGGCTATGCAGGGCGACGTTAATATCCGGTCGCGCTTTTAGCACGGCGCTGTGAATCGCGTGACCGGCCTCGTTATAGGGGTAATCACCGGTGACCACATTGCCGTCAAAGTCCACCCTGATTAAATTACTTGCATTTATTTCCTGAAACAGCAGCCCATAGGGATTGATAAGGTACTGCTCGGGGTTACCCGGCACACGAGCGCTTAAATGGGTAAATATCGAATCGGTCCAGCCGTAATGAACAAATGCCCGGTAACAGGCCGCAAGCTGGATTCGCAGCTGCCACTCTTCTTCACTAAAGCCCGGTGAAGTCGGCGTTGGTGTTGGATTGCTCATTCTATTCCCCGGATTCCCTGGTTAGTCCGCTGCGATTAATGCGAGACGGTCTTAAAAGTGACAACAATAACAAATCAATCGCCACTTCCCAAATCAAATAGCTTCCCAGGTTGCTAACCGTGGGGCTTAGCCGAGCCACGCCATTTCAATAGCTGTGTCGGGCATTTAATCTTTCCTTTGAATGCATTCAGGCCGAATGAATTCGGCCCTACAGTAGTTCGCCGATTGGTGAGCGTGATGCTCTTAATGGTGATGGTTTTGCATTGGAGCAAGCGCTACTCGAGCCCGACCCTATTTATTGTCTACAGGCATTCCGCGACTAGTTTCGGCCAGCCTTCTCTGTCAGTAAATCTCCCCGGTGAGAACCGGTATTTCTTCCCCCTGGCATTCAGGAATAAAAAATATTCTGTGCTATGCTTTTTGGAACCATACACCTGTCTGTGACAACACCAGGAGATATCCAGATGACCGATGAGAATCCGTATACAGCACCGGATGCCATACTCGACACCGGCACCGCCGAGCTTTACCAACCCTCGTTCTTTTCTTTCAATGGTCGCATAGGACGACTGCGATACCTCGCCTATGGTATCGGTGTGAATGCTTTGTTGATGCTGGTCATCGTTCCGCTTATGGGAGGCGCGGCAATAATGGGTGGCGCAACTATGGGCAGCGAAAGCGGAATGTCAATGATAGGAATCGTGCTGGTGGCCGTGTTCTATATACTGGCTATCATGGCATCCGTGATGTTTGGTAAAAGGCGACTCAATGACCTGAATCGAAGTGGCTGGTGGTTTTTATTGTTCATCGTTCCTCTGGTAAACCTGGCGCTGACGATTTACGTACTCTTTTTCCCCGGCAGCCAGGGTTCAAATAACTTTGGTTCCGCACCAGCTGCCAATTCCCTGGGTGTAAAACTCGTTGCCTGGATCCTGCCCCTAATCATGATTGTGGGAATAGTCGCCGCAGTCAGCATACCCGCTTACCAGGAATATGTGATGAGGGCGCAATAGCTGGCAGTAGAATCAAAAATACTCCGTAGCTCTGTCTTCTGGAGGAATCCTGATCTAATTGTCGTATCAGGCAAAAGCCGGCATTACCTCGGAGCAAAATAGTTCCATCGAACGCTTTTGTTCCTTGTGACCCAGCCCCAGGCTCGCGTATTAAATAAACCCGGCGACACCGAGCGCCTGGTAACGCTTCAGCTTCGCAATGACGTCGTCCGGA
>Ga0164320_10000588_pt1 | contig 12198 bp, 12 predicted proteins | sample GuaBasSediGuay11_FD_113736 | JGI IMG/M metagenome (GOLD analysis project Ga0164320, IMG submission 113736) | Subseafloor sediment microbial communities from Guaymas Basin, Gulf of California, Mexico - Guay11, Core 4567-28, 0-3 cm | ecosystem: Environmental > Aquatic > Marine > Hydrothermal...
CGTGAAGTCGAATGCGATCATCTTCTGCAAGGACAACATGACGATTGGAGTCGGCGCGGGACAGATGAGCCGGGTGTACAGCACCAAGATCGCTGCTATTAAGGCCGCTGACGAGAATCTCGAGGTTAAGGGCTCGGTGATGGCGTCTGATGCGTTCTTCCCGTTCCGTGATGGCATCGATGCGGCCGCTGAGACCGGCATTGCGGCGATCATTCAACCGGGCGGATCGATGCGTGATGACGAGGTCATTCAAGCAGCAAACGAGCACGGTCTGGCCATGGTGTTCACGGGCATGCGACACTTCCGCCACTAGTCATGAAAACCCTCATCATCGGCTCAGGTGGACGCGAACACGCACTGGCCTGGAAGTGTGCGCAGTCTCCTGATGTCGATGAAGTGCTCGTTGCGCCTGGCAATGCGGGTACGGCCCTCGAAGCAAAGGTCCGCAATGTCGCGGTGTCGTCCGACGACATCGAAGCACTTGCCGCCCTCGCCCAATCTGAGCATATCGATTTGACCATCGTCGGTCCCGAGGCGCCCTTGGTGGAAGGTATTGTCGATCGCTTCGACGAGCTCGGCCTGCCCTGCTTCGGCCCCAGCGCGGCGGCTGCTCAACTCGAAGGCTCGAAAGCCTTCACAAAAGACTTTCTTGCGCGGCACGATATTCCAACAGCCGACTACCAGAATTTCACCGACCTGGATGCAGCGCTCGCTTACATTCGCGAACGGGGCGCGCCGATCGTAATCAAGGCCGATGGCCTCGCGGCCGGTAAGGGCGTCATTGTGGCAATGACACTCGATGAGGCCGAACGGGCTGCGACCGATATGCTGTCGGGGAACAAATTTGGCGATGCTGGCGCCCGAATAGTCGTGGAGGACTTTCTCGACGGAGAAGAAGCTAGTTTCATTGTCATTACAGACGGCAACAACATTTTGTCGATGGCGACATCGCAGGATCACAAAGCCCGTGACGAGGGCGACGTTGGTCCCAACACGGGGGGTATGGGCGCGTACTCCCCTGCTCCGGTTGTAAGCCCCGAAATCGAAGCGAGGATTATGGACCTCGTGATTCGGCCGACGCTTGAAGGTATGAAAGCGGACGGCAACGACTACCTGGGCTTTTTGTATGCGGGCCTGATGATCATGGCTGACGGAATACCCAAGGTGATTGAATTCAACTGCCGCATGGGCGACCCGGAAACACAACCGATCATGATGCGGCTCCAGTCCGACCTCGTCACGATCTGCAAAGCGACTCTCGATGGCACACTTGGCACACAAACCGCCGATTGGGATTCGCGTGCCTCACTAGGCGTGGTACTGGCGGCCGGCGGTTATCCGGAGGGCTACGCCAAAGGCAAGGTGATATCGGGATTGGAGAACGCCGACAGCGACACGCAAAAAGTGTTTCATGCCGGAACGGCGACAGACGGTGACAAGGTCGTAACAAGTGGCGGGCGCGTGCTGTGTGTCGTCGGACTCGGCGACACGGTTGAGGTAGCCGCGGCAAGGTCTTACGAAGCCGTCGACAAGATTACTTGGGAAGACGTTTACTGCCGCCGCGACATTGGTCACCGCGCAATCGCGAGAGAACGGAGCTAGCGCGGACGTGATCACTACGGCCGAAGCGCGCGATGCCATATTGGCCGCAATGCCGGCCTTCGACAGCGAATCAGTATCGGTAAGTGACTCTATCGGGCGAGTTCTTCGTCAAACTGTGGTCGCCGAACGTGATCAACCACCGTTTGATCGCGTGATGATGGATGGCATCGCCCTGTCATTTAGCGATCTCGATAGCGGCACCAGGAATTTTCCAATTCAGGCAATCCAGGCTGCTGGCGACGAGCAACTTTCGCTCGAAGACGGCAAGTGCATCGAAATCATGACTGGCGCATCGTTGCCACGAGGCGCTGACTGCATTGTTCCGGTGGAACGCATCAGCGTGAATGATGGCGACGCCAGCGTCGAAGCGGATTACAAGGCGAAGCAGCAACAGTTCATTCACCCCTGTGGCTCCGACCACAAAGCCGGAAGCGAACTGTTGACTGCAGGCAAGCGCATCTCGCCGATGGGCATCGCCATCATCAATTCCTGCGGCTTGACTGATATAGAGGTAAGTAAGTCACCATCGATTCGTGTGATCTCGACGGGCAATGAGCTGGTACCTGCCGGCGAACCGATTGAGCCGCACCAAATACGGATGTCGAATGGCCCGGCTGTTATCGCGATGCTCGAACAGTATGGCTATGACGACACTCAACACGATCACATCGTCGATGAACCCGACATTCTCAAAGAGAGAATCGCCGGCCACCTCGACAATGCCGATGTTCTGGTTCTTTCCGGCGGTGTGTCGATGGGCAAAGCCGACTACATTCCGCAAGTGTTAGCGGAGCTTGGCGTTGAGGTAGTGTTTCACAAGATCAGCCAGCGACCCGGCAAGCCAATGTGGTTCGGCATGGGTCCAAACAAGCAGGCAGTGTTTGCCTTGCCGGGCAATCCGGTTTCAACGCTCGTGTGCTGCCGGCAATACGTGATACCGGCCTTGAATGCAGCGTCCGGGCTGGCGGAACCGCAACCCGAATTTGCGGCGCTGACACAGGACGTATCGTTCAAGCCGGAGCTGACGTGTTTTTTGCCCGTTAAACTACTGTCCAATACCGGCGGTCAGGTTCTGGCTATGCCCGTGCAGACGAATACGTCAGGTGATTTTGCTGCACTGTCCGGGACCGACGGCTATATCGAGTTGCCACTCGAAGAATCATTATTCACGGCAGGTAGTGCCGCGAAGCTACATCGCTGGTAAACCGTTGCGGTTCTTGCAGCGCCAACCTTGGCACCGTAAGCTGATTGAATCAAAGCTCGTAAGCTGAGCGGCGCTGGAGAATTCAGATGTTCGGAGCTATTCTCACTTTTCTGGTTCTATTTGGGTTGCTAAAGGTCTTTGAGCGGGAAAGAGAAGACCTCGATAACTTCAGCATTGCGACTGTTGCGGTTGTTCCTGTGTTGTCCGTTGTGCTCGTAAGCATGGCGTTGGGGTTTTTGTACCCTAATCCGACTTTGCTAACGCTCTTGCCGCCGCTAATCCTCATTGGCATGACGTTTGGCTTGCTGTGGAAGAACCTGGGCATCCCGTTCGGCCGTTCGCTCGGCTACACGCTCGTAGTCGTCATTGTCAACGAGACCTTGGGCTACTTTCTCCTGGCCTCTGACTAGTCAGTCTTCTTTAGGAGAAAGGTGGAACCTGGGGCCAAAATGCAATACCCGAGCGTTATCCGACGATATTTATCGACCTTACTGGATCTGCTAGTCATCTGGCTGGCCGTATTTCTAATCACGAGAGCTCCCGGGCTTGCCGATTCAGGCAGGCTTACGGTCGACTATTCGTAAAGTATCTACTCGGTGTCATTTCGATTCTTACGATTCCAGCGCGCGCAGACCGCCGTGCGATACATGATTTCACGACAGAGACAATTGTCATAGAGGCAGCTGACGATAGTCTCTAACATTGTTGGAGGGATTGAATTGGTTTTCAACAAATACCTACTACGCGTTCTCAAGGTCACTATCTCGTCTTCCTTGGCCCTCGGCTTGTTGGCATGCGCATTGATACTCGTCATTGGCGAGACCTCAATGAATTTCGAGATCGGGCTTGAAATAGAGCTGCTCGACGGGCTCTGGGTGCTGGTGGGCATCCCTGTTATTACGCTTCTGCTAGTCCTCATCGTTTCCCCAATATCCTTCTTCATTCACAGACTTCTTTTTCAAAAAGGTGCAAAGAGCACCTCAATGGACTCATAAACCAGAGGAGAACCAGGTATGAAACATCTGACTGGATATATTGTCTTGCCGCTATTCAAGGTCAAGTGGCGGGACAGCTGGATCATTACGCAATACGCCGATGTAGATTGTTCTGGGCACGGCCTCTAGGATGTTGAATCAATGTCTTCTAATCGCAGCATCCTGCGTAATATTGACAGCGGCATTTGCTGGTGAGGCAGATGTCATCGATGTGACGGTTAACTGTCGAAATGACTCCGTCTGTGACTTCAGCGTCACCGTCAGACACGCGGACGACGGTTGGGATCACTATGCTGATGGATGGGAGGTAAGAACTCTCGACGGAGAGATTCTGGCCGTTCGCGAACTGCTGCACCCACATGACGACGAGCAACCGTTCACACGATCGCTTAGCGGTGTGAAAATCCCAGACGGCGTTAATGAGGTCGTCATCGGCGCGCGTGACTCCGTGCATGAATACGGCGGCAGAGAAATCACTGTCAAGCTACAAAGATAGAGCGGCCGGAGAAATGGCTAGTTCCACGGGTAGCGGAAAGGTAGTTGCACTGCGGTAGAATCAAATCCATTCCAAATAGCCGAGGAGCGTGCTCTTGCAACGTTTTACTCTGATGTTCGTCGTAATCGCGACAATGGGTGTCGCCTGCACTCAATCTGAAGTACCTGCCCCGGTCACTCCGGACCCCAGGTCACATGATTTCTTTTCGTTTGCCAATACCGACGAATTTGTAAACGAACATTTACAGCTTGACCTGCGCGTCGACTTTGAAGCGGAAGAACTTCAGGGTAGTGCAACGTTGCGACTCAGACGCACAGCTTCGAATGCAACCGAGGTAGTTCTGGACACGCGCGAGCTGACTATTGAAGACGCACGCTTCGAACTGCCCGGCGGCGAATCTGTAACAGCAACACATCGTTTTGGGGAATCCCAGGCGATTCTGGGTACGCCGCTGATCATTGCGGTACCGGATGAGCTTCAAGCCGCAGAAGAATTACTGCTCACGATCGAGTATCGAACGAGCCCAGGTGCAACGGCATTACAGTGGCTGCCACCTGAGCTAACCGCGGGTGGCGAACACCCGTTCCTGTTCTCGCAATCACAGGCCATCCATGCTCGCAGTTGGGTGCCGCTGCAAGACACGCCTGCGGTGCGCATTACTTACGACGCGAATATTCACACGCCGCCGCAATTGATGGCGATCATGAGCGCCAACAATGACCCGGATACGGAGCGTGATGGCGATTACGAATTTGAAATGCCACAGCCTATCCCACCCTATCTGCTCGCCCTTGCTGTGGGGAACATCTACGTCGCCCCAATCGGTGATGAAACCGGCGTCTACACCGAGCCCGAGTTGCTGGAGGCATCTGCATACGAGTTCGCAGATACGCAAGACATGCTGGACAAGGCTGCGGCAATGTTTGGCCCCTATCAATGGGGTCGCTATGACCTTTTGATTCTGCCGCCGAGTTTTCCCTACGGCGGCATGGAAAATCCACGGTTGTCTTTCATAACGCCCAGCGTGCTTGCCGGCGATCGCAGTCTGGTCTCGATCATTGCTCATGAGCTGGCGCACTCCTGGTCTGGCAATCTCGTCACAAATGCGACCTGGCGCGACGGCTGGCTGAATGAAGGATGGACGAGCTACCTCGAGCATCGACTAATGGAAGTCATCTACAGCGAAGAGCGGGCCGCTGAGCTGGCCGTGGTGGATTACCGGGAGTTGCTCCTCGACCTGGAGGTCGTCCCACTCGAACAGCAGGCACTGGCGCCACCCTTTGAAAGCGGTGATCCTGATGATTTCCAGGGAATCGTCCCCTATCACAAGGGCAACTTGTTTCTGAAATACCTTGAGAAGAGCTTCGGCAGGGACGTGTTTGACGAGTTCATTGCCGATTACTTTGGCGAATTCGAGTTTGGCACCATCACATCGGAAGTGTTCCTCGACTACCTCGATGAGAAGCTCCTGTCGGCGCACCCAGGCATAGTGAGCCGATCCCAGGCCGAACACTGGCTGTATCAGCCGGGTTTGCCGGATACCGCCCCTATACCCGTTTCCACCTCGCTGGATGCGGCCGCTGACTTTGCATGGCAATGGTCACAAGGCGAGATCGATATTGCCGACGTGCCGGCGGCCGACTGGAGCCCTCAAGGCATGATCCATTTCATCAACAGCCTCGATGCTGATCTGTCAGAGGAGCAGCTTGTTGAACTGGACACAGCGCTCGGATTAAGCAACACGCACAATGCTGAAATCGGCCGAACCTGGTTCATACAAGTCGCAAAACGCCAGTTCCGTCCGGGCTACGGAAAACTGGATGAATATGTGAACCGTTATGGCCGCACGCGCCTCGTCAAGCCTCTGTATCAGGCGTTGGTCGAAAACGGAGTCGACGCGACGCTCGCAAGGGAGATGTTTGAACGTGCCCGGGGGCTATATCACCCGGTCACCGTTACAAGCGTCGAACTTATTCTGGAATAGACGGTATCGATCGCGATGGATTTGAATCAGGTCACTGTTTCCTGCACCGACTACGAGCAATCGGTTGAGTTTTATCAGAAGCTCGGGCTGCGTCTGATCGTCAACAGCCCCCCGAGGTACGGGCGTTTCGAGACACCTGCAGGCGGCACATTCTCAATTCACAATGGCTCAGCGCCTGTATCCGAGACCGTAATCTACTTTGAAGTAGACGACGTTGACGCCGACTTTGAGCGCCTGAAGTCGCTTGGCATCGAGTTCGAGACCGAGCCCACAGACCAGGACTGGCTGTGGCGCGAGGTCTATCTGTGCGACCCAGCGGGAAATCGCCTCTGCATTTATCACGCCGGGGAAAATAGGCGCTTCCCGGCGTGGAGAATATGACGAGAGTTTTGGACTAGAATTAACCTGTATGCGTAACAAACTTGAAGTCAGTTTTGAGGGAGATCACATCCGCGTGATTGCGGATGGTGATAAAGACTATCGGTTTCAGAATCGCCTTTGGCAAGAGGTGACAGCCACGTGCGAAGAACACGATTGCTTCAGAATTCTGGGAATATCAGATACAACGACACCCCTCGAAGCGGTGGAAGGCTACGATACCGCCCGAATTTTTCGTGACCTTAAGATCGACAGCAGGTACCGACTCGCCTGGGTCGAGCTTAATGACGAATCACGCAGCATGACCGAGTTCATTGCGACAGTATTGGCAAACCGCGGCTTACCAGGTCGCCTTTTCGATACGGAAGAAGCTGCAAAAAAATGGCTGCTGGAATCTGACTGATGTCCTGCGATTCCACAGCGCACCTCGCCCACACGGATGTCGCAGAAAAGTGACCTATCCAGGACACTGCTTTTGTGGCCGGGTGCAATTTGAAGTTGCGGGTCCCGCGAAGTTCGCCTGTTTCTGCCACTGCGAGAGTTGTCGCCGCGCGGCCGGGGGTGTTTGCGTTCCGTGGGCGACGTTCTCAAAAGATTCGTTTGTAGTGACCAGCGGCGAGATGTTCGCACACCTCTCGTCGCCACAGGCAAAACGTGGCCTTTGCTCACATTGCGGCACATCGATCACCTACGAGCACAGTGATCGGGAAGGTCAAATAGACGTCAACCTAACGAGTTTTGATGACCCAGCCATGTTCTCGCCGAGCGCTCATATCTGGGTTGAAGACAAACTTCCGTGGGTGAGTATCGATGACGGCCTGCCGCAGTTCGCACAATGGGTCGTTTCTGAGTAAGCGCGGCCGAATCACGTCACCGGCGAGCGAAACTCTGCTCAAAAATGAGTAGATCGTCACTTGCCGCCTGGAATCGGGTAAACAGTATTGCTCCTGTTCGGGAGCCGATATCGATCGAGGTATCGGCGAGTGGCATCGGTCCTTCAAACAGAATCGTCTCGGCGCCTGAACTCATATCACGACGAACTACCCGCCCCGCATTGGTCTCGGCGGCAGGCGCGTTATAGACAAGGTATTGTCCGTTCAGTGCCCAGCCCGAGCGCCCGTCATTTGGCAGTCCGTCCAAGACGGTTTCGACTGATCCGTCGAGCAGCGACAGATAATAAAGTGCGCCTGACCGGTCAACAGCAGCGATCACATCATTGCTGACGGGGGTCGGTCGAAAGTAACCGTTGGCTATCCTCTCAATGCCAACGTCGCTGGCCACACAGATCCCCCAGCCAGATTCATCCCTGCAGCCCTGGACCCAGCGTTGACCGTCGGCCAGCCACCGCGGCATCGTCGATTCCAATTCGGCGGATCCAATCGGATGAGCGTCGCCGCTAATGATATCCACTTCGTACAATCTCTCACCCGCATCCGTTTGCACCGTGAACAGGATTCTCCTGCCTTCAGGATGCCAGCTGGGGTAGCGGACAGTTGCACCGTCAAAGTGAGTCAATCGCCGTGCCACGTCACTATTGATATCGATAATCCAGACTTCATCGTATCCACTGCGTCGTGAAATGAACGCGACGAGCGATTCGTCCGGCGAGAACGCACTGTGATGATCGTCACTGGTCGACGAGGCCAATGCAGCTGGACCCTCACCGTCGGCTATAACAACGAGATCGCGTTCACTGCGGCGACCCGACGCGACAAACAGTGACTCCGCCGCAAGATAATCGGGATGAATGAGCCCGGCTGCCTCAACCTTCGTCTCGGCACCACTCGTCAGGCTGATTTGTCGCAGCTCGAAACGCCCGGCTTCATTGCTTGAATACAGAAGCGTGGACTCGTCGATCCAGGTCATCCCACCAAGTTGAACCGGTTGTTCGGTTAGACGAGTTTCGATGCCGCTTTGAATTTCGACTGTCCATAGTGTCGTTCTATGATCGGGCTGCGGCTCGCCGCGAAGAAATGCGACGTGGCGGCTGGAAGGCGAAAAGCGTGGATAGAAGTCGGTCCCGGTCGGAGATACAGCATCACTGAGTTGCCGCCGCAGACCCGAGTTTGGATCAATAATGTAAATACGCCGGTAGCCATCCGCGTCATCGTTCTCGAGCCCGGTGTAGGCGAGCCAGTTGCCGTCGGGTGACCAGTCAACCAGCGTCGGAAACTTCCCGGTGCAGGTCGCAACAGGCTCTGGCACGCCGAATGCAATTGACTGCGTGACTACATCGCAGCCCGCGCCAGTCAACCTGACGTAAGCCACCTCGTCGCCGCCCGGCGAAATTGCCGGCCCGTGTTCCTGCACACCGGGCGAAGCCGCAACGCTTTGCGAGGTGCTGTCTCGTGTTGATACGCGAAACAGGTCCCAGTCGCCCTGCCCTGGCCGCAACGCCGCGTAGATCACCCAGTCGCCGCCCGGGACGATACGTGGCTGATGTTCAAGCCCCGGGCTCGACGTCAACGGGCGGCCTGTAGCTAGTCGCAGATCAACTGACTGCGATTCCGGTTGAGGCCACAGCGCCCAAGTGATTGCGGCGACCACGATCGCCACAATCGCGGCAATGGCCGGCGTAGGCAACTTACGTTCTATCGGGACTTGTGCATTGCCATGCAAGGAGGCTGGGCTGCATTTCGCTACCAGGCGATAACCGAATTTTGGCAAGGTTCGAATATAGTTGTGCTCGCTGGCCGACTCGCCCAGCGCGCCACGTATATCGGCAATCGCACGAGAGACAACACTGTCCGCCGGATAATTTTCGCCCCAAACCTGATCGAGCAACTCATCTCGGGACACGGCGGAATCGCCAGCATCGATAAGTACCAGCAGCACGTGCAGAGCTTTGCCCGTCAGGCGTTGCTCCTCACTATCCCTGCGTACAACACCGAGCTCTGGATACAGTACCCAGTCTCCAATGCACAGCGGCTCGCGGCCGCGACGGGCAGATATTGAATCGGGTCTGGATGGGCTGACACTCAAAACAGGAAACTTTTCCGCAGGTTTTTCTCAGGATTTAAGGCACTGATTCTCGCACGCTGGACGCCTTGAATGGACCTTGTGGAGAGGAATATGTTGCGACGACTTCTGCTCACCCTTTTGCTAATACCCACGCTGGCAGCCAGCGAACCGTGGTTTCAGGGCGACCCTGAATACGCTGACGAGGCCAGTCGCCAGCTGGCGGCCGAGTTGCTAGATGCCCATGGCGGAATGGCAGCTATAGGTGACGCGACCAGCATGCAGTTCAATTTTTTCACCAAAATGATTGGCAACCCGACTCCTTTTTACTCATTCGAGACGCTGGATCTTGCAACCGGCGACGCCTACGTGGACTGGCCGTTCTGGAACGCCACAATCGCCTGGAATCAGGAGCGCCTGTGGACTCGCAACTGGCCGATGCCGTTGCCCGCCGGATTTTTCGTCCGCTTGACGTCGAGCTTTCTCACTTTGCCGTGGCAAATTCATACTGACGGCGCCAGCCTGGGTCCTGTGAGCCAGGAACAACTTCCTGGCGACGAGACGCTGTATGACGTCCTGCGTGTAAGGTTTAACTCGCGCCACCCGGGCATTCCAGGAACCTATTACGACATATTCGTTCACCCTGAGGCCAGATTGATGACCGGCATTCGATTCGACATCAATCACCCCGGCATGGTGGCGAACCCGAAACAGCCGCTCGGCCCTAATTACCACGTCTTCGCTGACTATCGAAAATTCAATGGCATGGTCATACCGACTTTTTACAAGTCCTATGGCCAGGGCAGCAGCAACGGCGGCGACAGTAACGCCTACCACTTCGTCTGGAATATGCAGGTCGACCAGGCATTCGATTCGAGCCGGGTCGCTATACCCGATGATGCCGAGATAGATGAAGTTTCAACCGATTGGTGGCTCTCGAATGACGATGCCGCTCAGCATGGAGGTTCCAAATGATCAACAGAAAATATGCAGCTTTGCTAACCGCGTCCATCCTGCTCTTTAGCACAAGCGCGTCCGCCGGTCCCAGCTACGCCACGGACGAGACACGCGAGGTCATCGAGGCAATGGTCAATGCGCATGGTGGTATCAAGCGCTGGCGTGCAGCACCGTCGATCCGATTCGATGACATCATGTATATGCCCTTTCACGGTCGCGAGCAATTCGCCTGGTGGGCGGCTCACGAAGTCATTGATCAGAAGACGCGGCAGGTGTGGCAGAACTGGCCGATGGACGATGCCATGATTGGCTACGACGGCAAACAGGTGTGGTCGACAAACTGGAATAAGGGCAATCCGTCCGCGTCGATGGTGCACTTCTTCTATTACTTCGTGAACCTGATCTGGATCACACAGGACGACGACGTCATTCTCTCGGAAGTAACACGATTTGACTGGCCGAACCTGGGTGACGACCTGTACCGCGTCGAAATGCGATTTGAGGATGCTCCCGGTATTGGCAAGTCTTACAAAGACTTTTATGTGCTGTTCATTGACCCGGAATCGTACCGCCTGGTTGCTTACGAGTACGCCAATGGCTACCAACCACTACTCGATGTTATGAACATGCCGGAAGGTAAAGAAGTGTTCGGCCCAATGTGGCGCCAGATTACTCGCTACGAGGAAGTCGATGGATTGCTGTTTCCGAGCGCGTTTCGCACAATGCCCGGGCCGGACGAGAAGATCGTCGGCAATCACCTGATCATGAACATCGATATCTCGCAGCCGTTCGAATACGAGCGAGCTGCAGTACCCGAAGACGCTGTTATTTACGACAGAGAATTACGAACCACCAGATAAAATCGTCCCCAACAAACATGTGGTCCGCGAACGGTCCCGGATTCTAACGTTTCATGGCTTCGAAGAACTGCGCGTTCGTCTTCGTGTCCTGCATCTTGTTTAGCAGAAATTCGACGGCGGCAAGCTCGTCCATCGGATGCAGCACCTTGCGCAACACCCACATCTTCTGCAGTTCTTCAGGAATGGTGAGCAATTCTTCTTTGCGAGTACCTGATCGATTGATGTTGATCGCCGGGAATACGCGCTTCTCTGAGATACGGCGATCCAGATGGATCTCCATGTTACCGGTGCCCTTGAACTCTTCGTAGATGACTTCGTCCATCTTCGAACCAGTATCAACAAGCGCTGTAGCGAGAATCGTCAGACTGCCGCCCTCTTCGATGTTACGTGCGGCACCGAAGAAGCGTTTCGGCCGATGCAGTGCATTTGCGTCGACACCACCGGTCAACACTTTGCCCGATGAAGGAACGACGGTGTTGTAGGCACGTGCGAGTCGCGTTATCGAATCGAGGAGAATAACAACGTCGCGCTTATGTTCGACAAGACGTTTCGCCTTCTCAATGACCATTTCTGCGACCTGCACATGGCGGCTGGCTGGCTCATCAAATGTCGATGAGACAACCTCACCACGAACGGTACGCTCCATCTCTGTGACTTCTTCCGGCCGCTCATCGATGAGCAGAACGATAAGATCGACTTCGGGCGCATTGGCGCATATCGCGGAGGCGATATTCTGCAGCAACATCGTTTTACCCGCCTTCGGC
>Ga0164320_10000589_pt1 | contig 12195 bp, 8 predicted proteins | sample GuaBasSediGuay11_FD_113736 | JGI IMG/M metagenome (GOLD analysis project Ga0164320, IMG submission 113736) | Subseafloor sediment microbial communities from Guaymas Basin, Gulf of California, Mexico - Guay11, Core 4567-28, 0-3 cm | ecosystem: Environmental > Aquatic > Marine > Hydrothermal vents...
ACTTCGGGGACGACAGCGACTTCGACGAAGACCATGACCTCGCCGGCGAAGACGATTTCGAAGAAGACGAAGGTGAAGATGTCGATGACGATGAGTTCGACGAGGAAGAGCACAAGGAAGATGACGACATGGATGACATGGACGACGATTCCGGCGATGACTCGGTCGACGACGACGTCTGATCAAAACCTGCCTTGATGACACGAAATCCCCCCTTTCGGGGGGTTTTTTATGGACCACGTCATAGTTTTTAGAGGTGCAAAGCCGGTACTCTTGCGTTCTACATAACGCGGACCACCTGGAGCTTGGGCCATTCTCGTGATGCGTGAAAAATTCGGCCGCCGAAAAGCGGCCGGCGCACTAGCGCTTTTAACGGCAATTTCGTGCCTTACGATCTCGCCGGCAGCGCTTGCGGCTGCCTACGATTCGTTCCAGGACGGTAATCGCCTGTTCCGCGATGACCTCTACTGGGCCGCTCTACTCCGCTACCAGGAAGCCGGCGAGGCGGGCATGGACACGCCGATACTGCACTTCAATACGGGCGTCGCCCACTATCGTGCCCAGCAACACATCCGCGCGCGTGTGTCTCTGCTGAAGTCAGCCGGGACCCCCGAGCTGCGTGTCATATCGCATTACAACCTCGGACTTAACGCCTATGCTGCTGGAAACGTCGACGAGGCGCTGGATTGGTTCCGCCGCGCTGCCGACCAGGAAGAGAACAACAAGATTCGCAAAATGGCGATCATCGCGATCTCGCGACTGCGAGCAGAGCGGCAAACTACGGATCCGGTTCTCGTCCGCGAAGAGCGGCGCTTGGACAAGGAAAAACCCGTTGCCGGCTTCGAGCTGCGCGCCCGCGTCGGTATAGGTTCCGATGACAACATCTTCCGCGCACCTGGCGAGCCGTATATTGATTTCGCCGATCCGGCGCTGCCGATCGTGACGCCGGAAGTCATCTCGGGCACGTTTGTACCGATCGACTTCAACGCCAAGTACGCGGTTAACAGCCTTAAGTGGGAGAACTTCTTCGGCGCTTATCGCTTGTCAGGTCGTTTCTACGACGGCGATACGGAAAACAACGCCGACGAGTACATCCACGAGCTGCGCTTTGGTAGTGAGTACGATCGTCGCGAAGGCGATCGCCGCAGTCGCGTCTACAGTGCATTCACCATTGCGCAGCATGATGAGGTCTATACCGATCCGGACACAGGTAACCCCAGGACCTCGGGCGGCCAGGAAATCGATGACCGCATGAATTACAAGCGCTATGGACCCGAGCTGTCGGTCATCCAGGGCTTTGGCGATTTCTCGTTTGGCCTGCGCATGAAAGGCCAGTTGTGGGACTACGAGGATACGGAACTCGTTCCCGAATACGATCATGAGTACTTCGTGTTCGGCGGCAATGTGCAGTACAAGTTCGCTTCAAGTTCTCTCTTGCGCTTTACGGTCGAGAAATCGAGCCGGCGTTACAGCGGTCGACCCTCCTACGACCTTAATGGCAACCAGCTGGTCACCAACCCGGCGTTGCGTTACGACTACCTGGAATTTGGATTGCTCGCACGACAGCGCATTACCGATGACATCTGGTTCGGCTTTGGCTATGAACTCATGGATCGTGAAGACCGCTTTGTCGGTTACAACGATTTCACGCGTGACGCGTACAGCTTCGAGTTTCATTGGTCCCCGGGCCGGCGCTTCGATCTCGAGACTAATGCCTACTATCGCATTTACGACTATCCGAATGCTTTTGCGTTTAACAACCCGGTTGCCGGGCCGAAGACGCTCGAATCGGTCGACGGCGAGTTTCTTGCAACCTGGCGCATGACGAGGCGATTGAAGCTCGTCGCTGAAATTGTGTACCGCGAGACTGCCTCGACCGATGCCCGTATCGAATACGACCGTACACACTACTCCCTTGGCGTGGTCTGGGAACAGTAGGAGCGCGCCAGTAGGAGCGGCTTCAGCCGCGACTTCCAAAAAAACAAAGATTGTTCGCGGCTAAAGCCGCTCCTACAATGCGCTCGTGGACATAACACCCATTCTCGAGTCCCTGAACGACGCTCAGCGCCAGGCTGTTACAGCGCCGTCCAAGCCCACGCTTGTTATTGCCGGTGCCGGCAGTGGCAAGACCCGTGTGCTCGTGCACCGTGCCGCGTGGTTGATTGACGTCGAGGGGCTGTCGCCCAACAGCCTGCTGGCTGTTACGTTTACGAATAAGGCCGCGGCGGAAATGCGCGGTCGCATCGAGTCCTTGCTGAACATGCCGGTCGGCCACCTCTGGATCGGCACGTTTCATGGTCTCGCGCACCGCCTGTTACGGCGCCATTGGCGCGAGGCCGGCTTGCCGCAGAACTTCCAGATTATCGACTCGGATGATCAGCTTCGCCTGATCAAGCGGCTGCTCAAGAACCTCGAGATCGATGACAGCCGCTGGGTGCCACGCGAGATCCAGTACTTCATCAACGGTCAGAAAGACGAGGGGCTACGCCCGCAACACCTCGATGATGAAGGCGATCCGACGCGGCGGCAGATGATTGCGCTCTACCAGTCCTATGAAGAGGTCTGCCAGCGCGGCGGGCTTGTCGATTTTGCCGAGCTCCTGCTGCGCGCTCACGAACTCTGGCGCGACAATGCCGAGCTGCTCGATCACTACCGCCGGCGCTTTCAGCACCTTCTCGTGGACGAGTTTCAGGACACCAACTCAATCCAGTATGCATGGCTGCGGCTGCTTGCCGGTGACAAGGGAATCCCGTTTGTTGTCGGCGACGACGACCAGTCCATCTACCGCTGGCGCGGCGCCCGCGTCGAACACATTTATCGCTTCCAGAAGGACTTTCCGTCGACGACCGTCATCAAGCTGGAGCAAAACTACCGCTCGACTGCGACGATTCTCAATGCGGCAAATGCAGTCATTGCAAACAACTCCTCCCGCATGGGCAAAAACCTGTGGACCGACGGCGCTGAGGGCGAATCGATCAAGGTCTATGCCGCGTACAACGAACGTGACGAGTCGGATTTCGTTATTGGCCGGCTTCGCGACTGGATCGACCAAGGCAATCTGCGCGCCGATGCTGCGATCCTGTATCGCTCAAATGCCCAGTCTCGTGTGCTTGAGGAAGGCCTTATTAATGCTGGCATTCCCTACCGCGTATACGGTGGCCTGCGGTTCTTCGAGCGTGCCGAAATCAAGGACGCACTTGCGTACCTGCGGCTCGTTTCCCATCGCGACGACGAGTCGTCGTTTGAACGCATTGTTAACAAACCGACGCGTGGTATCGGCGCGCGTACAGTCGAGATCATGCGCGCGTATGCACGCGCGAACAGCTGTTCGATGTGGCGTGCCGCGGGAGCCGTGGCCAGCGACGAACTCAACGGCCGTGCCGCCAACGCGGTGCTCGCGTTCCTGAACCTGATCGAAGTGATGTCGCGCGACGTTGCCGGGATGGGCCTGCCGGAGAAGGTCGACCACGCTATCCATGCCAGCGGGCTTGTTGAATTTTTCAAAAAGGACAAGGGAGAAAAAAGCGAAACCCGTGTCGAGAACCTGCTCGAGCTGGTTAGTGCAGCGCAGAGTTTCGAGCCGGACCCGGCCCAGGAGATGTCACCGCTCGACGAGTTCCTCTCACATGCCGCCCTCGAAGCAGGTGAAGGTCAGGCGGACGCCTGGGAAGATTGCGTCCAACTGATGACAATGCACTCCGCCAAGGGCCTCGAATTTCCCCTCGTATTCCTGTCCGGCATGGAGGACGGCCTGTTCCCGCACCAGCGATCCATTGCGGATCCCAGCGGTCTCGAGGAAGAGCGCCGCCTATGCTACGTCGGCATCACACGTGCCAAGCAAATGCTATACCTAACCTACGCCGAACAACGGCGCCTGTATGGTATGGATAATTTTTCCCAGCCATCACGGTTTATTTCCGAAATTCCTGATGAACATGTCGAGGAAATCCGGCCGCGCGTCCAGGTAACGCGGCCAATGCGGTCACCGGCGCGCAGATCGAAGACGACCACGGCGGGTGGCGAACTCGGTATAAGGCTTGGTCAGCACGTGCGGCACGGAAAATTTGGCGACGGCGTCATACTTAACTGCGAAGGACAGGGTGCACATGCGCGAGTTGAGGTGAATTTTGAGACGGCCGGCACAAAATGGCTGGTTCTGAGCTATGCAAATCTCGATCTGATGTAAACTAGCAGCCTGAAGCGGCGTCGTTCGCTGCTCGGACATCCTACAAGAAAAATGAAAATTCTCATTCTCGGTGCAGGGCAGGTCGGCTCATCAGCTGCGTATCACCTGTCGCGCGAAGAGGCCAACGAGGTCACCGTTGTCGACATGCGGCCTGACGTGCTGCGTGAATTGCAGGACCGGCTCGATATCCGCACGGTGGTTGGTCATGCCGCGCATCCTGAGGTGCTCGATCGCGCCGGAGCGAATGACGCTGACATTGTCGTCGCCCTCACCGACGCCGACGAAACCAACATGGTCGCATGCCAGGTGGCCTACACGCTGTTCCACACGCCAACGAAGATTGCTCGTATCCGCGCGGCGGAATACATGAATGCCAAGGACCTGTTCACACAGGACGCGATCCCGGTCGACGTACGTATCAGCCCCGAGCAGCTGGTGTGTGAGTACGTTGAACAACTCATTCTGTATCCCGGGGCGTCGCAGGTTCTCGATTTTGCTGACGGTCGTGTGCGCCTGGTCGGCGTGAAGGCTGATCGCGACGGCCTGCTGGTCGGCCAGCGTATTGCAACGCTCAAAGAACATGTACCGAATACCGAGGGGCGAATCGCCGCGATTTACCGGCAGGGCAAGGCCATGCTGCCGGAGGGAGACACGGTCATCCAGGAGGGTGACGAGGTCTTTTTCATCGCTGATCGCAAGGACATTCGTGTCTTCATGAGCGAGATGCGCCGTCTCGAAGACCCGGTTCGCCGCGTCGTCATCGCCGGTGGCGGAAATATTGGCGTTCGGCTGGCGCTCGCGCTCGAGCAAACCAACCAGGTCAAGATCATCGAGCGAGACCCGGGCCGGGCGCGCCACATTTCCGAACAGCTCAATAAGGCGATTGTGCTCGTGGGCGATGCCGCCGACGAGGAGCTGCTGCTCGAGGAGAACATCGATAACGTCGACGTGTTCTGTGCCCTGACAAACTCCGAGGAAGCCAACATCCTGAGCTCCATGCTTGCGAAACGACTTGGCTCAAACAAGGTCATGGCATTGATCAACCGAGCTTCCTACGTAGATCTGGTCGAGGCCGGCAGCATTGATATCGCAATTTCGCCACAACAGGTAACGATCGGCTCACTGTTGGCACACGTGCGGCGCGGCGATGTCGTCAAGGTGCACTCGCTGCGGCGCGGCGCGGCCGAAGCCATCGAAGCTATTGCGCATGGCGAGGAGGGCGAATCCAAGGTTGTTGGTCGCAAGATCGAGGACATTAACCTGCCAAAGGGAGCCGCCATTGTCATGCTGGTACGCGACGGCCAGGTCATCATCGCGCACCACGATACGGTTGTTGAAACCGACGACCATGTGATCCTGTTCCTGACTGACCGCCGAAAGATCGAAAACCTGGAAAAATTGTTCCAGGTCGGCGTGTCTTTCGTCTAAGCGCTCGCCCACACGATGAACTGGACAGTAGTACAGAGAATTCTTGGGCTGCTGCTCATGATGTTCAGTCTGACGATGCTGCCGCCCGTCATGATTGCTGTTCTGTTCAAAGAGCCCACGTGGCTGCCGTTCGTGGAAGGCTTTGGCCTTACGTTTGTGGCCGGTCTGCTCATCTGGTTGCCGGTACACCGGTCGCGTAAGGATCTGCGGCTTCGCGACGGCTTCCTTGTCGTCGCGGCATTCTGGACGGTGCTGGGCACCTTCGGTGCCGCGCCGCTGTATTTCGCCGACGCGATCAGCCTGTCCATCACGGACGCGGTTTTCGAATCCATGTCCGGGCTGACGACGACCGGCGCAACCATTCTCACCGGCCTCGACGAGTTACCCCACTCGATTCTCTACTATCGGCAACAGCTGCAGTGGCTTGGCGGTATGGGAATCATCGTACTGGCCGTCGCCGTACTACCAATGCTCGGGGTCGGCGGCATGCAACTGTATCGGGCCGAGACGCCGGGGCCCGTCAAGGACACGAAGCTAACACCACGCATTACAGAAACGGCAAAGGCGCTTTGGTACGTGTACCTCGCGTTCACGATAGCGTGTGCGGCAAGCTACATGATTGCCGGGATGGACTGGTTTGATGCCTTGTGTCACGCGTTTTCCACCGTCGCCATCGGCGGTTTCTCAACTCACGACCTCAGCATCGGCTATTTCGACAGCGCGGCGATCGATATCGTCGCAATCGTGTTTATGTTCGCAGCCGGCATTAATTTCTCACTGCACTTTTTTGCCTGGCGCTACGTGTCGATAAGGCACTACTCCCAGGACCCCGAGTTTCGCGCTTACTCAACGATCCTCATCGCACTTTCGATTCTCGTTGTCGCGGGCCTTTTTTATCATGGCAGCTATAAGAGCCCCGGAGACACGGTTATCAACGGCGTCTTCCAGGCTGTGTCGATCGCGACAACCACGGGATTCACAACAGCCAACTACGCAACCTGGCCCGCCTTCCTTCCGGTGGCGCTGATCTTTGCGAGCTTCATTGGCGGCTCTGCGGGCTCGACCGCCGGCGGTATCAAGGTCATCCGCTGTCTGTTGATCTACAAACAGGGCGTGCGCGAGATAGCGCGGCTGGTTCATCCAAGTGCCGAGATTCCCGTCAAACTCGGCAACAAGGCTGTGGGATTTCGTGTTGTTGACGCGGTATGGGGGTTCTTCTCCGTATACATAGTCGTGTTTGTTGTGCTGATGCTCGCGATGATGGCGACAGGCCTGGACCAGGTAACCGCGTTCTCCGCAATTGCTGCCACATTGAATAATCTTGGTCCTGGCCTCGGCGAGGTCGCGACTGGCTTCATGACGCTCAGTGACGCGGCAAAGTGGGTCGCGGTTGCAGGCATGTTACTCGGCCGACTTGAGATATTCACGTTGCTGGTGCTGATTACGCCAACGTTCTGGCGTCACTGAGACGATGACGCCACAAAACCTGTTTGACCGCATCAGCAACACCACTGGCAAAGCCACTTCCTGGCTGACACTGGCGATGGTCATTTTGACGTCGATCATTGTTGTCATGCGCTACGTCTTCGATGCCGGCCTTATCTGGATGCAGGAGTCAGTTACGTGGATGCATGCCGCTGTGTTCATGATCGGCGCCGCTTACACGTTGCTGCACGAGGAACACGTCCGGGTCGACATTTTCTACCGCAAGATGAGTGAACGGGGTCGCGCCATCGTCGATCTGATCGGTGTTGTTCTCTTCCTGCTGCCGCTCTGCGGTTTCCTCGCGCTCATGGCCTATGATTTCGCCGCTGCTGCCTGGTCGATACATGAAACCTCGCGCGAGCCCGGCGGCCTGCCATACCCGATGATCCCGCTGTTGAAATCGATTGTCATCGTCATGCCTGTAGCCGTCGCTTTGCAGGGTATATCGATGTTGATTCGATCGATCAAAATAATAAGGCGTAAGTGATCGTGGAGTGGGTTGCGCTACTGTTGTTCGTGTCGGTGATCCTGGTGTTGCTGGCTGGCTTTCCGGTTGCGTTCACACTGGGTGGCACGGCGTTGATCTTCGCGGGCGTCGGTGTGCTGACCGGCGATTTCAATGCGGCGCTGCTGTCCGGGTTGCCGAATCGCGTGTTCGGCATCATGAATAACGGCACGCTGGTCGCAGTGCCCTTGTTCGTATTTATGGGTGTAACGCTCGAGCGAGCACGGATCGCCGAAGATCTGCTCGAGACCCTGAGCGGACTGTTCGGCAGCCTGCGTGGCGGGCTGGGCATATCGGTCACCCTGGTGGGTATGCTGTTGGCGGCCAGCACCGGGATAGTTGGCGCGACGGTCGTGACTATGGGCCTGCTCTCGCTACCAACAATGTTGCGCCGCGGTTATTCGCCAGAGGTGTCGGCGGGAATAATCTGCGCGTCGGGCACGCTTGGCCAGATCATCCCGCCATCGATTATTCTCGTCATGCTGGGCGATGTCATGACCTCGGCCTATCAGCAGGCACAGCTCGAGATGGGTATTTTCTCACCGAAGACTGTGTCCGTCGGCGACCTGTTTGCTGGCGCGTTGATCCCGGGCTTGTTGCTCGTACTTCTGTACGTGCTCTACATCGTTGCTGTCGCGATTTTCAAGCCGCAATCGATGCCGCCGCATCGCAAGGACTCCAACGATAATGTTTCCTACGTGCAAGTTTTCCGAGCATTGGTGCCGCCTTTAGCCCTCGTGTTTGCTGTTCTTGGTTCTATCCTGGCTGGTGTCGCGACGCCCACCGAGGCGGCCGGCGTCGGCGCAATGGGCGCATTGCTGCTTGCCATTGGCCGCAGGCAGCTGAGTCTCGCGCGCCTTCAAGAGGTCATGCGAAGCACGTTGCGAATCAGCAGCATGGTGTTCCTGATTCTGATCGGCGCATCGATATTCTCGCTCGTCTTCCGTGGTTTCGGCGGTGACGATGGCGTTCGCGCGATTCTTGAGTCGTTGCCCGGCGGTGTTGTCGGCGCCGTGATTGTTGTAATGCTCGTGATGTTCCTGCTCGGCTTCGTACTCGACTTCATCGAAATCACGTTTGTCGTGGTCCCGATTGTCGGCCCGGTATTGCTCGCAATGGGCCTGGATCCAGTCTGGCTCGGCATCATGATCGCAATTAACCTGCAGACCTCATTCCTGACGCCTCCTTTCGGTTTCGCGTTGTTCTATTTACGGGGCGTCGCGCCGCCCGAGGTCACAACGCCACAAATCTATCGTGGCGTAATTCCGTTCGTCGCGATCCAGCTTTTTGCATTGTTGCTGCTCGCCATCTTCCCCGGCCTCATCACCTGGCTGCCAGGACAAATTTACGGCAGCTAAGCGGCCTTTCGCGCGACCGCCGCTGTAAACACGACGTCAGTCGAACTGTTCAGCGCCGTCTCTGCTGAGTCCTGTAATACGCTGATCACGAAACCAACCGCAACAACCTGCATTGCGATGTCGTTGGAGATGCCGAACAGGTCGCAGCTCAGCGGAATGAGTAACAGAGAGCCGCCAGCAACACCTGATGCGCCACAGGCCGACAGCGCTGCAATTACGCTGAGCAACAATGCCGTCGGCAGATCGACCACAATACCAAGCGTATGTGTCGCTGCGAGTGTAAGCACCGTGATTGTTATGGCCGCGCCGCCCATGTTGATGGTCGCACCGAGAGGAATCGACACGGAGTACGTATCTTTCTCGAGATCGAGGCGTTCGCAAAGGGCCAGGTTCACAGGGATATTCGCCGCCGAGCTGCGTGTGAAAAAGGCCGTCACACCACTTTCCCGCAATGCGGTCAAAACGATCGGGTACGGATTTGTCCGCGTTCGAACCCAGACGATTAGTGGATTAATGACGAGTGCCATGATCAGCATGCAGCTGAGCAACACTGACAGGATGCGCGCGTAGCCACCCAGCGCAGAAAGCCCCGACTCGGCCAGGTTGCCGGCCACCAGGCCAAAGATACCAATCGGCGCCAGGCGAATGACAATTCGCACGATGTGTGTCACCGCATCAGCTATGTCCGCCAACATCTGACGTGTCGTCTCGGCGGCGTGGTGCAAAAATATTCCCAGCAGCACACCCCAGACGAGAATGCCGATGAAGTTGCCGCTAAGAATTGCGTTTACCGGATTGTCGACGAGTTTAAACAGCAAGCTGCCAAGTACCTCCATAATGCCTTGCGGTGGTGATGCTTCAATACCCGCCGTTTGCAGTGCCAGTGTTGTCGGAAAAAACGTGCTCATGACGACGGCGAGGAGTGCGGCAGCAATGGTGCCAACCAGGTACATCGCGACAATAGGCCGCATCTGCGAGGTATGGCTTACGCGACGATTCGCAATGGCCGAGGCAACGAGTACCAGGACAAGTACCGGCGCGACCGCCTTTAGCGCAGATACGAACAGGTTGCCAAGTAGCATGGCCGAACCCGCGGTGTCGGGAGACACAAGTGACAAGACGACACCGGCGACAATGCCGATGCCGATTTGCAGCACGAGGCTGCCGGACAGGATCTTATCTATGAATGTCTTTGCCATGGTTTCTACGCCCAGGTCTGAATGCCAATAACGCCGAACCATAACAGGTAGGCCGCCACGAGCAGGTGAAGGTATGAGCTGATCGAGCAGTACCAGTAGTTGAACCGGTTCATCTTGGTGTTGCGCTCGGTAATTGCTGTACGTACTCCCAGCACAGCGAAGATGGCAAACGCTATTGTTGCCAACATGATACTGACTGAGATCGTGGTCGGCTTTCCAAGTGTGCTGAAGATGTTACTCGTACTGCCCATGCCGGCTGCAAACAGCGCGACAAATGCAACAACCGAAACGCCGGCGAATAGAGGCCATACCCGTATTCGCGTACTTGCCCCTGTTGGCACCTTGCCGCGCAGCTTCCGGACGCCCCATACCAGGAAGTACAGGAACGAGACGCCGATCGATACAAGCCATAGCGCGCCAATGGCGAGCTGGCCAAACGCGACAATTGGCGACACGGGCTTCAGTACCAGGTTGCCCGCATGCACGACCGGCCCTGCCACAGGATCTTCAGCACTCAGCAGCACAATTCTGCCGGTCTTTAGCGAGCGGAACTGGCCGTTACCGGCGGGTCTGTAACCCGTCGCATCTCCACCAAGCAGTGCCTTGCGTTTCAGTTCGCCATCTTCGAACCACAGCTTTTCAACGCCCAGCGCGCGATCGAGAAAATAGCTGATTTGTTGTCTCGAGTTGATAGGGTGGTAGAGCCCGGCGATCGCTTGGTCGTTCATCGGCACCGCATCCGGAACATCAGGTTCAGCCAGGTCACGGGTCTGGTAATTCCGAATCAGGTCGCTGATATCGCCGAAAGCTGCACCGGACCCGGAATTGATCATGAACGCATAGCCCCTGTTCGCATTGGGCATGTACGCGAATTCTGTCAGGCCGCCGCCAACGCCGCCGTTGTGGGCCTGGTAGACCCAGTGCTCGTGGGTCGACGTGTAGTTGTTCAGCCCGTAGCCGATTTCGAGCCCGGCTCTCGCTCCATTGGTCGTATGTGCTGTTTCCATGCGCTCAAGCGACGACGGTGACACGTATTGCACGCCATCCAGCGTGCCTCTGCCGAGGAACATCTGCAGTAGCCTGGCCATATTGTTGGCGGAAGCGTTGATGGCACCGGACGGCCGCATACTGATGTGCCAGTAATCTTCTACTACACCATCGGTGTACAGGGTGGCGCCGTTCTCCTGCACGCGTTCGCTGCGGCGGTAGGTCGAGCCGGTCATCTGTAACGGCGTGAAGAAGTTTTCCTGCACGTAGTCTTCGAAATCCTGTCCCGTGATTTTCTGCACGATGTACGCGGCGACCGGGGGCCCGGCGTTGCAATATGACATTCGCGTGCCCGGTTGCCAGCGAGATTTGCGCGAATGCGGATGGAGGTCGAGCCCTTCCTTGAGCGTTGCCGGTGTTGGGTCGTTGTGCGCGTACTCGGGCAGGTGAATGTCATCCCAGCCGGTTGTGTGTTCGAGCAGGTTCTCGACGCGAACCGGGTGCGTTTCCTCCCAGGGATTTTCGAACTCGATTTCGGGCGCCAGCTCGGCGAGCTTGTCGTCGAGTGACAGGCGCCCCTCCTCAACGAGCTGCAACACCGACAGTGCGACGAACACCTTGGACGTGGAGCCGATACGAAACAGCGTGTCGGCATCGGCTGCAATGTCATTCTCGACATTCGCTTTGCCAAGTGCGCCTATCCATTCGGGGCCGTCTTCGTTAACGATTGCGAGAGCGACGCCCGGCGTATCGCGTTCATCGAGTACATCGTTGATTGCCGCGAGCAGCTCGTCAATTGTCGTCGGCACAATTTTCTCGTCGTCGTCCTGTGCCACGGCGACACCACAGCAAAGCGCGAACGCGGCGAGCCCGGTAACGATCTTGTTAGCCACTACAGCGCTCGCGAGTTGATGTTCGCAACCTCGGTTGCCAGTTGGTTGTCAGTTGATTGGTTCATGAACGTGTAATACGACTCGGCTATTTTTTTCCAGGTCGGATCGGATGCGGAAAGTTCGTTAACAATGTCCTGCGTGTGTCCCTTGAGTA
>Ga0164320_10000590_pt1 | contig 12174 bp, 7 predicted proteins | sample GuaBasSediGuay11_FD_113736 | JGI IMG/M metagenome (GOLD analysis project Ga0164320, IMG submission 113736) | Subseafloor sediment microbial communities from Guaymas Basin, Gulf of California, Mexico - Guay11, Core 4567-28, 0-3 cm | ecosystem: Environmental > Aquatic > Marine > Hydrothermal vents...
ACACGACCGCCAGCCGCATTTTCTTCGTTCACGGCAATCGCGTAAGTATTCACCCACTCCATCGCATGCATCGGGGACGATCCGTCACTCTGTAACAAAGTTTTGTTCAGCTTTGGGGCGCGCCTTAATACCGACATGTTGCCCGGCAATACACCCTCAGTCCGTAACCCGCGAGCAACACAATCACGCATTGCCTGGCAAATAGATGCAAGACGCGCATCAACTTCATCGGCCGAACGCCAGGAGGTCTCGTTGCGATAGATTAATTCTGCGATCGTCAGACTATTTTCGTCAGCACGCTGCAACAAAGACTCGCTGCTACTGTACGGAAGCGGTGGCTCACCTTCCTGCGTGACGGGTTCCGGCTCGTCATTTCTCGCAATGAAGCCACCGCCGAGCGAATAGAACAGGTCTTCTGCGAGCACTTCGCCCGCTCCTGATCTGGCAACAAACCGCATGCCGTTCGTATGCCGTGGTAATTCTTTCTCAAAATCGAACATCAGATTTGCCGCCGGATCGAAACTCAAGTCGCCGATCCCAGGCACATCTATTCGCTTATCAGCATGGATGGCTCTTAGCCGCTCATCAACGGAATCGGGATCGATCGATTCAGGCGTGAGTCCGGCAAGCCCGAGCAGCACTGCTGAGTCGGTTCCGTGGCCTTTGCCAGTCCAGGCCAGCGAGCCGTGCAAAGACACGTCAATGCTCGCGACATCGGCCGCAACATCACTCAGGCTTTCGATGAATGCGGCAGCCGCCTTCATTGGCCCGACGGTATGAGAGCTCGATGGCCCGATACCGATCTTGAAAATATCGAAGATACTAACCGCGGCCACAGCCTATTAGTCCGTACCCAGCGACAGCAGGCTTGCGTTGCCGCCAACTGCTGAGATGTTGTTGCTGATCGTGTATTCGGCACCAAACCGTCGCAGGTAGTGCGGTCCACCGGCTTTCGGCCCTGTGCCCGAGAGACCTCGACCGCCAAATGGCTGCACACCGACAACGGCGCCAATCATATTGCGATTGATGTAGAGGTTGCCGGCACCCGAAGCACGGGCCAATCCTGTCGCACGCGAGTCGATACGAGTATGCAGACCCATTGTCAGCCCATAGCCCGTGGCGTTAACCGCTTGCACGGCTGCATCGAGCTTCTTGCCTTTGAATTTCATGACATGCAATACCGGGCCAAATACTTCACGCTGCAGCGCATCGATACTGTCAATTTCGATCAGCGTTGGCGCAAAGAATGTGCCTGCTTTCGTTGCCTCCGGCAATGCGCAACGATGCACAATCCGAGCTTCCTTACCCATCCGCTCGACATGCGCTGACAGTAAGCCTCTCGCCTCATCATCAATCGCGGGACCGACGTCGGTCGAGAGATGTTTGGGATCGCCAATATCCAGTTCGTCCATATAACCAACGAGTAACTCCAGTATTCGTGGTTCAATTTCTTCCTGAACACAAAGCAAACGCAAGGCGGAGCAGCGCTGACCAGCACTGTTGAACGCCGAATAGATGCTGTCGTGTACGACCTGCTCGGGTAACGCCGAACTGTCGACGAACATGGCGTTCTGACCACCCGTCTCCGCAATGAGTATCCCGATCGGTCCATCGCGATGCGCCAGCGTCTGATTGATCAGCCGTGCGGTCTCTGTAGAACCCGTAAAGGCCACGCCGGCAACTCGTGGATCGGCAACCGCGCGGCCGCCAATTTTGGCACCGTCGCCCGGCAGAAAATGCAAAACATCAGCGGGAATCCCTGCCTCCAGCATCAACTGCACAACACGATAGGCGACCAGCGGTGTTTGTTCTGCGGGTTTCGCGATAACAGCGTTACCGGCCGCCAGTGCTGCGGCAACCTGTCCGGTGAATATCGCCAACGGGAAGTTCCAGGGACTGATACAAACAAAGATTCCGCGACCACGCATGCCGTAAGTATTGCGCTCCCCGGTCGGGCCTGGCATCACGGTTGGAGCTCCGAAATGCGTCAGCGACTGAGCCGCGTAGTAGCGGATGAAGTCGACCGCCTCGCGTAACTCCGAGATGGCATCTGGAACTGTCTTGCCCGCTTCGCGAACACACAGTTCCATGAGCTCCGCCGAATTTTCTTCGAAATTATCCGCAACCTTATTGAGGATCACGGCGCGATCTTCGGCCGATACCCGGTCCCAGGCCACCTGCCCTGCCACTGCTGCCTGCAGCGCTGCGTCAACGTGCTGTTCGCTTGCCAGGACACAAGTGCCAACGATCTCAGCCGTGTTTGCGGGATTAACAGACGGTACTTCCTCACCCGATTCCTCTTTGCCGGCAACAATGGGGCGAGCCTGCAGTTGCTTACTGCCAAAAGCCTCCATATCGGCAAGCAGTTTTCGACTGACGTTCCGATCCGCGAGATTGAATCCTTTGGAATTCACACGCTCTGGCTGAAAAATATCTGCAGGCCGAACAATACGCGGATGCGGCAGGCAATCGTGCTCACGGGCGACCTCGATCGGGTCGGCAACGATATCCTTCACATCGATCGACTCATCGACGATGCGATTGACGAACGACGTATTGGAACCATTCTCCAGAAGGCGCCTGACGAGATACGGCAACAAATCCTCATGACTGCCAACCGGCGCATACACGCGGCAAGGCCGGTCGTGTTTCTCGGGATCCACAACTTCCGCGTACAACTCTTCGCCCATGCCATGCAATCGCTGGAATTCATAATCACGACGCGCACCGGCGTAATGCAGGACGCTTGCGAGCGTATGCGCATTATGGGTGGCGAACTGTGCGTATATCTTGTCACCGGCGGCCAACGCCTGACGTGCCGCTGCCAGGTAGGAAATATCGGAGTGCGACTTGCGCGTAAACACGGGGTAACTTTCGATGCCGCGTTCCTGTGCCAGTTTGATTTCCGAATCCCAGTACGCGCCTTTGACCAGCCGCACCGGAATTCGACGACCGACATCCCCAGCCAGATCTGCGATGAATCGAACACTGTCACCACCGCGACGCAAATACGTCTGTATGGCCAGGCCGAAGCCGTCCCAGCCATCCAGTGCAGGATCGCGATAGACCGCCTCGAATATATTCAGCCACATTTCCAGGCGATCGGCCTCTTCCGAGTCGATCGTCAGGCCGATGCCGATCTTTTTCGCATGAATCGCAAGTTCCAGCACCTCCGGAACCAGTTCCTTCATCACCCGTTCTTCATGCGTGAATTCGTAGCGTGGATGCAGTGCCGAGAGCTTGACCGAGATGCCTGGGGCCGCAAACACATCCTCTGCGGACCCATCCATCGATTTGCCGATGCTTTCAATACCTTCGTGATATTTATCGAGGTAGTGTTGTGCGTCAGCCGAGGTCAGCGCAGATTCACCGAGCATGTCGTAGGAGTGCCGGTACGGGAAGATCTCGTTCTTGGCCGAGCGCTTGATTGCCTCGGAAATCGTGCGGCCCATAACAAACTGATGGCCCATGATTTTCATCGCCTGGCGCATCGCAGTCCGCACCAGTGGCTCACCTGCCCGGCTGACCATCTTGCCCAGCGCCTGTCCGGGATTACTCTTGGCCAGATCATCCAGAGTCAGAATCTGCCCGGTCAGCATCAGCCCCCAGGTTGATGCATTAACGAACAGCGAGTCACTCGCACCCAGATGATTTTTCCAGTCGGCCGACGTGACCTTGTCAGCAATGAGCCTGTCCGCTGTATCCGCGTCCGGAATACGCAGCAGGGCTTCCGCAATACACATGAGCAATACGCCTTCTGCAGACGAAAGGTCGTATTGCTGCAGGAATGCCTCTATTCCGCCATCGGCCTTCGAGTTCTTGCGGACGGCAGCGACAAGTTGCGCTGCGGTGGTCTGAATCTTCTGGCGGCCTGACGCGCCGGGGTCGGCCGCGTCTGCCAACTCACGGACCAGAGTTGCCTCATCCGCAAGAAACAGATCATTGATGTACGAGATTCTGCCTTCGCGGGCAGCCGGCTGATCAACAAAGCTCATGGAATAACTCCGAAGACCCACCTTCAGGGTGGCTTCAAAATGGGAATCTAGGCTGGCGATTATAGGATATATACCTCATCACGGGCATCGGTATTGAACTCATTTCGATATATAATTTACGCAACATTTACCCTCAGGAAAGACCCGTGTCAGAAGCCTTCTTCAAGTCGCTCGCAACGCAAACCGAAGCCCTCAAGAATGAAGGCCTGTTTAAGTCCGAAAGACTTCTAACCGGGCCGCAGCAGGCGGCTATTACCGTCAGCGCCAACGGCGAGACCAAAGAGGTTCTGAATCTCTGCGCGAACAACTATCTGGGCTTGGCAAACCACCCAGAAGTGATTGCGGCAGCGCACAAAGCGCTCGATGAGTTCGGCTATGGCATGGCATCTGTACGCTTCATTTGTGGCACCCAGACGATCCACAAACAGCTGGAAGATCGCATCAGCACCTTTCTCGGTACTGAAGACACGATCCTGTATCCATCCTGTTTTGATGCCAACGGTGGCCTGTTCGAAACCTTACTCGGCCCCGATGACGCGGTTATCAGTGATGCGCTGAATCACGCCAGCATCATCGATGGAATCCGACTTTGCAAAGCACAACGATTTCGTTACGCCAACGACGACATGCAGGACCTCGAGACAAAACTCGAAGAAGCAGCGACAGCCAACAACCGGATGATCGTCAGCGACGGAGTCTTCTCCATGGATGGCACCATCGCCAGTCTCAACAAAATATGTGACCTTGCGGACAAGCACGATGCCCTGACGATGATAGACGACTGCCACGCAGCAGGGTTTCTCGGCAAGAACGGTCGTGGTACCCATGAGTATCGTGGCGTCATGGGCCGCATTGACATCATTACCGGCACACTTGGCAAAGCACTGGGCGGTGCGTCGGGCGGATATACCTCAGGTCGTAAAGAAGTGGTCGGTTGGTTACGGCAACGCTCCCGCCCCTATCTGTTCTCAAATTCCGTCGCGCCAATGATTGCTGCAACATCAATCGCCGTGCTCGACTTACTTGAACGCGATAATTCACTGCCGCAGGCTTTACACAGCAACGCAGCGTACTTCCGCGAAAAAATGACCGAACGTGGCTTCGACCTGAAACCCGGTGAGCATCCGATAATTCCGGTCATGCTCGGCGATGCAGTACTCGCGACACGCATGGCCGACATGCTGCTCGAGCGTGGCGTATACGTTATTGGTTTCTCATTCCCTGTGGTGCCAAAAGGTCAGGCCAGGATCCGGACACAAATGTCGGCCGGACTTACACACGAACAACTCGACACAGCGATCGATGCATTTACCGAAGTCGGCCGCGAACTGAACGTTATTTAGGACGAGCAATGAAAGCACTGGTAAAAGCCAAAGCCGAGCGCGGCATTTGGATGCAGGACATCGACAAGCCCGATGTTGGCCATAACGATGTATTGATTAAAATAAATCGCACAGCGATTTGCGGCACGGACATCCACATCTTCAAATGGGATGACTGGGCACAGGCAACGATCCCGGTACCACTCGCGATCGGCCATGAGTTTTACGGACAAATCGTCGAAATGGGCGTGGAAGTGCGCGGCTTCGAAGTTGGTGACCGTGTCTCCGCCGAGGGCCATATCACCTGCGGCGTCTGCCGCAATTGCCGTGCCGGTCGCAGGCACTTATGCATGAACACTGTTGGCGTTGGGGTTAACAGACCTGGCGCCTTTGCGGAATATTTGTCGGTTCCGGCGTTTAACGTGTTCAAGCTTCCGGACGCCATTGGCGACGATATGGCTTCAATACTGGATCCGTTGGGCAACGCAACACATACGGCATTATCGTTCGACCTTGTTGGCGAAGATGTCCTGATCACCGGCGCGGGACCCATCGGCATCATGGCTGTCGCGATAGCCAAGTACGCTGGCGCACGGCATGTTGTCATCACTGACGTCAACGACTACCGCTTGGACCTCGCGAGAAAAATGGGCGCAACGGCTGCCGTAAATGTAACTACAGACTTACTGGACAAAACCATGCTCGATCTCGGCATGGAAGAAGGCTTCGATGTGGGTATGGAAATGTCTGGCAATCCTCAGGCTTTCCGCGACATGCTGAAGACCATGCATCACGGTGGCAAAATCGCGATGCTTGGTATTCTGCCTGCCGAAACTGCGATTGACTGGAACCTGGTTATCTTCAAGGGGCTCGAACTGAAAGGCGTTTACGGGCGCGAGATGTTTGAAACCTGGTACAAGATGTCGAGCATGCTGCAGAGCGGCTTAAATATTGAGCCCGTCATCACGCATCATTTCCCGATCAGCGAATACCTGCCCGCTTTTGAGCTTATGGAATCCGGGCAGACGGGCAAGGTGATTTTGAACTGGGATTAATTATCCAGTGTGAGCAGATATCCCTGTATGCGCTTAAGTGGCTGTCGCGGCCTTGGGGCCGCTCCTACAGTTAGTCTATTTCGCAGAAGCAGTGTGCGTAGACACCCTTTGGATCGTTGAATTGTGACAAACCGGACAGTAGTGCTTCCAGCCTGTTGGCGAATGACTCCAGTGCGGACGGCCCGGTCACAAGCGCGCCAGCATCGAAACCGGTTCGTTCTGTCAACGCGAAGAATTCAAGAACCATCTGTTCCGTTGGCGACAGTTTGGTCTCGATCAGCTTTTGACCGTAGTCACCTTCATCGAGTCCTGCCAGTTCGGCAGCAGCACGAATGGAGTCCTCATACGTTCCCAGCGCATCGATCAAGCCGTGTTTGAGTGCATCCTGTCCTGTCCAGACCTGGCCTTGTGCAACGCTGTCGACGAATTCCTTTTCCATATCACGCTGTTCTGCAACGTCGGAAATAAAATCGTCGTAGGTATCATTGATGATGAGTTGGAACAGCTGCTTCATTGGCCCTGACATTTCGCGGTCCGGGCGCAACTGGCCTGACCAGGGCGTCGTGCCTACGCCATCTGTTGTCACACCGACAGCATCCAGTGTTCGTTGATACGTCGGAAACATACCGAAAACACCAATGGACCCGGTCACCGTCGCCGGGCTGGCAAACACCTGGTCAGCAACGACTGATATCAAGTAGCCGCCCGAGGCCGCCACACTGCCCATCGATGCCACAACGGGTTTGCCGGCCACTTGCAACGCCTGAATCTCGTGCGCAATGATCTCGGATGCGAATACACTGCCGCCCGGGCTGTCAACGCGTAACACAACGGCCTTAACGGAATCATCGGATAACGCTCTGCGTAGCAATGCGGCTGTCGAATCACCGCCAATAGTTCCGGAGGGTTGTTTTCCATTGAGAATAGTTCCGACAGCGACAACGATGGCTACGTTTTCTTCCTGTGCATCGTCACCTCGCAACAAACGCATGTGAGCAAGATAGTCACCTGAGCGCACCGCCGAGTAGTCCGAGCTATCGTCCTCATCTTCGCCGGCGTAGCCTGTGAGAACAGCCCTCAGTTCGGCATGGCTGACGAGTTCATCAACCAATCCGATTTCACGTGCTGCAATCGCAATATCACCGTTAGCTGCGCTGACGTGGGCGACGAGATTCTGGGCGAAATCATCAACTATGCCCTCCTCCAATCCGCGCGCTGATTCGACATCTTCCTGATACATCGTCCAAAATTGCCCGATCAACCGCGTGCGTGATTCCCGATCTTCAGGGGACATATCCATACGCGTGTATGGTTCAACGAACGACTTGTGCGTACCAACTCGAAACACGTTCCAGTCCAGCCGTAATTTATCGATCGCATCTTTGTAATAACTTCTGAACCCGCCGTAACCCCGCAGGAAAACCATGCCCTCCGGATTCATATAGAGTTCATCTGCATGCGCTGCAAGGTAATAGCCTGACTGGCTGAAGTAGTCGGCGCTGGCAACAACAGGCTTGCCGGATTCCTTGAAATCATCGATAGCCGCGCCAATGCGGCGCAACTTGCTCAATCCACCGCCACCCACCGCACTAAGCTCGAGGTGTACTACCGATATGCGATCATCCGTTTTCGCGAATTCCAACGCGTCAATAACGTCCTGCACAAGTGTCTGCGGAGGAGCGTCACCGAGCAATTCGGCCAACGCTCGATCATAGGGATCGCCGTCGAGCTGCTCGACCAGCGGGCCTGCCGGTTGAATGAACAGCGCGGCTTGTTGCGGCAGTATCGGTGACGTACCCGATATCGCACCGAAGAACACGAGAAACAGCGTGACGAGTAACAGCAAATGCAGAATTTTTCTGACACCGTCTACTCCGGACCAGATACTGGATATCAATCTCACCAGGAAATTTCTGCTGCTCATCGTTTCATGCCTCGTTTCATGCCTCTGTTCATTCCTTAATCATCACTCGCTGTGTAACTAATTCGGTAAATTCTATCTGCGTGATCGTCGCTAACTAACATTGACCCGTCTGCGAGTACCAACAGATCTACAGGCCGGCCGGACACCGACTCATTCTGAAGCCAGCCGGTCGCAAACGGTTCGTAACTAACGGGCACGCCTTCCTGCAGCCGTATCAGCGTTACACGATAGCCTATTTTCTTCGACCGATTCCACGAACCGTGTTCCGCAACAAATATCTGCCCGCGATAGTCCTCGGGAAACATGCTCCCCGTATAAAACTTCACACCCAGTGATGCAACGTGTGGTCCGAGCTTTTGCGCTGGAGGGCGGTAATCAGCGCAATCTTTGCCGAGCCCGAATTTTGGATCAAGCAAATCACCCGCGTGACAATAGGGATAGCCGAAGTGCTGCCCTTGTTGAGTGGCGAAATTCAATTCGTCCGCCGGCAAATCGTCCCCCAACATGTCACGGCCGTTATCGGTAAACCATAGATCCCCGGTTTCCGGGCGCCAGGTAAAGCCAACCGAATTGCGGATACCTTCCGCATACAATTCTTGCTCGCTGCCATCGGCATTCATACGAATGATGCGTCCGAAACCGTCTTCATCACAAATATTACAAGGAGCGCCAATACTGATATAGAGCTTGTCATCGGGACCAAAGCCAATGTATCGCCAGCCGTGGTGCCGCTTGGACGGCAACACGATGTCGAGAACTTCAGCATCTGGCACGTTATGCAGATTATCCTCGATATCCCTGTAGCGAGTAACGCGATTCAATTCGGCGACAAACAAATCGCCATCATGAAATGCTATTCCGTTGGGCGTCGTCAGGCCGTCAATTAATTCTATGGTCCGAGTTCCATCACCTTCAGTGACGACTGCATAGATCGAACGACCTCTGCGGTTGGATACGAAAACCGTGCCGTTATCGCCCAGCGCCAATGACCGGGCGTTGGGAACGGATGCGTACTCTTCTATGGCAAATCCGGGCGGTAGCTCAATGTCCTCGAGCGGCCAGGCCAAGGCCGGTAACAAGTACAGGGCCAGCACGACAGCGAATTTACTTGCACCACACTTCATTTGAGCAAACTCAATCAGATAAGAAAAATAATGACAACTGCGGCAAGAATGTGATCACAATAACCGACAGCATCAATATGATCAGGAATGGAAAGGTCGCTGAATAGACGTGCATGATCGGTTTTTCGAAGCGGTAGCTGGCAATGAACAAGTTCAATCCAACCGGCGGAGTGAGGTAGCCGAGCTGCATTGCAGCCAGGAAAACGATGCCCAAATGCACCTCATTGACACCATAGCCTGCTGCTATCGGCAATATTAGCGGTACAACCAAAATAATCGCAGAAAATATGTCGAGTATTGCGCCGAGAATTAACAGGAAGAACAGCAGCAAGATGAGGAACGTGGTCTGACTGCTAACCAGGTTAGCGATGATCTCGAAAAGTCGCTGCGGAATTTCCGCATCAATCATATAACCTGTCGACGCGACCGAGACAGCCAGTATGATCAGAATACCGCCAACCAGCACCATCGACGAACGCATGATTCCTGGCAACTCACGCAGCGGAATCTCACGCAGGATGAAGACCTCAACGATCAACACATACAGGGCAGTTACTGCTGCTGCTTCCGATACTGCGAAGAAACCAGAATAGATGCCGCCGAGCACGATAATTGGCAGTGGCAGTTCCCAGAGTGACTCACGCAGAGCTTCGCCCACCTCTCGTATCGAGAACGAACTAAGTGGTTTGCGAATATGACGATTCAGCCAGAGGCTGTAGCCCGACAACATGATCAACATCAGCAAGCCCGGCAGAATACCGGCCAGAAACAGGTTGTCGATCGAAACTTCAGCGATAACGCCGTAAAGAATGAGTGGCAACGACGGTGCAAACAACAGGCCCAGACTACCGGCCGACGTCACTAGTCCCAGATTGAACTTGTCCCCGTAACCATCTTGTTTTAGCGCCGGGTACAGTATCGCGCCCAGAGCAATAATTGTTACACCCGATGCGCCCGTGAACGCGGTAAAGAATGCACACGCGGCGAGACAAACTATTGCCAGTCCACCTGGCATCCACCCGAGCATCGCACCGGTTAAGCGCACCAATCGCTTGGGTGCATTGCTTTCGCTCAGTAAATAACCCGCAAACGTAAAGAGTGGAATGGCGGCGAGAAACGGCATGCTGGCGATACTCTGAATCTCGATCGCCATGATCATTAAATCAGAGTCCTGGCCATGAAACCCGAGCATCGCACTGGCCGCAATCACCGCAAATAACGGCGCACCGAGTATCGCCAGAAGGACAAGAATGATACTGAAGATAATCATTCTTCGGTCTCAACCCTGGGCGCAAATAGAAACTTGCCCGCCTGCCCCAACGCAGAAACCAGAAACTGGTAGGAAATCAGTGCGAAAGCAGCTGGCATGACCGAGTGTGCTATCCACGCTGGCGTATTAACCAGCACCGTATCTTCGTACTCAATCTCAATCTGCAAGTAACGCCAAGCCTGCACGGCGATGATGCCGCAAACAACGGCGGCAAATACATCCACCAGAACCCGGATCACATTGACGGCGACGTCTGGCAGCACATGCGACAAGGCGTCAATGCGAATGTGTCGATTGTCACGGCAAGCCGCAATCGACCCAACCAGTGCCAGCCACAAGACCATCAGTCGAACCAGTTCATCGGCCCAACCCATTCCCGTACCGAATACTTCACGGAGCAAAATCTGGCTCACCGCGACCAGCATCATCGTCGTCAGCATTGAAACGAGCATTATCGTTTCAAGGGCGGTACCTGCCTTTTCGAGACGCTCAAATATTCGCTTTGCTCGCACGAAAAAGATTACTCGGCGACAGCGACGTGCTCGCTGCGATATTCATCAATGTGGCGCAACATTTCTTCATAGAACTCAAGAGTGAATGCCCCTTCGCCTCCAAGTTTGAGATTGGACACTAACACCAGGTCGCGGACCTTGATGTACTCGTCGTCATCAAACTTGGTGGGCTTGATACCGGCCTTGACCAATGCATCGAATGCACCCTTATTGTCCACCAGATTAACCTTGTCAAAATTCCGATACATCCTCGTCATTACTTCACGAAAAATGGCTTGATCCTCAGCATCGATCTTGTCAAACGTCTTCTTGTCGATAGCCATGAAACCGTATGTGTACACCAATGGAACCTCAGTGATGTATTTCACTTTCGTATGCCATTGCAACACTAACGCCACAATTGGCGGAATCGCGACGATATCAAGCAAACCCGTTTGCAAGCCCGTCAAGACATCAGTTAGCGGCAATGTGACTGGATTCAGTGACATTGCTTTCATTGAGGCATAACTAATCGAGTCACCTTCCGGCACCCAAACTCGCTTGCCCTTGAGATCATCCAGCGTTGTCACGGGCGTGCTGGACATGATGCTCGCAAATCCGGACGTTGCGAAACCGAAATTGACGAACCCGATATCCTCCAGTCCCTGCTGTATTCGCGCATCCATGCGGCTGCGAACGAAGGCGGCCTCTTCTTCAGATTCGAAAACCAGGGGCATGCCGTAGAGATTCAAATCAGAATATCTTGCAGCCAGTGCCGACGGAGTGAATACCCCGCCCTGTAGCTGCCGAATTCGAATCTGACCCAGCACCTTGGCGTCGTCTCCTTTGACACCACCGCCATAATACTTGATCACTACGCGACCTTCGGTCCGCTCCTTGATCTCAGCTGCGCCCTCACGCATGTCTTTCATCCACTGCGAACCATTCGGCGTCGCAGTAGCAATCTTCAGTGTCACGGCCATTACCGGCGCA
>Ga0164320_10000591_pt1 | contig 12170 bp, 10 predicted proteins | sample GuaBasSediGuay11_FD_113736 | JGI IMG/M metagenome (GOLD analysis project Ga0164320, IMG submission 113736) | Subseafloor sediment microbial communities from Guaymas Basin, Gulf of California, Mexico - Guay11, Core 4567-28, 0-3 cm | ecosystem: Environmental > Aquatic > Marine > Hydrothermal...
AACTGACAGGGATTTCGGGTGCCTTTGATACACGCTTAGCCTATATAACGGTAAAGAAAAACAAGGATAATAAAATTCATACCTTGCAAATCGCTGATACCGATGGTTATAACGCACAAATTTTGCTGGAGTCTCCCGAACCTTTACTCTCACCGTCATGGTCTCCTGATGGAAAGAAGATCGCTTATGTTTCTTTTGAAGGAAAAAACTCTGCTATTTATGTACAGGATATTTTAACGGGAAAACGAGAACGGGTTTCTGCGTTTGTAGGGATTAATAGTGCGCCTGCCTGGTCCCCTGATGGATCACGGCTTGCCATGACATTGTCCAAAGATGGAAACACTGAAATCTATATCATGAATCTGAGTACAAAATCGTTACAACGTATAACGAGACATATCGGTATTGATACTGAACCGACCTGGTCACCCAATGGCCAAAAATTGGCATTTACTTCTAATCGTAGTGGTGGACCCCAGATATATGAGATTGATGTTCGTGGCGGACAACCCAAACGACTCAGTTTTGAAGGAAATTACAATACGCGCCCGGATTATTCGCCAGACGGGAAATTTATTACTTTGGTTCATGCTGTTAATAGCTCATTCCGAATTGGATTACTCGACCTTGGTAACGGCAGCATCAATACATTAACCGATGCACGACTGGATGAATCTCCCAGTTTTGCACCTAATGGTGGCATGATTATCTATGCGACTACAGGTGTTCGAGGCGCACAATTAGCTGCAGTTTCCACTGATGGACGAATTCATCAACGCCTGGTTCTGCAACAAGGCGATGTTAGAGAGCCTGTATGGGGTCCATTTTTAAAATAAACTGCCTGTGATATTTATACAGACTGGCTTTTGAGTGTTATGCTATTTAAATAACAGCGTAGTTAAATGCTGATAAGGAGAAAATCTATGTTCGTTCGTTTATTGTTTGTAATGAGTTTGACCGGTCTGCTATTTGGCTGTAGTTCAGATCAGGTCAAGGAAGAAGAACCTGCTACCGTTGAAGACCTTAGTAGCACCATCCCGGATGAGTCTGGTGATAGCAGCGCCCAGGCCTATGGCACTGATGACAGTTCAACGTCTGGTTTTAGTCAACTTGATGATCCGCAAAGCCCACTATCCGTTCGCATTATCTATTTTGAATATGATAGTAGCGCAATAAGAACAGAATATCGTTCCGCCATTGAGGCCCATTCCGCTTATCTCAGCCAGAATTCAGGCACATCTATTACACTTGAAGGACATGCCGACGAACGTGGTTCACGTGAATATAACCTGGCCCTCGGCGAACGCCGTGCACTGGCGGTAAAACAACAAATGACGATACTTGGTGCATCTTCGAGCCAGATTAGACTGGTCAGTTATGGTGAGGAACGACCAGAAATTGATGGGCACGATGAAGCTTCGTGGCAACAAAATCGACGTGTTGAGATTCTGTATTAAGAATATTTATTGATGGTTGTGTGTATGCGTATTTTTATTTGTTTGATCAGCCTTGCTTTTTTTAATGCCGCCTTAGCTGAGGAGGCGACAGAGATTACTGTAATCGAGGTCGAGACTCCCACGTTTGATCAACCTATCACGCTGGATATAGGTGGGCGCCTGGATAGAGTTGAAAAAACGCTCGATAACAAGGCGCTGCTCGATATGCTCGATTTACTTGAATCACTTAAAACCGAAGTCAGCACCTTACGCGGTCAGGTTGAAGTTCAAACGCATACAATTGAACAACTTAAGCAAAAACAGCGTGACCTGTACACCGATATAGATCAGCGCTTACAAAGGATTGATACGAATAAGTCTACGGCAACGACATCACCTGCTCTGGACACATTAGATTCAACGGCTAATCAGTATGGCGCTACTGATGATAAACCCACGCCCGAACAAGGTCTTGTTGTTGAAACATCCAGTGAACTCACTAATAAAACTGACGCAAGCGATGACGAAGAGCAGATTGACCCACAAAAAGCAGAAGCGATTTATCAACGTGCATTCGAGTTACTAAAGCAATCCCAATACGATCAGGCACAAAAAGCTTTTAAAGACTTTTTGAAAGATTACCCGAATAGCGCCTTCTCTGATAATGCGCAATATTGGCTCGGCGAAGCTAACTATGTCATGCAGAAATATGAACTTGCTATCAATGAATACCAGGCCTTGTTAAATACGTTTCCAAATAGCAAGAAGGTGTCTCATGCATTATTAAAAATAGGTTACAGCTACGCTGAACTTGGAAATGCGGCTGATGCAACGAAAACCTTAAACAAAGTTAAACTCCAATATCCAGGAACCACTGCTGCACGATTGGCTGATGAACGCTTGCGAAAAATAGGCGCTGCTAAAGATACGAATACATGAAATGAATCCCAGTACTCAAGAAGATTCTTTGGTACAACAAACGCCGGCTGAATTACGCATTAATGAAATCTTCTTCTCGATACAAGGTGAATCAACCAAGGTTGGCTTACCGACAATATTTATTCGCTTAACCGGTTGCCCGCTTCGTTGTCGCTATTGCGATACAGCGTATGCGTTTCACTACGGCGAAGAAATGCCTATCGACACCATAATACAAAGCATCAATCAATATAGTGCAAAACATGTCACCGTAACAGGTGGCGAACCATTGGCACAACGCTCATGCCATGAACTGTTATCAAGGTTGTGTGATGAAGGTTATCTTGTTTCATTAGAAACCAGTGGTGCTATCAATGTTGCTGATGTTGATAAACGTGTCATGAAAATTATGGATATAAAAACACCCAGTTCAACAGAGTCCGATAAAAACAACTTCGATAATCTTGCTCATATAACAAATAACGATCAAATAAAATTTGTAATCAGTGATCAATCTGACTATGAATGGTCAAAACAAAAAATAATCGAACTAAACTTGACTGATATTTGCGAAATACTCTTTTCTCCTGAACATGAATCAATCAGTCCAGGCGATTTAGGTGACTGGATACTTGAAGATAAATTGAATGTTCGCTTGCAAGTACAATTGCATAAGTATTTATGGGGTAATGTTCCTGGCAGATAATCTCAGACTTGCTATTCGTTGCAGTACATTATGAACTTCCTCATTTACAAATCAGTAAAATCGTCAGTTCATAAAGCATCGTGTCTCATTCTCTAAAAATCTATCTGACTGCGAGTAAAATATACCGTGACAAATTTTAATAAAGCCGTTGTTTTGGTATCCGGTGGACTGGATTCAACCACGATTCTTGCCATCGCAAAAGATCTTGGCTTCGAGTGTTATGCATTAAGTTTCAATTACGGTCAGCGTCATATTGCCGAACTGGATGCGGCCAAACGTATTGCCGAATTATTTGATGTAAGCGAGCACAAGACGATTAACCTTGATTTGGCACAAATCGGTGGTTCCGCCTTAACGGATAAATCAATCGATGTTCCTGAATCTTTGACTGAGGGCATCCCCGTTACTTACGTACCGGCACGTAACACACTTTTTCTATCCTACGCACTGGCCTGGGCAGAAGTTCTCGACACTAGTGACATCTTTATCGGTGTCAATGCCGTTGATTACTCCGGTTATCCGGATTGCCGACCAGAATATATCCAAGCCTTTGAGCACCTCGCTACACTTGCAACTAAAGCGGGGGTCGAAGGCGCATCATTTAAAATACATACACCTCTTATAGATTTGAGCAAGGCAGATATTATTAAGAAAGGGCTTTTACTTAATATTGATTATTCGATGACTGTATCCTGCTATCAAGCCGATAATAAAGGGCGGGCCTGCGGCGTTTGTGATTCTTGCCGATTTAGAAAAGAAGGCTTTGATGCTGCACATTTAACTGATCCAACCCGCTATCAACACTAAACTGACATACTATCTATTGAACATTGCCCCTGCGCCACAAAACGCCGCGTTTGGCATGGCACATAAAAGAATTACCAGGATGATTTACAATCTATACTCCAGTACCTTAATTAAACTAATTTTAATCAAGATGTTGAGCTTACAAGATGTCTGAAAATTTATTGCCTCAACATTATTTATATGAATGTTCATTATGATAGAAGACCAGCAAAAACGTAGCATCCATTATCACCCCCTGTTTTCTTTAGGTTTCAGGCCTTTCTTTCTTGGTGCTGCAATTTTTTCAGTTATATCGATTGCACTATGGTCGGCTATATTTAATTTTCAGCTTTCTGTTCCAATTAAAAACATATCGATATTTCAATGGCATGCCCATGAGATGATATACGGCTATGGCATTGCTGTTATCACCGGTTTTTTACTAACAGCAATCAAAAACTGGACAGGAAAACAAACACTACATGGAATACCGTTAATAATACTTTTCTGTTTGTGGGTGGGTGCGCGGATTCTGTTTCTTTTTGGGACAAAATATATAGCCATCGCTGCTTTTTTTGATATTACCTTTGCGTTTTATTTAGGCATCGCCCTTGCCTATCCCATCATCCAGGTCAAGCAATGGAAGCATCTCCTTATCCTTGCAAAGATCATTTTACTTATAACGGGCAATATATGTTTTTATCTTGGCGCTTTTGGTTATCTTGAAAATGGGGCTTACCTCTCAATCTATGGTGGTTTGTATCTGATAATTGGCTTAATAATGACTATCGGCAGGCGCGTAATTCCTTTTTTTATTGAACGCGGCGTTGGTTACGAGGTGCAATTATTTAATTCCAGATGGATTGATATTCCAAACATCGTTATGTTCCTGATCTTTTTTATATCTGAATTATTTTTATCTAACCACGCCCTGACCGCTTCAATGGCGCTTGGATTATTTCTAACAAACACTATTCGTCTCTATGGCTGGCACACGCATGGAATCTGGAGGATCCCGCTGCTTTGGAGTCTATTTATTTCAATGGTGTTTATAGATATTGGATTTATTTTGTTTGCGTTAACTTATTTTACAAACATTTCAAAATATATAGCGGTACACGCATTTGCATTTGGCGGTATTGGCATCATCACGTTAAGCATGATGTCTCGTGTTTCGCTCGGTCATACCGGTAGAAATATAAATTCACCATCAAACCTGATTAAGTATGCACTAATTGTTCTTACTGCAGGCGCTATCTTCAGGGTTGGTTTGCCCTTACTAAATACTGATTATCATCTAATATGGATTGCTATTTCACAATCCCTTTGGATTGTTGCATACCTTTTATTCGTGATTGTTTATACGCCTATACTCACTCAAGCGCGTGCTGATGCTTAGTAAGGCTGATAAAGGACTTAATTAATTCGAGATAATTTGTTTTTTCTACTAGCTGGCGTATACAGTGCTACTTTTTGTGTTTCCATTAAACGGATGTAATTAAAGTAGCGTGTGCGTATTTCACGCACGTATACAACCGCCTGGCCACATCGACAGTAACGAACCTGTTCACCATTTTTGTTATAGGGCTTCGCCAGTGCCAACATTGCTAACTCGACATTATCAAACCATTGATCCTTATCAAGTCCCATCTTTTCTGCCAGCACTCGAGCACGTTTAATCCTGCCATAACCCGCATTGTATGATGCGAGTGTAAACCACATACGATCTTCCAAAAGTATTGAGTCTTCAAATTTGCCCCTTAGGTAACTTAAGTAACGAATGCCTGCATTGATACTAATTTCAGGATTATTCGTATCACTCACACCCATTAATTCTGCTGTTTCTGGAATCAACTGCATTAAACCTTCCGCACCTCCATTTGAATATGCCTCGGGGTTAAACTGACTTTCCTGAAACATTAATGCCGTTATCAAACGCCAATCAAAACCATACTTTTCAGCATGAAGACGTGTCATATCGTCATAAGGGGAGAGCGATTTAAATTGGGTTAATCTTTCGTTACCAGTCTTTTTAATTTGTGGTTGTTCAAAATACTTTGCATGAATGACATTATAATTTGCACTTCGGTATCCTTTCTTTATGAAAGCATTTAGTGCGTTATGCAATTGCTGATCGTCAGCTCTTACTGCCCAGCGATGTGCAATCGGTTCGGATAATATAAATTGTGATTTTAATCCTACTTCTTGTGTATAAGCGGATTTTATCTGATGATTACCTACAACTGACAAGTCATACTTACCAAGAGCAACCATTAATAATGTGCCTTCTATGGTAATACCAGCTTCCGCTCTTACCAGCTCAAAATCCAGACCTTGATCCTTAAGTTGCAACATATAATCCCAGTACGGACTGTCCTGAGACAACGTAATTCTTCTCCCGGCTAAATCACGAATATCAATAAGTAAATTGTCTGAGTCACGACCAACAATAACCGGGCTAGCAAAATGATATGGCTCAGTATATTGAATTAGCTCATCCGCAGTTAATAAAACACTCGGCAAAGAGGCTGCGATAACATCACCCTTGCCTTCTCTAAGTAACTCAAACATCTCTTCCTGTGAGTTGGCTAAAATAACATCTACACGTAATTTATGACTTGTGGCAAATTTCTTTAATAATTCATACTCAAATCCATATAACCTGCCTTTGTTCAGGTAATAATGAGACGGGCTTGTATTGGTTATTACGCGCAAGAAACCTTTATTTTTTATCGAGGAAAGATCTTCAAAATATATTGATGCAATGTCATGTGTCAGGTGTTGCTTATTTAAATATTGATTTAATGTTTTATGTAATTCCCTGGCATCAGTTCTTACTGCCCAGGCCATACTTCTTTCATCGGATAAACTAAAATTTGCCTGAAGCTCGGAATTCGAAGGCAAATATGTATCAAGAAAAAGACTATCGGCGACGGCCAAATCATATTGTCCTGTTTTCACGCGCTCCATAACATCGGCATACGAAACCGTTGCAGGTATTTCCTGTAGCACCAGTCCCGCTTGTGTTTCTGATAGCTCTACGAGTTTGGTCCAGACGGGAGATGATTTATATGCGGCTACTTGTCGACCGGAAAGATCTTCACTACGACTTAGTCGGCTGTTATCTGAACGCTCAACTATCTTAAATGCTGCATTAGCCCATATCTGGGTAAAATTAACCTGGTTCTGAATACTTGCCGATATGCTCTGATCCTGAGCAACGATGATATCGCCATTACCCTTTATCAATTCAGGTAATAATTCCCAATCGTTATCGACATAGATCCAGTCCAAATCCAGATCATTTATGTAAGCAAATTCTTGTACTAACTGTACTTCTGTTTGACTGATAAGACAGGTGCTTGTTTTTCTCTGCAAAAGCACGCGTAGCGTGCCACGCTCATTGATTGCTTCTAGATCGTGATCATTTTGCAATGAAGAGGGGATGACTGAGGTCTCAAGCTGCTTATGAAAAGCATCAGGTGCCTGACAAAAATCACCGTCCTGATTTTTGTTTTCGGCCGCGTTTACCTGGATTGTTATCGGGATCAACAGCACGAAGAACAGAGCTCTAAAATAAGAGTTGAGTGTAAACGAGTGGTTAATTTTCATTAAATTCATACTCGACCTCATCAGCCAGACTTGAGCAGATAAAATTTTGCGCGAATAATACCCTGTTCAGCAGGTATATTCTATATATTGTGGTAAAAATACTATGAGCTACAAGATGTAGGCTTCAATCTCGTAGAAGATAAGAACATTATCACACGGATTGTTGCGGCGCAACAATTGACTGAATATTACACTAAAATATTGAATTTAACGTGTTTAAACAAGACTCCAAAAAATTGTTGGTTAGTATTCACTTTTAATATCAACGTGATTATCATTGATTTCCTCTAAACGCTCCGGTGTACCAACATCACTCCAGTAGCCATTAAAATGTTGGCCGCTCAGCTTGTTCGACTGAGCAGACTGGAGCAAAAGTGGTGCCAATGGTTGACGACCGAGATTGCAGTTTTTAAAGAAGCGCGGGTGGTATAGGCCAATACCGCTGTAGGTAAGCTTTTCGGTTCCTTCTCCTAATATTTGACCGTTCTCAAAGACAAAATCGCCCTCAGGATTGTGTGGCGGATTATTGACCAATACCAGATGAGCGTCAGAATCCAGCTGACGGGGTAATGATCGATAATCGAAATCAGTATAGATATCAGCATTGGTCACGATAAACGGTGCGTCGCCCAGCAAGGGTAACGCCTTAATTATACCGCCAGCAGTTTCCAGTAGTTCATCACCTTCATCAGAATAGTGGATCGGTACGCCAAATTTATCACCTGATCCAAGTCGATCCCGAATCTGTCCACCCAGATGACCTGTATTGATAACGATCTTTTCTATGCCGGCAGATACCAAAGCTTCTATTTGATAGATAATGAATGGTTTACCAGCAATCTCTAACAAGGGCTTGGGAAACTTATCAGTCAAGGGACGCATCCGTTCGCCCCGCCCTGCTGCAAGAATCATTGCAAACATTTAGCCTAGAATCCTCAGTTGGACTCGTTTGCACCGTGAATTATTAATAAAGAACGGCATGTTAAGTGTACGTTTTTCAGGTTCAGTTGCGCCAACTAGAAAGATGCACATAGTCGCTCTATGAAAGGCTTTCGCTGTCAAGCAAAGCTTTCGCTCCTGCTTACGCTCCTTACCTACGTCCTGTAGGCAAATGAGTCTGAAAAACACGCAATCGAATGAGTAGGCAGGCTCATCCAGTAGATAAACACCTAACGTGCTATAACGGTCTATTTTTAAACATTTAATCATAATTATTAGCCGGTCAACTGAGGGTTCTAGGTTTTATTAGCTTTCCTCCAGTTTGGGCAGTATTGACTCTTCTATTAGCTGACATAGTGGCGCCAAATCTTTATATGCTTGTTTCAGTTCCACAATATATGAGAGTGTTCGCGGGATATCTTTTAGAAAGCTATGCTTGCCATCCCGATGTGACAACCGTGCAAAAATACCACTCGCTTTGAGGTGACGCTGCACACCCATAAGATCAAACCAGCGTTGAAATTCTTTTCTTTCAAAGCCATGGTCAGAATCACGCGTAGAAAGTTCATCCAGATAGAAATCAACCCAGGCATTGATTTTATCTATCGGCCATTTGATATAACAATCTTTTAATAAGGACACCAAATCATAGCTAATAGGCCCATAAACAGCGTCCTGATAATCAATCACACCCGGATTATTTTCTTTAGTCAGCATTAAATTTCTTGAGTGAAAGTCTCTGTGTACAAACACTTGCGGTTGTTTTAATGCATTCGTAACTAATAAATTAAATACTTCTTCAACAGATCTTAGCTGTTTCTGATTCAATTCAAGCTTTAGATGCTTGTCCAATAGCCATTCCATAAAAAGAGCCATTTCAAAACGCAATAAAGATTCATCATAGTTATTCAGATCTTTTGCGTCGCCCAGGGTTTGCATAGAAACCAAGGCCTTTATTGCATCTGAATAAAGTGAATTGACTGAAGAATGGTCAAGTTTGTCCAGATAGTGTTCATTGCCAAAATCGCTAAGTAACAAAAACCCCTGTTCCAAATTCATATTATGTATGATGGGTGCATTGACATGACAGGCGTGCAAAATGCTGGTTACCTGAATAAATGGCTCGCAGTTTTCCTGTTGCGGCGGTGCATCCATTACGATAAATGTATTGTTATCAATAGACAGGCGATAATAGTATCTGAAACTGGCATCTTCGGATGCGGGCTTTAATACAAAGTCACTGGTATTAAGAACATCTTTTAACCAGTGTTGTAATGATTCGAAACGTTCAGGCATAAGGTTCATTTAATAATTTGACTGTGAACAGTCTATGATTTTTTAAGATTGAGGTAAAAACTTACCTGAGCTATTTTTCAGAATCGTCTGAATCTGGCATCATCTTGTTAACTTAACTGCAGGGGATCAACTGGCAAATGCTGGTTTCAAGTTTATTTGTCCTGATTGGGCTCGCATTACTTATTTATAGCGCGAACATTTTTGTCAATGGAGCATCAAGTATAGCGCGCCTATTAGGGATGCCACCATTAATTATTGGTCTAACTATTGTCGGTTTTGCTACGTCTGCCCCTGAAATAATTGTTGGCTCTGTCTCCGCCTGGCAAGGCAAGACATCTATCGCGATCGGTAATGCACTGGGATCAAACATCACAAATATCGGACTGGTGCTGGGTGTGAGCGTGCTTTTGTTCCCGATAGCGCTCGCATCAAACACCATAAAAAGGGAATTTTTCATCATGTGCACGGCCATCGCCATCGCCCTGTTGCTGATGTTAGATGGACACCTGAGCCGTTTTGATGGGTTGATATTGTTAATAGCGCTGATTGTATCGATAGGCTCTATCGTCTGGTTAGCAAGACAAACTGCGGCAGACGATCCCCTTATAAAAGAATTTACACAGGAATTGAGCGAAGGCGATTCTTTAAAAACGGCAATAATAAATCTGTTATTAGGTATTGTATTTTTAGTGTCAGGTGCAGAGTTACTTGTACGAGGAGCGGTTTCTATTGCTGAACAGTTTGGAGTTTCCGATCTTGTCATTGGTTTGACCATCGTCGCTATAGGCACCAGTCTGCCTGAACTCGCCGCATCAATAGCCAGCATAATTAAAAAAGAAGCCGATATTGCAATAGGCAATATCATTGGCTCAAACATGTTTAATATGCTTGCCGTTTTAGGCATCCCTGCATTGATCAATCCCGATTCTTTTGTAAGCGAAGTATTAACACGAGACTACCCAACAATGATTGGTTTAACTTTATTGTTTGGTGCTATGGTATTCATATCAAGCAAGGGTAAACTGGTGCGATCTGAGGGAGCGGTACTCTTACTTTGTTTTATTACATATCAGTCTGTACTGTTTACACAAAGTTTTATGGTGACATAGATATGAACCTGCATCTGCTGACCGGCCCAAAATCATAATTATGTATTTCAAAACAGATCATTATAGAAAGTACAAACGAGCCCAACTGAGGATCCCAGGTTGAATAAAATAAGCCCTGACAAATTCATAGCCTCTGGAAAAGCTGTGATAGAGACCGAGCAATCAGCGCTCACAGAATTAATGGGGCGCATTGATAAAAAATTTGTTGCTGCCTGTAACACCCTGCTTCAATGTGAAGGACGCGTGGTAGTCATTGGCATGGGGAAATCCGGTCATATCGGAAAAAAGATTGCGGCAACATTGGCAAGTACGGGCACACCCGCTTTTTTTGTTCACCCCGGCGAAGCCAGCCATGGTGATTCCGGCATGATAACAACCAAAGATGTTGTTCTGGTGCTATCAAATTCGGGCGAGACAGATGAGGTGGTTGCTTTATTACCCGTTATCAAAAGACTTAATACCCCCTTAATTGCGTTAACGGGTAACACAGCCTCAACCTTGGCCAAGGCGGCAACCGTCAATATTGATGTGCGTGTCAGCAAAGAAGCATGTCCGCTGGGTCTGACACCAACGGCAAGCACAACTGCAACCCTGGCTATGGGTGATGCAATATCAATAGCCTTACTAGAGGCACGAGGCTTTAGTGAAGATGATTTTGCCTTATCACACCCCGGCGGGATATTAGGCAGGCGTTTGTTATTACATGTCAGTGATATAATGCACACAGGCAATGAAATACCGAAAGTTGCAGAAACGGCGATGCTCAGTGACGCATTGCTTGAGATGACGCAAAAAGGTCTGGGCGTAACGACTGTAGTTGATGATGATGAAAATATTTTAGGTATTTTTACTGATGGTGATTTACGTCGTGCACTGGATTCGAACACAGATGTGAAAACCTGTTGCGTTAAAGATGTAATGACCAGGAATGGCAAAAACATAAACGCTGACTCACTAGCTGCCTCTGCGCTTGCGCTTATGGAGTCTCATCGCATCAATGCACTGGTCGTTATTGATGACCAGGAAAAGTTAATCGGTATCTTGAATATGCATGATTTATTGCGAGCACGAGTCGTATAAGGGCACAAATACTATGGATAAAAAATCATTTATGGAAAAGGCTGTAAATATCAAACTGGCTGTGTTTGATGTGGATGGCGTGTTGACGGACGGCAAACTCATCCTTGGTGAAAGCGGTGACGAGTACAAGTCATTTCATGTCAGGGATGGACATGGACTGGTAATGTTGCTGGAAACAGGTTGTAAGATTGCCGTTATTACGGCGCGTTCTTCAAATATTGTTGCTGAACGCATGGCATCGCTTGGTATAAAATATGTCTTTCAGGGCGAAAAAGATAAAGGCTTAAG
>Ga0164320_10000592_pt1 | contig 12167 bp, 10 predicted proteins | sample GuaBasSediGuay11_FD_113736 | JGI IMG/M metagenome (GOLD analysis project Ga0164320, IMG submission 113736) | Subseafloor sediment microbial communities from Guaymas Basin, Gulf of California, Mexico - Guay11, Core 4567-28, 0-3 cm | ecosystem: Environmental > Aquatic > Marine > Hydrothermal...
GAAGTTATCGATGCTCAGCTTGATGGCCCTGAAGCCCTGCTCCAGTATTGATCGCAAAATTCCTTCGAACTCGTCGCCCGCCGCGGCCGACGTCATGGGCAGTGTCACAGTCGCATAGGCAAGGACACGATCACGCTTTCTGCCACCGAGAAGTTCGCTGACGGGCAGGTTGGCTTCTTTTCCCCGGATGTCCCAAAGCGCAATATCGATGGCGCTCATCGGGACAGTCAGCTCGGCACCCGCTTTGTGAAGCACCTCAGGGTCTTGTTGATAGAGTGTTAGCGCATGTTCCAACTGACTAAGGCCTGTATAGGCAGAGCCTAGCCCTGTAAACCCTTCCGAGGTTGTGATTTCCAGCAGGACAACATCTCGTAAGTCGCCACCACCCCAGTCCACCGGGGCCAAGGGAATAATATTTGCTTTCACCCCAATTCTTTTACGGCTCTCCATGCCTGCTCTACTGCACTTTGCAAACCCGAACTAGCGTTGGCGTCGCTGTTAGCAATCGTAATTCGACCGAACGGTTGTCGTCCGACAACCCCTGGGTTGCCACGGGCGTATGCATGGGCCCAACGATTGATGGAAATACTCTTCACATCTTTGTCAAAATTAAACAATTCCTTCGGCAACATGCCGCCTAAGTGTTCTCTGATTTCTGCTTCGTAATCTTTAAATTGCAGCCCTAACATCTTGTATCTTGCTTCACGAAACTGTTCAACGCTTGGTGCACCAACGGTTTCTCCAACCGGGGCGCTTCTCATGTGAAGAATGCATGGGTCGTTGGGGGTCTTGGTATACTCATAGCCCCCCATACTGACCGGGTAATCCATGCCCACGACCTGGTGTATATTGCCCGGGCACATGGCCATCCCAATTCCCAGCTCTTTCATTGCCCGCCAATTCGTAACCCCCACTGTGGTGTATTGCAAAGGCACCTTCGACAGCTTTCGCAATGCCGCGTCTTGTTCCTCGGGAAGATCCGGGACGATATGAGGAATCATCATGTTGTAGCCGGCCATCACGACGCCCTTGGCTTTCACCTGGTACGACGTGTTGTCATGGATGTAGTTGACAAAAACATCACTCGAACTATTGGGATCGCCGGCGTGTTGTACGTTGACAACGGTACTGTTCAGTCGAACTCGAGCACTGTTGCCGGGTTTGTCCAGCTTCGCGTAATTGAATTTGGATAAGACAATCTCTTCGGCGGTCTCGCCCGGCCCGACATCAGGAATCATTTTTTTCACCAACGAACGTGCGATGGTCGCGTTGCCATCGGGAAAGTGATGAATGAACGGGTACCTTACTGAATAAGTGTCTCCATCGGTGTTTACGTATTCCTGATAGTCCCCTTCCTCCATTGCATCTTTCCATGCTGCATAAGGATCCGAGCCCAGAGAACCACTTGCCAAGGCTTGGCTTATGCTCATCACATCTGTTCCGCCTCCCCTATAATCCATGTTAGTACGCCTGGCCATTTTCAATACCCCGGGATCATCAACCCCCAGGGTGTTTTTTAGATAATCGAAATAGGAATGAGTACGAATGTATTCTGGCAGTTCCTCTTTGGGCAGCTTCAGGACATGCTGACCGCCCTTTAAGACCCGCAGCAATTGTCTTTTGCCTTCCTCGCTCAACGGGGTTTGCTGTACCGCCTTTTCGTACGATAGCCTTGGACGCAAAAGTCCTTCCACAAACCCCGGATAGTCGCAGAAGGGGTGTTTTACGACCTTGTCCTGGCCAAATGTCTGCTTGTTGAAATACGTAACGGCGCCTAAGTTATGCTCTTTATAGAAGTCAACGTCATACGCCGTTTCAAATCGATCCATGTCAACGCCTAGATCTTTTATAAGATTGCGTACGGTTTCTCCAAATTCATGTGGCCATTCAAGGGACTCTGAACCGCCTTCGCCAAGAACTAAATGACCACCAATCGTATGCTCATTCCTTTTGGCATGACCCCCAAAATCGTCATGGTTGTCCAGTATGAGCACCTTCTTGTCTCTACCGTGCTCTTGCTGATAGAAATAGGCCGCCGACAGTCCACTGAGCCCGCCGCCGACAACAACCAGGTCGTAGGTCTCGGACAGTTTGGTGGTTGGGCCCCAATCCGAACGTCCGTTCCACGCACGGGCATGCGCGGCTTCGTCTGATCCCGGGTGACTACCCCTGAGTCCGGTACGCGCTGGAGGATAGTACGATGGATTCAGGGCGGCCATGGCGGCCTGGCCGGACGCATCGAACGGCAGCATGGAGCTTCCTGCCACCATCAGCGTGCCGTTGACAAAATCTCGTCTCGTTATCTTACTCATGACTATCAAACGTCTCGAAGGCATCTGTCTCGATTCGTTCCCAGTCTATATCAATACCCAGGCCGGGACCTTCGGCCGCGGCAACACAGCCCTGGGAGTCCAGCGTCAACGGGTTTCGAGTCGCGTAGTCGTACGGTTCGTGAGGGGCCGGATGTTCAAACCAGGTACACCCCTCCAGACCGAGCATCAGGTGCAGGTTGGCGTGTTGTGTCGGTTGGAAACCGAACGACTGCAGCTCAACAGGCACGCTCATCGCTTGTGCAAGTTTGATCGCCTTAATGACCGTAGTTACACCGCCTGCATTTGTTGGGTCGCAGCGAAGTCGAGACCACGCCCGGCGGCGTAGCCCCTCAGTCCAGTTCTTTAGACCAAGCAGGGTATTTCCAGCCGGCAATACGTCGATCGAAATGGCCTTGTTGAGTTCGACGTACGCTTCAATGTCGTGGTCCGATAGCGGTGCCTCCATCCAGTCAAACGGCAGCTTGTCGAGTGCTTCGCCCAATCGCACCGCCGAATCGAACTCGTAGCACTCCTCGAGATCAACCATGAACCGCAAATCACTGTCGCGATGTGCTCTTGCCACCGCTTGCACCAGGTCGAGGTCGAAATCCGGATCAGTATTCATATGCAACTTGATGGCGCGATACCCAAGCGCTGCATAACGCTCTGCGTCGTCCAGGTATTCCTTTATCGTCAGATTAGCGACCGTGCTGGCATACACTTCGATGCGCTCCTGGTGTCCCCCGAGTATTTGCCAGAGCGGCCTGCCTTCGCTGCGTGCATAAGCGTCCCACATCGCGCAGTCAACAATGGAAATCCCTTCCCACGGACCTTCGCCGGCATCCGCCAACAACGACTCCGTCAAAGATGTGCGATGCAGGACGCTCTGTCCAAGTACTCGCGCACTGAGTTCACGAATGTCGTGAACAACGCCGCCCGCTTTCGTAGCTGCCGGCGCAGTATCGCAAGAGCCAACACCTTCAGTGCCATTCACTAACGTGAGTCGCACGATTTCGATGTTCCTTTTCGTTGGTTCATCGCGACCCGTGTAACGCGCTGCCGGCATCAGCGGGGGAGTAACGGCATAAGCGCGAATGCGAGCAATGTCTAGTTCGTCCACCATCGACCTTGAGTGTACTACGCGCCCAGCGCGCCCATTCCAAATCCGGTACAGTCAGTTCGATAGTGGATATCTTCACCGGCACCATTCTCGTCAGCCTGGTTGTCTACATCGCGGTAGGCAATTACGCCGGTCGTCGGGTGAAAAAGCTTGACGACTATTTTGTTGCCGGCCGGCGCGCGCCCACCGTGCTGATTGTCGGCACCTTGGTCGCGAGCCTCCTCACCACGGCCATGTTCCTCGGTGAGACCGGTTTCGTGTACGACGGACAGGCCGGGCCATATCTCCTGGTGCCGCCGATAGGAGCGATGGGCTACATCTTCGGCGCCTTGCTGTTCGGGCGATACCTGCGGCGTAGTCGCGCCCTCACGATGGGCGACTACTTCGGCAATCGCTTTCAGTCGCATCGGGTACGGGTCGCCACCAGCATTACGATAATTTTCGGCCTCGGCGGCTACCTCCTGGCAGTGACGCAGGGTGTCGCTTTCCTGCTGACCTATATCACCGACCTGTCGTTTACCCAGGCGCTGATTATCAGTTGGGCCAGTTACACCGCGTTTACAATGTACTCCGGGTCACGCGGCGTCATTATTACCGACACGCTGATGTTCCTGTTGTTTACCGTAGCCGCCCTGGCGGCCCTGGTGTTCCTGGTGCAGGATGCCGGCGGCTGGGCGGCCTCGGTGCGGGGGCTGGCCACTTTGCCGGAAAAACCGGACCTGATGTCCTGGCACGGCATGGTCGGTGAAGACACCCCGTTTGCGTCTGCGCTGGATTATGCGCTATGGGGTCTTACGCTGCAGCTGGCCTGGGGACTGGTGTACGCGGTCAGTCCCTGGCAGACCAGTCGCTATTTGATTGCCCGGGATGAGCACGTCGTCATCCGCGCGGCCTGCATCGCCGCCGTATTTCTGATGTTGATGGAACTGACCGTGTACGCGGCTGGCGCGGTAATCAATCTCAGCGATTCGGGCATCGAACCGTCGGAAGAAGTCATGCTCTATGCTGCCTTGAACTTGCTGCCCGAGATGCTGGGCGCCCTGCTACTTGCCGGCATCATGGCCGCGGGCCTGTCATCGGCTTCGACTTTCCTTTCGTTGGTTGGCTTTACGATCAGCAACGACCTGATCGTCCATGACAACGTCGATGACAAGAAAATGCTGATGATCAGTCGCATAACGATGCTTTTGATCGGCTTTGTAATCCTGATCATCGCCTTCATTTCTCCGCTCGACATTTTCTGGCTGACTTATTTTGTCGGCACCTTGTTTGCGTCGTCATGGGGGCCGGTGGCGCTGATGAGCGTTTGGAGTCGGCGCATCACCGCGGACGCGGCCTTCTGGGGAATCGTCAGTGGTTTCGCATTCAATGTCGTACCCAAGGGTCTCGAGTACCTGGGTTGGGTAGAGTTGCCTTTCTGGCTCGACCCAATACTGCTCGGCGCGTTCGTCAGCCTGCTGGTCGTACTCGTCGTTTCCAGGTTTGGCACCGTGAGCCGTGAGGAACAGGAATATCGCCGGCAGTTGCACCAGGTGCCGCAACAGGAAGTGAGCGCCCTGAAGCTGCGCATAACGCGTTACGCGCCAGTGCTTCTGGCGACCTACAGCGTAACCATGTTTGTCATACTCGTTCGCATCTACCTGCGACCCTACCAGGAGGCTACCGGGACGCTGGCAGCTAGCGGCGGGATCAACTGGACGAGTGGCGAATCATTGCTGGTTCTGGCTGGCCCGCTGGTGGTCGTCCCCACCGCATGGATTGCCTGGCGGATGATCAAAAAAACATACGGCTGAGATGCACGCGCGCAGCTAACAGCGGCTGCGGAAACTACGGACGGTTTAACAGCTGTGCAGGTTCTAGAATAGTCTGCTGGGGAGGTCTGCATTAGGGATGGATCCACGCATGGCTGGCTTGGGGAGAGAGTACAAGGCAGGCGAGATCATTGTTCAGCAGGGCGACGCGGGCAACTGCATGTTCGTCATCCAGAAGGGTGAGGTCGAAGCCCTGGCCGAGACAGACGGGAGGCAGCTGCGACTTCGCACCATGGGGCGAAACGAATTCTTCGGTGAAATGGCCCTGTTCGAGAAGGAGGTCCGGACCGCGACTATTCGGGCCCTTCGGCCGACCCGGGTTCTCACAATCGACAAGAAGAATTTCCTCGGCGGCGTGCATGAGGATCCGTCACTGTCGTTTCGCATTCTGCAGATGATGTCGCACCGCATCCGCGACCTGACCGACCGCCTGGCCAGGTACGAGGAAAACGACTGACGGAAGAGTCGGATGATTAAAGCTGACAGCCCGGTATTGAAAGATGGTTCCAGGATCGCCGTCATCGGTGCAGGTCCTTCCGGGTCGATGTTCAGCTTTTTCTTTCTCAATATGGCTAAGCTCATCGGGCTACGGGCCGACGTCGACATGTACGAGCCGAGGCAGTTCTGCCATCGTGGCCCTTCCGGATGCAATCACTGCGGCGGCATCGTGTCGGAATCGCTTGTCCAGCGCCTCGCGACCGAGGGCATCAACCTTCCGGACAGCATCGTGCAGCGCGGCATCGAGTCGTACACGCTGCACATGGATGTCGGCGACGTCGAGATTGCCACGCCACTGCTGGAGAAGCGTATCGCCGCGATCTACCGCGGTAACGGTCCCAGGGAATCCTCGCCAGAGGCTGCCGATAGTTTCGACGGCTTTCTGCAGGCATTGGCGCAGGAGAAAGGCGCGACGCTCATTCGGCGGCTCGTCACCGGCATAAAGCGTGACGATGAGAAAATGACCGTGCACTGCGCCGACCAGACCAGCGCCGACTACGATCTAGTCGTCGTGGCGAGCGGCGTTAACAGTCGCTTGCTGGATATTATCGAGACCGACATGCCGTCGTTTCGGAAGCCCGATCGCACGAAGACATTCATCTGCGAATTTCACCTCGGCGAGGAACTCATAAACAAGACGTTCGGGCCTTCCATGCACGTGTTCTTGCTGGACATACCGCGGCTTGAGTTCGCGGCGCTGATACCCAAGGGCGAGTATGTGACGCTGTGCCTGCTCGGAGATGATATTGATGAAAAGCTGATGACGCGTTTCTTCGAGTCTCCGGAAGTCAGGAACTGCTTTCCCGAGAACATGATTCCGCCGCACGTCTGCCATTGCTATCCACGCATCAACATTCAGCCCTCGCGACCGATCTACGGTGACCGGCTGGTTATGATCGGCGACAGCGGCTCGACGAGGCTTTTCAAGGACGGCATCGGCGCGGCATACCGGACGTCGAAAGCCGCGGCCAAGACGGTCGTGTTCCACGGCGTCGGCGCCGACTGCTTCAAGCAGCACTATGCGCCGCTTTGTCGCCGCATTGATCACGACAACCTGGTCGGCAAGTTCGTGTTTAACGTCGCCGGCCTCGTGCAAAAAGCACGCTTTGCACGTCGCGGCGTACTGCGAATGACACGGGGCGAGCAACAGCGCTCCAAAGGCCCCAGGCGCATGTCTGGCGTGCTCTGGGATTTGTTCAGCGGCAGCGCGTCGTACACCAATGTGTTCCTGCGCACATTGCACCCTGCCTATTTCGGGAGCCTCATCTGGAACCTGGTAGCGGGCAACCTGCGAGGCGGAAGAGACACAAAAGGCCGTGCACACGAGGGGGAAGGCAGTCATGCCAGGCACTGACCCGTCATTTCGAACCCTCGCGCAGCAGGCAGAAAAACTGCCACCGTGCCAGGCGCAGTGCGCCAACAGTGGGGACGTACGTGGATGGCTGGGCATCATCGCGCAGCATGAGAAGAATGGGCTAACGCGCGACCAGTCCTTCGACGAAGCCTGGCGAAAGATCGCTCGGATGAATCCATTGCCGGCCACGATCGCCCGTATCTGCCCGCACCCGTGCGAGGACAGCTGTATCCGTCGCGACAAGGACGGCGCCGTTTCAATCAACGCACTGGAACGATTTCTTGGCGACTGGGCATTGTCGCGCACGCTGCCCCTCCCCTCGGTCGTGCCACGACGTTACGAGGAATCAATCGGAGTCATCGGCTCCGGCCCGGCGAGTTTGTCCTTCGCTTACCAGATGGCTCGCCGTGGTTACGGCGTCACCGTTTACGAACGCGGTGAATCTATCGGTGGCATGCTGCGGCGCGCAATACCCGAGTACCGCTTGCCCCACGATGTTCTGGATGCTGAGGTCGAGCGGCTGCTCGAAGTCGGTATCACGCTCGTGAATAACACCGATGTTGGGTCCGCGATTGGTTTCGAGGAACTGCGCGACCGGCACGATGTGGTCTTTCTTGGCCTGGGCGCCCAGGCGGCGCGCCGGCTCGGCATTCCCGGCGAGGATGGCCCGGGCATAACCGCGGGTATCGATTACCTGCGCGAACGAAAGCGGCACAGCCAATCACTCGATGGCCAACGCGTGTTTGTCGTGGGCGGTGGCAATACAGCGATCGATGCAGCGCGAAGCGCCCTGCGCGATGGCGCGCAGGTGACACTGCTCTACCGGCGCAGCGAAGCCGAGATGCCTGCGAGTACCGCAGAGATAGCCGACGCCCGTATGGAGGGTGTCGAGCTTCGATTCCTGGTCTCGCCGACCCGTATCGTCCGGGACGGCGACAAGCTAACCGGCATTGAGATCAGGCCGATGCGACTCGGCGAGCCCGACGCACAGGGGCGGCGGCGTCCATTACCTGGCAAAGGACAACCGCAAACGCTCGCCGCGGACCGGCTCCTTATCGCAGTATCCCAGGCACCCGACTGGCATGGTCTGGAGTCGATCCTTGACGACGGTAAATCGTTGCGCGTGGATCAGGACGGCAGACTCGACCAAGGTATCTGGGCAGGTGGCGACGATCGCGGTGCAGGTATCGCCGGCAATGCCATCGCCCAGGGGCGACTTGCCGCCGAGTCGGCGCATGCCGAACTGCGCGGCGAGGCGGCTCCACGCATGCAAGCACACAAGAAAGCCGTCCAAAGAGAGCGTGTACAGCACGATCACTACACAAACTGTTTGCGGGGCGAGCATCCCCGACTGCCGGAGAACCAGCGGTTAACGAACCCGGACGCCGAAATCGATCAAACCATCGGTCCCGAGCAAGCCTACCGAGAGGCAACTAGGTGCATGTCCTGCGGGCTGTGCTTCGATTGCCAGCAATGTTTCATGTATTGCAATGCGGCCGGGTTTACGCGCCTTGACGATACGAGACCGGGCAACTATTTCGAACTAGCGCGCGAAGCGTGCGAGGGCTGCGGCAAGTGCGTTGAACTTTGTCCTTGCGGCTACCTGGAACTGCGTGACACGGAGGCAAGCCTCCCGTGATCGATAGTATTGTGCGGATGACGAGATACGGTGTGCTGGTTTTCTGGATCGCGTTCGCCCTGAGCTTCACCGGCATCATTCCGCCGCCCTACGGCCTGGTCATTGCATGGATAGCCGTCTTCGTTCTTCTGATTCACTTCGCGGGGTTCCTGCTTATCAAGTTCGGGTTCATCGAACTCGCCAGCACCAAGGTGAGCTTTCTGAAGACGATGCTGTTCGGCCTGACCTACTGGGTTCCGCTATTGAAAGAGAGTTCCGTCAACCGATGAAGTGCAGCGCCAGAGCGTTGGTCACCACGTGCATGATGTTATCGACAATGATCACGAGCCAGCCTGATAGCCAGGGCGGTGTATCCGGATGAAACCCGGTTTGCCGGCATTCGCTCCACGGCGCACTTCCGGGCCACGGGCGATTCTTGGCCCAGGTGACGTAGCGCGCAAGATGCCAACGATCGATGACGAAATGGGTACCCGCGATAACTGCGAGCGTATATGGATTTTGTGTCAGGAAAAGAAACGGCAGGGCGTACGTCAGGCAATGTACGAGGGCCGGCAACGAGCGTTTCGTTTTTTCCGTTGCCATCCATTCGCTTTGCAGTACGTAATCGCCGACTGCGTGGGCAACTAGTTGGTCAGCTGTGAACATCGGCAAAATCCCGGAGCATGATCAGCGGTACGGCCAGTATAGACAATCAAAGGACTACTCCACCATGGCTAATGACTTTCCCCATGAATTACTGAATGATGCTGCAGGTCTGTCTGAGTATCGCGGCTGGAGCGAAGACGTCTATCGCGACTTCCTGGATGTCCGTCGTGGAACAATGACGGTCGGAGAATTTCATAATAAATACACTCACCGGCGAGCTATCTTGTCGCTCGATATGACAGGTTTTACATCGAGCGCGATGAAGATCGGCGAGATCGAAAGCTTATTGCGAATCGTCGACGCACAACGAGTTTGCATCCCGGTGTTACGTGATTTTGGCGCGGACCTGGTGCGTTGTTTCGCCGATGATGTCGTCGCCTTGTTCGAAAAGCCGAACAAGGCGCTCGATGCCGCCTTCGAAATCCACCGTCGAGTCGACCAGTTCAATCGGTCAGAACTTGCCTCCGCTCACCCGACGAAATGCTGCATCGGCATTGGTTACGGAGACGTGTATGCGATCGGTCCGAATCTCGCCCAGGGTGATGAAATGAATCGCGCCTCGAAGCTTGGTGAGGATATCGCACGAGCCAACGAAACCTTGGTGACCGAGCGGACGTTTGAGGCGCTTAAGAAGCGCCCTGATATCCGTTTCGACAAACAGCACAGCGATGATCAGTTGTTCCTGTTCTATAAGGCGAGCAGATACGCCGAGCGCGAGTGATCAGGTAAGAGTCACTGCCTGGTTCCGGCTGTAGAAAACGTGCGCTCGCCTGGTGTTTCGCGATATAACCATTCCAGCGAACGTAATGGACGTTTCCTATGCCGATGAGTCGAAGAAATTTTGTCCGCACCATTGTGGCTGGCGTCACTGCGGAGAATCAGAACACATCGTTTATGTTGGCAATATGATCAGCAAAGACAAGTCAATTATCCGTTTGAGCCCCGACCCTGAGGGTTTTGGTGAAACTCCCGATAAGTTGGAAGCCGAGGATTTCAGCTCTGACGTTCCGGTGCAGCACACTCACTCGGGTTTTGAAGACGATGAAATCGGTCTTTACGTGGGCCTCTGGGATACCGAAGCCATGATCGAGGCTGGTGGCCCCTACGCATGTGATGAATTCATGTGGCTAATCGAGGGAGAGTGCCAAATCAGGAACAACAGAACCGGCGAAATCGAAACCGTCAAAGCCGGCACACCATTTGTGATTCCCAGGGGTTACGACTGTCAGTGGCACCAACCGGGCTATCTGCGGAAATTCTATGTAATTTCCGAGCATCCGGGAGAAGAAATCCCGGCTGCGCCTGCCCACGAAGGTATCGTGATTCCCAAAGCCGACGCCCTCTTGACCGAAGTTGCTGAAGATGCGCCTTTTGCAATAACTTCCGGTGCGAGACCGCAACATAATGTCTGCTACAAAGACACAACAGGCAGGTTCTTCTCGGGCACCTGGGCCTGCGGAGCTTTTGAATCCGGGCAACGCCCTTTTCCGTATAACGAGTTTGCTTACGTACAAGATGGCTCGATCACCTTGAGGGATGCCGGAGGTGCCGCCCAGGAATTCAATGCCGGCGATGCGTTCTTTATTCCAGAAGGGGTAGAGTGTGACGCGACTGTGATAAACAGCGTGCGCTTGTATATTACTGTCATTAAACCTGGCGAAAATTTAGCAGGTAAAGCCTAAGCCCAACATGTCCAGAAACTTAAGCCATAAGCCACGCTTACCGCCGTTCTTGTCGGCTTTTATCAATGCATTTTGAGTGAACTTTACACCAAACCAACGGAAAGGCTCTGGGGCCCAAGGCAGGGATTTCCTGGTTACAAACTGCATCTTAATCACATCAGATGGCTCGTAACCTAACAACTCAATACCGATACGAGCACCAAAACGCGACGCGCCAACACCGTGGCCGGTATAACCAACCGACCAGGCTAAACGACCATCATATGCCACGCCAGGTACCATGCAGAAGCGTGTAGAGGTTGCAATAATTCCTCCCCACTGGTTAGAAAATTTCACGTCATCCAACTGTGGAAACATCTCAAAAAACTCTTTCGCCAATTGCTCATAACGGGCGGTGGCATTCATAAACTTACTGTCGATACCATTGTTAAAGTAATAACGAACAGCACCACCCCCACCCCAGGTAATACGATTGTCTTTTGTCAGGCGGAAGTAATGGAACATATTGACGTAATCTGCCAGGGCGTGGCGTGATGTTTTTCCCCAGGCGATTCGGTCTAACTGGTCATCAGTCAGAGGCTCGGTTGCAATTTGATAATCCCATACTGGAATAACCGAACGGCGAATTTTGCCAATCGTGCTCGTGTAAGCATTCGTCGCCATCAGGACTTTGTCGCTGTGAATAACACCACCCTCACAGGTGGCTCGCATTGCTTCTTTTCCAACCGGTTCAACGCCTAGCAGTTTTGTGCCCTCAAAAATCCGAACTCCAAGCTGGTTGACAAGCACGTCTTTCAAACCCCAACACAAACGAGCGGGGTCAATAACACCGTCCTGACCATCGCGTTCCCACAAACCAGCAAAAAAGGTTGGTGAGTTCACCTGTTCACGCACAGCCTCTTTATCAAACCAAACGACGTCGTCACCTTCGGCTTTTGCTTCCTGGTACTGCGTGTGCAGCCTTTCTGCTGACTCAGGGTCCAGGGCGACATACATTTCACCCGTTTTCTCATAATGGGCATCGATATCGTAGCGCTCGAGAGTTTCGAGAAACTCCCGCATGTTTTGGATGCCCAACGCCTCCAGGCGCTCGGCCTCGTCAGGAA
>Ga0164320_10000593_pt1 | contig 12167 bp, 11 predicted proteins | sample GuaBasSediGuay11_FD_113736 | JGI IMG/M metagenome (GOLD analysis project Ga0164320, IMG submission 113736) | Subseafloor sediment microbial communities from Guaymas Basin, Gulf of California, Mexico - Guay11, Core 4567-28, 0-3 cm | ecosystem: Environmental > Aquatic > Marine > Hydrothermal...
CTGCAACTAAAATGGAATTAGGAATGTTGATTAATTTTGGTCAATCATCCTTAACTTATAAAAGAATAATTAACTCAAATAATTTACGATAGCTTAATTCGATAAATTCGTTTTAAATTCGCATAAATTTGTAGCAATATGTTAGACAACAACCAATTATTACGTTTTACAACAGCAGGAAGTGTGGATGACGGAAAAAGCACACTAATTGGACGTTTATTATATGATTCTAAATCCATTTTCGAAGATCAACTAGAAGCTATTGAAAAAACAAGCAAAAAGAAAGGTCATAACGGTGTAGATTTAGCATTGTTTACAGACGGATTAAGAGATGAACGCGAACAAGGAATCACTATAGATGTTGCGTACAGATATTTTACTACACCAAAAAGAAAATTTATTATAGCAGATACACCAGGACATATTCAATACACTCGAAATATGATTACAGGAGCATCTACAGCCAATGTTGCAATTATATTAGTAGATGCACGACATGGTGTTATTGAACAAACCAAGAGGCATGCTTTTATTGCATCCTTATTGCAAATCCCACATATAATTGTTTGTATTAACAAAATGGATTTAGTGAATTATTCAGAAGAGGCTTATAATAAAGCAATCAATCAGTTCGAAGAAATCTCATCAAAAATGTTAGTTACAGATGTTCGATTTATTCCCATAAGTGCGTTAGAAGGAGATAATGTTGTTAACCGTTCTAACACTATGGATTGGTATCAAGGAGCGCCTTTATTGCATATGTTGGAGACCATGCATATTAGCAGTGACATTAATAAAGTGGATGCTCGATTTCCAGTACAGACAGTTTTAAGACCACAGAATGAAACTCATAGAGATTATCGTGGTTTTGCAGGTAAAGTAGCTAGTGGAGTTTTAAGAGTAAAAGATGAAGTTACTATTATGCCTTCAGGGTTTACTTCAAAAATAAAAAGTATTGACACTTTCGATAAATCTTTAGCTGAAGCATTTGCTCCAATGTCAGTATCAATAACATTAGAAGATGATATAGATGTAGGAAGAGGAGATATGATTGTACGCTCGAACAACAAGCCTAAAGCAACTCAAGATATAGAAGTGATGTTATGTTGGCTGCATAATGAAGCCGCTAAACCAAGAACAAAATATGCAATCCGTCACACATCAAACGAACAGAAAGCGATGATAAAAGAAGTGATTTATAAGATTGATATCAATTCTTTAGGAAGAAACGCAGAAGATAAAGATTTAAGAATGAATGATATTGCTAAAGTAAAAATAAGAACCACTAAACCGTTAATGGTAGATTCTTACAGAGAAAACAGAACCACGGGAAGCATTATTCTTGTGGATGATGCAACTAATGAAACGGTTGCAGCTGGGATGGTTGTTTAAATAAAAGAACTTATGAAAAAAATAGTTTTAGTAATAGTACTAATAACAGCGTTTGCTTGTAAAGAAGAAGTAAAAAAAACAGAAGAAGGAACGGACACCTATACACCCACAGAAATTATAGAAGAGGTTATAAGCGAAATAAGTATTCCTTTAGTTGATCAGTGGGACTTAAAAGGAGTTTCTATAACTGAAACAGATTTACTGTTTAATAATCAGAAAGTATACTCAATATCTAGAATAGATGAGGCAAAAACTTTTAAATATGCAATAGCCGCAATTAATAGTGTAAAAATCGCATATGAAGGAGGGAAATATAAAATTAGTGTTATTGTTAAAAAAGGAAATCTTGGAGGTCAATTAGGGATTAGAATTCAAGGTGTTTATCCCATTAGAACAGATGTGGTTTTTGATTTAAACAACCAAAACGTAAAAGGAATATTTAAGGAAGAAGATTTAACCTATAATGAAAAAACAGAAATGGAAGACCTAGGAAATGGATGGTTTAAATGTTCATTTATTGCAGAAATTTATACAAGTTATTTTAGATTAGTATTTGGCCCTACCGATGAATCTCAGCAAGTTAGAATATGGGAATCACTTACGGATATTAATAGCGATCTATTAATTATACCATCAAGCATGAAAATCGAGGAATTGGCTAATTAGAGAAAATGAATTGAAGAAGAACCAATTAAAGAGATATATAAATTTTATTCTTTAAAAGAATTTAAAATATTCTGCAAACAAAATAAATGAACCTATTTAAGAATAAAATTAAAGGAGATATTAGAGTTATTGCATCAAATTTTATGTCTTTAACTATTCTTCAGGCTGCAAATTATATTCTGCCCTTAATAGTCCTTCCATTTTTAGTAAGAATTTTAGGTACTGATAAGTTTGGATTAGTAATGTTTGCACAAGCCATGATTACCTTTTTTAATGTGATTGTGGATTTTGGATTTAATATAAGTGGGACAAGAGAAATTTCTCTAGCTAGAGAAGATAAAAAGAAGCTATCAGAACTATTTTCATCAATTCTCCTCATAAAATCAGGATTAATTATATTAGGTTTTATTTTGCTCATAATTATTGTAGAGCTATTTACAAGATTTAAAATTGATGCTGAAGTTTATTATTTAAGTTTTGGGGTGGTAATTGGGCAAGCCTTATTCCCTGTTTGGTTTTTTCAGGGGATAGAAAAAATGAAGTTTGTTACGCTTATTAATATTTTAGCTAAAGTAATTTTTACGGTATTAATTTTTTTAGTTATTAGAAATAAAGAAGATTATTTATTAGTACCAGTATTTAATTCATTAGGATTTATAGTTGCGGGATTAATAGGTCTTATAATAAGCTTAAAACATGTCAATTACACAAAGCCTAAATGGAATATGGTTAAAAAGCTTTTCTTAGAGAGTTTTAGCCTTTTTGTGTCAAATTTTGCAGTAAATTTATATACTACATGCAATGTTTTCATTTTAGGAATTTTTACAGGAAACACAATCGTGGGTGTTTATTCTAGTATGGAAAAATTAATTTTAGCCATGAAAAATATTTATGTTCCTCTATACCAAGCTTTATTTCCATGGTTAGCTAAACAAGGACAAGAAAAACAAAATAAGACAATTAAAAAATTAGCACCAATTGTTTTGGGAGTTGGAAGTTTAATAACATTAACAATTGCTCTTTTTGGCAAAACAATACTTTTTATTATTTATAACGACGAGTTAATAGGAAGTTATACTATTATTTTTAAAATTTTAAGCTTTATAGCTATTTTTGCAGCACTTAGTATGCTATATAACACACTATATCTTCCGGCAATTAAAAAATTTAAAACACGCATGATTATTTTAATTACTGGAGGTTTAATAAATGTGTTATTAAACTTATTTTTGGTGAGGCTTTATGGAATTTATGGAACAGCTTTTTCTGTAGTTTCTACTGAATTAATTCTTGTTATTTTAGGGTTTTATTACTTTAAAAAATACTCAAAGACATGAAACTAATAATAAATAGCCTATTTATTAGTTCATTTTAAAGACAAATGATGACATTTTTATTTGCAGCCATAATACTTTATTATTGTTTTAGCAAACCAGTTGTTGGTCTTGCACTTCTTTTGCAAATTAACATAATTCGTTCCTTGCCTATTATAGACTTTGAAACTCCTTGTTTTAACTGCACTAATGAACCAGATATATTATTAGGAGCAGTTACCCCGTTGATTGGTTTTTTTTTAATATGTATTAAACTAGATTTTAAAAAAAGAATAAAATACAGATTTGATGAGTTTGACGGATTCTTTTTACTTACTATCCCCATCTTATTTATTGCGTCTTTTTATAGCCCTAATTTTATGGCGTCTCTAGATTATAGTTTTAGGTTTTTGTTTTTAGGAAGCGGTTTTTATTTTATTACTAAAATTACTATTTCTAACACAGACATGTATTTAAAAAAAGTATATTTATTTTTTAAAACCACATTAATTTTATCAGTTTTTTTAGGCACAATAGCAGGTGTATTATACATTACAAAAGGTGAAAATCATTTGCGCTTAACCTTACCAGGAGTACACCCAATTCCATTTAGTCAATTAATTGGTGTTGGCGTCTTAATTTCATTTATAACATTTATAACTAATGGTCGTTTTCTTCAAATTCAATCTAAAAGCATACTTAATATTAACAAATTAATACTACTCTACTTAACGGTTTTATTACTTGCCACAAATACTAGAGGTGTAATGTTGTCAGTTGGAGTTGCAATTTTATTTTACGTTATAATAACCAAAGTGAAGATAAAAAAAAGAACTTTATATATTTCTGGAGGAATTTTATTGATAGGATTAATAGTAATCATTAATTATATTGATGTTGATGTTTTATTTACTAGAATGTTTTCTCCATACACATCTAAATCTGTAGACGATAGGCTTATTGCATATCAAGATAGTTTTTTGATGCTTTTTAAACATCCATTTGGTGTTGGTACTAATGGTTTTTCGCACTATTCTATATTGCCATACCCTCACAACTTATTTTTAGAAAACATAGCTAATTATGGTGTTTTCGGTATATTAATGAGCATTTATTTTTTATTAATGGCATTGTTCATGTTACTAATTACTATTCGCAATCATAAAAAGGACTTTATGTATGTGTTTTTATATTCCTTGTTTATATATTTCTTTATAGAAACAATGTTTAGCTTTACATTATGGATGCATAAGGGATTATATTTATCAATCGGTCTATTTACCGCTTACCATTATCGATTTAAAAAGAGTAAAACACCATTAAACAATGAACATGATTAAATCATCAATAACTAATTCCAAAGGAATACATTATATGTTATTGTCAGCATTTGGTTTAATGGGAGTTTACCCATTAATTCCAGAGCGGTACGAAGGTTTTGTTGTCATTTTTTTTATAGTAGTTTCTATAACTCTTTTTTTGTTAAACTATCAAGGTAAAGGAATTTTAAAAAAAGAGTTTCTAATAACTAGCTCGTTATTTGTTGTGTTTTTAATTAGCGCATTAATGTCGAGTGAAATAAGCGAAGGTTTTAAAAAGATTGAAACCATGTTAAGTTTATTGATATTTCCACTAGTTTTTTTTATTTTTTTAGGTCGTACTAGATTAGATTATTACAAATATAAATCCATCTTTTTTAAGGTGTTTTTTGCCTCTAATGTATTATTTTCTCTTCTGTCATTTTACTTGTTTGGAGTATATTCTAGTCCTAAATTTAGCATCAAAGATGCTAGTTTTTTTAGAGACGCAGTTACTGATATTCCATTAATTGGAGACCATCCAATATATATTTCTATTTTCTTATCAATAGCAATATTAATAGGGGTTACTTTTTATAAATTTAAAAAGCATCACATTGTTTATAATATATTAACCGTTATAGGTCACTTAATAATAGGAGTTTTATTAGTGTTGTTGATGAGTAAAGGAGTGATAATAGCTCTTTTTATAGCGATATGTGTATTATTAAGTAGGAAGACTAAAAAGAAATATATTATATCAATTTTAGTCTTGTTGTTATTGAGTTTGCTTATTCCATCGGCAAATAATCGTTTTAAAGAGCTTTTCAATGAAGAAACATATAACACTTTAAACAGTCAAAACTCAACTAGCATAAGAGTAAATATTTTAAAGTGTAATTATAAATTAATTGTTAGTAACCCCATACTAGGATATGGTCTAGGAGATGTGCAAGAGGCTTTAGACAGGTGTTATTTCGAGAATAATTATGGCTTTATTTCAGGAAAATATAATTCACACAATCAATATATGTTTGTTTGGCTTTCTGCAGGAATAATTGGCTTTTTTCTTTTTCTTTTTCTTTTAATGTATTATTTTAAAAAAACTTGGGATAGTAAAGACTATTTAATGCTAGCAATAATTAGTTTTTATTGTGTTGTATTTTTATTTGAAAATGTTTTAAGTCGTCAATCAGGTGTTATTTTGTTTGCTTTTATTATTAATTTAATGGTTTTGGATAACATCAAAAGCAATAATTCTATAAAAGCAAGTAATTAAAACATAGACTATTTTACTTAAAACTAATTAAATCTTAGAAGTTAATTTTAAGAACATTTAATTATCTTGCCTTTTGATTAAAAAGCCAATTATTCAATGAATATTGATGAAAAACTTAAACCATTTAAAATATATTTGAGAAATAATAATAATTTTGAATGCGAACCTCAAACTACTATATTACAAGCCTCAATAAATGAAGAAAAAGTTTTAGAACACAATTGTATGTCTGGGAGATGTAGAAGCTGTAAAGTGAAAGTTTTAGAAGGCAAAACAATTGACACAAAAGAAAACACAATATTATCAGAAAAAGAAAAAAAAGAGGGGTATATTTTATCATGTATCTCTAAGCCCCTCTCCAATGTTAAACTTGATATTGAGGATTTAGGGAAAATTAAACTTAATAAAGTTAGAATTGTGCCTAGTAAGATTGAAAGCTTGCGAAATATCTCTCCAAGTGTTATAAAGGTAATACTCCGGTTACCACCAAATAGTAATTTTAATTTTTTACCAGGTCAATATGTTAATATAATAAAAGGTAGAATTAGAAGAAGCTATTCAATTGCAAACAATAAGAGAGCTGATAATAAATTGGAATTTTTTATTAAGAAAGTGCGTAATGGAGTAATGAGTGAATATTGGTTTAATGAGGCTGATGAAGATGATTTATTAAGAATTGAAGGGCCACTAGGAACATTTTTCTTAAGAGCATCAAAAGATACTCAAGACATAGTTTTTTTAGCTACCGGAACAGGGATTGCCCCTATTAAAGCTATTTTAGAGCAAATATCAAATAACGATAGCTATATCCAAAACAAAAAAGTTTTAGTTCTATGGGGAGCAAGATATGAAGAAGATATTTTTTGGAACCCAGAAGGAACAAATAACATAAAATTTATACCAATATTATCCGGAAAGAATGTTAATTGGAAAGGTAAAACTGGATATGTGCAGAATATACTATTAAGTAAATATAATAACTTAAAAAATGTTCAGGTATATGCTTGTGGATTAAGCGATATGATTAATTCATCTAAAGATTTATTAATAAAAAATGGATTAAAAGAAAACAATTTTTTCTCTGATGCATTTGTAAGTTCTAATTAAAAATAAATATGAAAGCAGTAATTTTAGCAGGAGGTTTAGGAACGCGATTAAGTGAGGAAACAGTTACAAAACCTAAACCAATGATAGAAATTGGAGGTAAACCAATTTTATGGCATATAATGAAAACATATTCACATTATGGAATTAATGATTTTATTATATGCTGTGGGTATAAAGGCTATGTGATAAAAGAATATTTCGCCAATTATTTTAAACATCAATCAGATATTACTTTCAACATGAAAGATAATAAAATGATTGTACATGAAAAAAGAGTCGAACCATGGACTGTTACATTAGTTGATACAGGAGATGATTCTATGACGGGCGGGCGATTGAAAAGAGTTGCTTCTTATCTAAAAAAAGAAAATGTTTTTTGTTTTACCTATGGAGATGGAGTGGCTGATATAGATATTAAGGCATTATTAGATTTCCATAAGTCTCATGGTAAAGAAGCAACACTTACAGCAACATTTCCCCCAGGAAGATTTGGAGCTTTAGAGATAATTGATGGCAGAGTTAGAAAATTTCAAGAAAAACCTAGAGGAGATGATGCTTTAATAAATGGAGGATTTTTCGTGTTATCACCTAAAGTAATTGATAGAATTTCTGGGGACGATACTATTTGGGAACAAGATCCATTAAAAAATTTGGCTAGTGATAATCAATTAATGGCTTATAAACATGAAGGGTTTTGGCAACCAATGGACACCTTAAGAGATAAAAAGTATTTAGAAGAGCTATGGGAAAATAATAAAGCGCCTTGGAAGCTATGGAAGGAGTAAACGGAAAAATCTGCAGTTCTTTTTGGAAAGAAAAAAAAGTTTTTTTGACAGGACATACAGGCTTTAAAGGAAGCTGGATGTCCTTATGGTTACAATCAATGGGAGCAGTAGTAAAAGGCTATGCTTTGAAGCCACCTACTAACCCATCATTATTTGTTGAAGCAAATGTTGCTGACTATATGGAATCAGTAATTGGAGATATAAGAGATTTGGAATTATTAAAAAAGAATATGCTCTCTTTTAATCCAAATATATTAATTCATATGGCGGCACAACCTCTTGTACGATTATCTTATATAGAACCAATAGAAACTTATACAACCAATGTTATGGGTACAGTAAATATACTAGAATCTGCTAGATACTGTTCAAATTTAAAAGCTATTGTATCTGTAACAACTGACAAATGTTATGAAAACACGGAAAGAACTTCTGGTTATCGTGAAGATGAACCCATGGGAGGACATGACCCTTATAGTAGCAGCAAAGGCTGCTCAGAACTAGTAACGTCTGCATATAGACGCTCTTATTTTTATAATAACGAGACTGCCTCTGTTGCTTCAGCTAGAGCAGGGAATGTTATTGGTGGAGGGGATTGGGCGGATGACAGATTAATTCCAGATATTTTAAGAGCATTTGAATACGGAACCCCAGTCATTATAAGAAATCCTTTATCTACACGACCATGGCAACATGTGTTAGAACCACTTTCAGGATATTTAATATTAGTTCAGAAGTTATTTGAAAAAGGGAATGAATATGCTGAAGCATGGAATTTTGGACCAAAAGAGGAAGACTGTAAACCAGTAAGTTGGATTTTAGATAAAATGGTTAAAGAGTGGGGTAATGGAGCTAGTTGGAATTTAGATAAAAACAGCAATCCTCATGAAGCTGGATTTTTAAAATTAGATTGTTCAAAAGCCGCAGCGAAGCTCAATTGGCATCCTAAATGGGATTTAGAATATTCACTTAAGAATATTGTTAAATGGCATCAATGTTGGATGAGTAAAAAAAACATGAAAGAACAATGTTTGCAAGAAATTGCGTTTTATAATAATTAATATATGACGAATAATAAAGTCTTAAACAGTTTAAGAAAAGAAATAAGTATTCTTGTTAAACAATATACTACAGAATCATTAAAAACAAAAGAGTTTATACCTGGGGAAACAATAATTCCGCCTGCGGGAAAAGTCTTAGGTGATGAGGAGATACAGAACATGGTAAGTGCTTCATTAGATTCTTGGTTAACAACAGGTCGTTTTAATGTCGAATTCGAACGAAAATTAGCTAATTTTATTGGTGTAAAACACTGTATATCTGTAAATTCGGGGTCTTCAGCTAATTTAGTGGCATTTAATACATTAACCTCTTCAAAATTAGGAGAAAGGGCAATAAATAAAGGGGATGAAGTAATTGGAGTTGCTGCTGGTTTTCCAACTACTGTAAATCCAATTGTTCAATTTGGAGCTATTCCGGTTTTTGTTGATGTTGATATTAAAACACACAATATTAATGCAGACTTAATTGAAGACGCCATAACCTCAAAATCAAAGGCTATTATGTTAGCGCATACTCTTGGTAATCCTTTTAATCTTGAAAAAATTAGAGAAATTTGTGACAAACATAATTTATGGTTAGTTGAAGATTGTTGCGATGCCTTAGGCGCAACCTATAATGGTCAAATGGTAGGAACTTTTGGAGATATTGCAACCTTAAGTTTTTATCCAGCACATCATATTACAATGGGTGAAGGTGGTGCCGTATTTACCAATAATGCCGAATTAAAATTAATTTCAGAGTCTTTTAGAGACTGGGGAAGAGATTGTTATTGTGCCCCTGGGAAAGACAATACTTGTGGCTGTCGTTTTGATCAACAACATGGAGATTTGCCTCATGGATATGATCATAAATATGTGTACTCTCATCTTGGGTATAATTTAAAAATTACTGATATGCAGGCAGCATGTGGTGTAGCTCAATTAGACAAAGTTCAAAGTTTTATTAAGATAAGAAGAGAAAACTTCAAATTTCTATACAATAGGTTAACAACTTTGACAGATTTTTTACAACTACCTACCCCTACAAAAAACAGCAACCCTTCATGGTTTGGTTTTCCTATAACCCTTAAAGACGATTGTGGAGTAAATAGGGTAGATTTGTTAAAATTCTTAGATCAAAATAAAATTGGTTCTAGATTATTGTTTGCTGGGAATTTAACAAAGCAGCCATATTTTAAAGATATTGAGTATAGAGTTGTAGGTAATCTAACAAACACAGATATTACTATGAATAATACTTTTTGGATTGGATTATACCCAGCCCTAGGACAAGATCATTTTAATTTCGTAGGAGATAAGTTAGAAGAATTTTTTGGCTTAAATTTTTAGCAAATGTGTAAATTACTGTTAACAGGAGCAACTGGATTTTTAGGAAGTTATTTACTTGAAAGTTTTGTTTTTTACGGATTTGATGTAGTTATCTTAAAAAGAGGGACTTCAAATACTTATAGAATAGATCATTTGATTTCAAAAATTAATGTTTACAACATTGATAAAATCACGTTGAAAGAAATATTTGAATTGGAATTACCTGAAATAGTAGTCCATACGGCTTGTAATTATGGAAGAAATGGCAAGGGAAGCGTTGATATAGTTAATACTAATTTAGTTTTTGGAATAAATCTGTTAGAACAAGCAATTAAAGTTAAATCGAAGACTTTTATTAACACCAGTACCTTACTTCCAAAATATGTGAGCGATTATAGCCTTTCTAAAAATCAATTTTCAGAATGGCTTAAAAAGAATTCGGATAATATTCAAGGATTTGACTTTAGAATTGAACATATGTATGGTCCAAATGATGATTCGAATAAATTCGTTGAATGGCTAATAAATCAAATGAGAAATGAAGTGAATGACATAAAATTGACTTCGGGTATTCAAAAAAGAGATTTTATTTATATTGATGATGTGGTTGATGCTTTTAACATAGTTATAGAAAAAAGGTATGAATTGCCAAAATGGAATCAATTTGATATCGGGACTAACAATTTTATTAGAGTTAAAGACTTTATTTTGGAACTCGCTAGAGTATTAGAAATTGAATGTAATAAAGAAATAATTCCAAGAATAATATTTGGCGCAATCGATTATCGAAAGGGAGATATTATGATTCCTGAATTGGATAATAAAAAACTATTAAGTTTGGGTTGGAAACCTAAAACAACTATAAAAGAGGGAATACAGAAAATATTAAAAAAATAAGCATGAAATATTTGATTACAGGAGGTTGTGGATTTATTGGGAGTAATTTGGCAGCTGAGGTTTTAAAAAGAGGGGACGAATTGGTTGTTTTTGACAATTTATTTCGCTTGGGGAGTTCAATAAATTTGAAATGGTTACAAAAACAAAGGAAATTCAAGTATTATCCCTATGATATTAGAAATTTAAACGATATTGAAACAGTAATTAAGGTAGAACAACCAGATGTTGTTTTTCATTTAGCAGGACAAGTTGCTATGACCACATCAATTATCAATCCTAGGTTAGATTTTGAAGTAAATGCAATGGGAACGTTTAATTTATTAGATTCAATAAGAAAATATGCACCTAATGCAATGATATTATATTCTTCAACTAATAAAGTTTATGGCGATTTTAAAGAACTAACATTTAAAGAAGGAGAGTCAAGGTACATATGTAAGGAGTATTCAGAAGGATTTAATGAGGTTACCCCTCTTAACTTTCATTCTCCTTATGGATGTTCTAAAGGGGCAGCAGATCAATATTTGTTAGATTTCAATAGAATTTATGGAATTAAAACAGTTGTATTTAGACATTCTTCTATGTATGGGGGTAATCAGCATGCTACAATAGATCAAGGGTGGGTTGGATGGTTTATTCTAAAAGCTTTAGAAATAAAGAATAATTCTGGAAATACGAAATTCACAATATCGGGTAACGGAAAACAGGTTAGAGATGTTTTACATGCTTCAGATGTAGTAAGCCTATATTTTAAGGCGGTTGAAAATATAGAAAATGCTAAAGGAAATGTATTTAATATTGGAGGCGGAATTGAAAACAGTTTATCCCTTTTAGAGTTGTTTAAGTTGTTAGAATCCATTCTTGTAATTAAAATGAATTTTGATAAATTGTCATTTCGAGAAAGCGACCAATTAGTATTTATTGCAAATAATGAAAAAGCAAAAAAAATACTTGGCTGGAAAGCAATAACTACCCCAGAAAATGGAATAAGAGATAGTATTAAATGGGCTGAATCGTTAATTAAATAATATCAGAGATATTGATATATAATGATGAAAAGA
>Ga0164320_10000594_pt1 | contig 12155 bp, 9 predicted proteins | sample GuaBasSediGuay11_FD_113736 | JGI IMG/M metagenome (GOLD analysis project Ga0164320, IMG submission 113736) | Subseafloor sediment microbial communities from Guaymas Basin, Gulf of California, Mexico - Guay11, Core 4567-28, 0-3 cm | ecosystem: Environmental > Aquatic > Marine > Hydrothermal vents...
CACACGTTGACCTCGATGAGCATGTACTCGTTACGTCCGTGGTTATCGACGTGCCAGAGCAACTGCGTACCCGCCGGGTAGTCCTTGTCGGCGGTCCAGGTCTCGCTCGGAAACGAGGGGCCAGAGGGGATCGGGGCCGTGTAGTCGAAAGCGATCTGGTCGCCGACGAGAAAGGTCATCCGGGCTTCCCCCGGCACCGGGGCGGTGAGCGCATCGTGAAAGGTGCGCACCTCCACTTGGTCACCTGCGCGAATGGGGCGGAGCGATGGCTGCTCGAGCGTGATCCAGTTGCAGAGGTTCATGCGATCATCAGGCATCCTCGTGTTGACCGACAGGACGATCAGCGACTGCTCGCACTCGGGCACGTAGGCTGCAACACAGTCCGACGTGGGGTCGAGGTCGACGCATTCACCCTCCGGCCAGGGATACTCCTCGTCGCAATCGATGGGCTCGAGCATACACTCGGCATCCGGCGGAGGCGCGCCGAGGAGATCGTCGCCGTCCGTCGTCGGTACCCACAGGGTATTGTCGACGAGCGGACCAGGGGCAGTGCCCGTGCCGCTGCTGCCACAGCTCCACAGGGCGCAAAGGCAAAGGGTGAAAGCGATTCGGCTAGGCATATCGCCTCCGAGGATACGTTCCGATGTCGCGTCTGGCTAGCTCTGTCGCGGGACACTGACCCGCACCAGGATGTCCGGCTTCACCTTCAGCGCGCCGAGCGCTGCCGAATACGGCTTGATGCCGAAATCCGGCTGATGGAGCTTGAGCTCCGCCACCCATCGATCGCCGTCGGGGCGGACGCTGGTCTGTAGGTTCCGGGATTTGCCGTACATCTGAAGCGTCCCCTCGACCGAGAAGCCATCGCCGCGTTCGACGACGTGGGTCGAGTCGAATCGAATCTCGGGATGTTTGCGCGTGCGCAGCACATCCTTGGTGACGTTGTCGTAGATCTTCGTCTTGTCGCCCTTGCTGAGCGTCGACCGGTCGTCGCGCCCATCGATCCGCGCGCACACGACTTGAATGCTGCTCGGATCGAACGTGGCCGTGATCTGATGGGTCGTGTCGTCGGCCTCGATCGAAAACCGTTCGACCTGCAACTTCAGATCGTGCGCAAGTCGCGCGAGAAGCCCGTCTTTGAAGGAGAAGAGAAGACATTCGGAGTTGTAGGCGTCGAACCGAGCCATCGTCGGCGCTGTAGCGCACCGCCGACGAATGGGCCAGTTTGTTTACAGTACTATTACAGTTACGGCGTCTTGATGTAGTAGGAGCCCAAGAGGATGAACATCTCCTCTTCGGTCGTCACGCCACCACCGGCCGGGCACGCGTCACAGATGCCACCTTCACCACAGACGGAGTCATCGCCGTTGCAAGCCAGGCCTTCGTTCGGGCCACCAAAGCAGGAACGCTCTTCCGGCACGCAGCCGCAGGTCATGAGACCAAGGCCGGCCTGGTTCGCAAGGGGCGCGAAGATATCGACGAAGTCGCACGTCTCCGCGTCTGGCTTGAGCGACTCACGGCGCACTTCGTTCGGGTTGCTCTCGCCGTTATCCCAGAACCCGCAGTACTTGAAGGTCCGGTCTTCGGGGTCGGCGCTGTCGAACGAAGGGCTCGCACCCTCTGCAAAGCGTTGGTAGAGCGGGTCCGCGTAGTCGTAGTTCACGTAATCGGCGGGGCGGTCGTTCGGCTGGCAGTCCGGGCCCGGCTCGCACTGGGCGTTCGGCGGATGCCACGTTCGGAACTCCTTACCGAACCGGTGGAAGTGCGAGCTCAAGGTGAGCAACTCCGCGTGTTGGGGAATCGTGTAGGTCGTGCAGACCTCTTTCGATGAGTACGCGTCGATGCGGCCCATCCCAAAGATGTCGCCCGCGTCGAAGATCTTCTGACGCTGATAGATCAGCTCGTCTGGAGATGCGAACTCGAGGTTCATCCATTGCTCGACCGAGGTGTCGATCTTGGTCGGGTTGAATGCGTGGCTGTCCCACACGAGGAAGCCTTTGACGGGCGCCAGGTCGTACACACCCTCGGGGTAGGTTTCTCGGAAGGTTGCTTCCTGCGCGGCCACGATTTGTTGCCGCACGTCGGCGACCCCGAACAGGCCTCCCACGGTGCCCACCTCGGGCGGTGCATTGCGGTACATGATGCATGCGATCGCGCTGAGCGGGGCGGTTGTGCACTGGCTTCGGTCGCCACAGTCGTTGCTGCCAGGGGTGCACGAGGCGCCGGCGCTGTCGCCACCGTTGCAGCTCCAGTTCTTCCAGGACGGATCCATCGGATCGTGATGGTTTTGCTTACCTTCTGGCGGGATGTAGAAGTCGACGATGCTGTGGTGAGACTGCGGGTCCTGAGCGAGCAGGAGGCTCTTGTAGACGAAGCAGTCCTGATCGGCGCCGCCGTACTCGACGGTACAGGGAACGATGAACTCGGAAGGAATCGTGTCGGCGTAGTCGTAGTGGCTGATGAAGCAGACCTCGCCCTCGCCTTCGGCTGGGACAAGCCAGCCTCCGGAGTAGAACTGCACGCCCTCATCGACGGCTGGCGCCGGAAGCGGCTGAATCTTGTTGGGTGTGATCTCGCCCTGCAACTCGCAGGTCGCGTACCGTTCAGAGCCCGCGACGATGCCCGTTTCCGGAGCGCCCCCGCGAAGCCACGCGCGCAGCAAGTCGAGGTCATTGTCACTCAACGCACCTTGACCAGTCGGCATCGAGCCACCCGAGATGCCGACAGTGCTGAGGTCGAAACCCTCCGTCTTCGCGGCAACCTTTTGATAGAGGGCGCTGAGGTCCTGCTCGCCTGGAAACACGCGCACGTAATCACCGGAGCTTGCCGCCACCCGGATCAGACTTTCGTATGCGGCGTCAGGCCGAAGGTCGAGGCCGCCCTGCGCCGCGTCACCATGACAAGTCGAAGCGGTGCAACCCTGCCCCTCGAAGATCTGCTGCTGCACCTGGGCAAACGTACTGTCCGCGTCGCACTTCTCGCCGCTGCTGCTGCTCGAGGTCTCGGCTCCACATGCAGCGACGAACACCACGACAAATCCTGCGAACGCGTATTGAACGATTTTCATTAGCTCTCCAAACGAGGTTTTAAGCCTAAGTTCGGGCCGATTGTTCCCGATTAGGTTATCGGTGCAAGGTGAAAATATGAGGGGTGCTCAGAATGATAACGTTTGAGCGCAACAATTCCCCCCTTAGGGTGAAAACTCGTCACCCTAGTGCACCCTGGAGGGGGAAGTGGATCTCGTCGTTAGGGCGTTTTGACGTAATACGAGCCCAGAAGGATGAACATCTCCTCCTCGGTCGTCACGCCGCCCCCGCTCGGACAAGCGTCGCAGACGCCGCCTTCGCCACACACCGAGTCATCGCCGTTGCATGCGAGTCCCTGGTTGGGTCCGCCAAAGCAGGAACGTTCCTCGGGGCCGCACCCGCAGGTGAACAAATCGACACCGAAGTTCTGGGCGAGCGGTGCGAAGACGTCGACGAAGTCGCAGGTTTCCGCGTCGGGCTTGATCGACTCGCGCCGAACCTCGGCGGGGTTGCTCTCGCCGTTGTCCCAGAGCGAGCAGTACTTGAACGTACGAGCGTCCACGTCGGAGCTATCGAACGACAGAATCGCGTCGCCAGCGAAGCGCTGGTACAGCGGATCGCCGTAGTCGAAGCTTCTGTAGTCGGGAGTTGCGGCGGGTGGCTCACAATTGTTGTCGGGCGCATCGCCCACACACGGTGTATTGGGCGGGTACCAGACCCGGAAGTCCTTACCGAACCGGTGCGTGTGGGTGCTCAAGGTGAGCAGCCGTCCGTACTGGGGAATCGTGTACGTCGCGCACTCTTCTCTCGAGGAGAAGGCGTCGATCTTACCCATACCGAAGATGTCCTCCGCGTCGAAGATCTGGACGCGGGGGTAGATCACCTCGTCGGGTGAGGCGAACTCGAGGTTCATCCACTGCTCGATCGTCGTGTCGACCTTGGTGGGATTGAACGCATGGCTATCCCAGACGACGAAGCCTGAGACTGGCGCCATCGCGTACACCCCTTCGGGGTAGCCTTCGCGGAAGGTCGACTCCTGTGCCGTGACGAGCGGTTGCCGGACATCCGCGGTACCGAAGAGGCCTCCGACCGTGCCAAGTTCGCGGGGCGCGTTCGGGTAGTTGATGCATGCGATGCTCGTGAGCACCCCGGTCGCACACTGGCCACGAGCCCCACATTCGTCGGAGCCGGGTGTGCAGCTTTGACCGTTCGTCTCGCCGCCGTTGCAGACCCAGTTCTTCCACGACGGATCCATCGGATCGCGTTGGTCCTCCAATCCTTCGGGGGGAATGTAGTTGTCGGAGATGCTGTGGTGAGACTGGCCGTCCTGAGCGAGCAGGATGTTCTTGTAGACGAAGCAGTCGTATCCAGCACCGCCGTACTCGCTGGCACACGGAACGACGAAGTCCGCGGGGATCGTCTCGGAGTAGTCGTAGTAGGTGATGAAGCAGACTTCGCCTTCGCCCTCGGCGGGGACGGTCCAACCGCCGGAGTAGAACTGAACGCCTTCACCGACCGCTGGCGCGCGGAGCGGTTGAATCTTGTTGGGGACGACGTCGCCCTCCAACTCGCAGCTCGCGAACTCCTCCGAGCCGGACACGATACCGGTCGCCGGAGCGCCGCCGCGAATCCACGCGCGAAGCAGGCTCAGGTCGTTTTCGCTCAGCATGCCATCACCGGTCGGCATCGCGCCGCCCGAGATGCCGACCGTGCTCAGGTCGAAACCCTGCGTCTTCGCGGCAACCTTTTGATAGAGGGCGCTGAGGTCCTGCTCGCCGGGAAACACCCGTACGATGTCGCCGGAAGTCGCGGCTACGCCGATCAGACTCGCGTACGCGCTCTCCGGTCGAAGGTCGAGACCTCCTTGCATGGCGTCACCGTGACACGTCGAAGCCGTGCAACCTTGCGCCTCGAAGATCTGCTGCTGCACCTGGGCGAAGGTGCTGTCGGCGTCGCACTTCACACCGGTGCCATTCGAGGTGTCGGCGCCACATGCGGCGACAAACAGCGCAGCGAAGGCTGCGATCACGTACGGAACGGGTTTCATCGGTCTCTCCAAACGGGGTTTTTGGTCTAAGAAGCTACACATCGTCTACGTAATAGGATCCCAGCGGGATGAACATCTCGTCGTCGGTGGTCACGCCGCCGAGCAACGGGCACGCATCGCACACGCCACCGCCGGTGCACACCGAGGCGTCACCGTTGCAGGGCTCGCCCTCATTGTCGCCGCCGAAGCAGGCACGCTCCGCGGGGGCGCACCCACAGGCGGCCAACGGGAAGCTGCATACGGGGGTGTTCGGCTTGGTCGACTCGCGCTTCACCTCGAGAGGATTGTCGGCGCCGTTGTCATAGACCGCGCAGGCCTTGAACGTGCGGTCTTCCGAGGCCGCCGAGGAGTAGTCGTTGGGAGGGTCGTAGTAGGTGTAAAGCGGATCGTCGTAAAGCCGGCTCACGTAGTCGGCTTCGCTCTGCGGCGGAAGACAATTGCTGGTCCCCACACAGGCGTCGTTCGGTGGCAGCCAGATTCGAAAGAGCTCGCCGCGGCCGTGCATGTGGGAGCTGAGCGACAGCAACTGCGAGTGCTGTGGCAGCGTCCACGTCGTGCAGACCTCCCGCTTCGCGAAGGGCGCAACCGACGACATCGCAAAGATGTTGCCCGCCTCGAAGATTTGGCGACGCGGCCAAACGCGCTCCGACTCGGACGCAAAGGTGAGATTCACCCATTGCTCGATGCTGGTGTCCTTCTTCGTCAAGTTGAAGCCGTGGCTGTTCCACGAGATGAAGCCTCGGAGTGGCAAGACCGAATACACACCTTCCGGGGGCAAGTCGACCGCGGTCGATTCCTGGGCTCCCGATAGCGGCACTTGGCTCCCACTCGCTCCGCCGACGCCCCCGCCCAAACCGAAGTCGACAGGCGCGTGCGGATAGGCCACGCAGCCGACCCTAGTGATCGCCGGCGTGGTGCACTGGCTACGGGGGCCACACTCGTCGGTCGAGCCCGGCTCACAGCTTTGGCCTGCGTTGTCACCGCCTAAACATTCCCAGGGGCCCCAATCGCCACCCTTCGGGTCGGATTCAGGTGTGTAGACGTTGATGATGCTGTGGTGGGATTGACCGTCCTGGGCAAGCTCGTTGCGGCGGAATGCAAAACACTTTCGACCCTCACCGAATTGATCACAGTCGACTTGGTACTCGACGGGAACCTGGTCGCTGAAGTCGTAGTGGCTGGCAAAGCAAACCTCGTCTTCAGCCTCGGCGCCGAGGTCCCAGCCGCCTGCGTAGAACTGCACGCCTTCGTCAGACGCGGGAGGCGGCAGTGGATTGATCTTGTTGGGATCGGGATCGAACGTGCCCTCGCAACCAAGGAGCTCCAGCGTTCCGCCGACGATCGAATCGGAGGGCGCACCCGCGCGCAGCCAGAGCCGCATCGCCTCGAGCTGATCTGCGCTGAGTGGCTCGGCGTCGACCGGCATCGGCTGACCGAGACTTCCGAGGTCTGTGCCCTCGGTCGCGGCCGCAAGCTTGTGGTACAAAAGACTGAGGCCCTGGTCGCCGGGGAATACCCGGTCCATCAAAGGGTCGATCGTGCTGGGCATCCGCACGAGCGCATCAAACGAGGCCGCTGCGCGCAGGTCGAGCCCGCCAAGCATCGCATCGCCGTGACAGGTGCTCGCGGTGCAGCCCTTGGCCTCGAACACCGTCGCTTGAATGGCGTCGTACGTGCTTGCGTAGTTGCAATCTTTGGGCGCGGTACCGGCACCCGAGTCGGTGCCACCGCAAGAAGTGAGGAGCAGCGCGCAGAGCGCACCCAAGACAAGTGACTGTCTGAAGAGTGTCGGCATTAGATTTATCGCCTCAGTAGAGGTAAGAGCGGGCTAGCGGGCGTCAAATGACTTGGAGCCAGTCCATTGACCTGTGTTCAATTGACGTAATATCACCACCCGCGCAAGTCTTGCGCGTCCCCTGGGAGGATCAAAATGCCACTCGAGACTCTGTTCAAGGCAGCCAATTACGCCGTACTCCCCTTCTGGGCGCTGTTGATCGTGGCACCGCGCTGGTCGTGGACCCAGAGATTAGTGCACGGTCCGTTCGTGCTTTTACTTCTGACCCCGGTGTACGCTTACATGCTGTTTGGCTACGGGCCCGCCCCGGACGGTATGGCGTTTAGCTCGCTCTATGGGGTGATGCTCGGTTTCTCGGCCCCTCACATCGTCGTCGCCGGGTGGATCCACTACCTGATCTTCGACCTCTTCATCGGCGCGTGGGAGGCACGCGACGCCCAGCGGCGAGGCATTCCTCATCTGTGGGTCGTCCCCTGCCTCATCGTGACGCTGATGATCGGCCCGGTTGGGCTTCTGCTGTACGTGATCGTGCGCTTCTTGCGCACCCGAGTTCTCGAGTACGACGAGGACGGCAACTAGTAGACGCGCCCGTTAACGAAAACCGGATTAATGAAAAAGGGCCAGCGCCATCAACGGCGCCGGCCCTTTTGGATCAGGACTCCCACCAAGGGGGGGAGTTTGCCCAGGGGCTAACTCGCCCGAACCTCCGATGAGAGTCCGATTCTAGAATTGCTGTTCATATGCACATTCCTCCCCCGGCGATGCCGGCGCTCTTGGGTCTCTGGGCAACCGTGCCCAGACCACGCGGAGCGTTCCTTGGTGGTTAGACCCTCGGACATCGAGGGCCGTCTCATGGCAGCAAGTGTCCGTGCGGGATTGGAAACCCCGTCGGACTTCGCACCAGCGCGGGGCAATCTACCCAACCGCCGCCCATGGCGAGTCGCGTCACAGCGAAGTCGCATCGCAAAAAGGAGGTTCCTTTTTGGGGCAACGCTACTCACTCTTTGAAGATACCCGGTACGCCCGATCGAGCCAAGTCTAGAACGCCGTCAGAGGAGGAATTCGTCTTCTAGCTGCAGAACTTGGAGGTTCCGTCCACGAACCTGCGCGAGATCCCGCAGTACCCTTGCCTCGAATGTGGGCTTGATGTGGTAGAGCCAGATTGGAAGCTCCTCGCTCTGTTCGAGCTTGCCGAGCTCGGACGCGAGGGTTTCCGGGGTGAGATGCCGCGAGCTGTGCGCGACGTCGGCTTCATCGTTCGGGAATGAAACTTCGATCATCAAGGCTTGGAGATCGTCGAGTGCGTTGATGCGCGTCCAAAGCTCGTCGGTCGGCCCAGTGTCTCCGCCGTAGACGATGCTTGTCGCGTTCTGACGAATGATGAACGCCGAAGTGTCCACGGTGTGATTGACCATGATCGGGGTGACTTCGTAGCCGTCGACATCGGTGACCTCATTGGGCTGCACCTCGATGAAGCGCACGGTCGGGCCGTCCTTTGCATCGATGCGCGTGAAATCGGGCCAAATGATGTCGTTGAAGAAGTGCTTGCGCAGCGCGTCGATGCTGGCGGGGACTCCCACGATGTCGAGGGTCGAGCCGCCCTGCTGACAACGGTTGTCGGCGAGCGTCGCGAGATCGCGAACGTGATCCATGTGCGGATGGCTCACCAGCACCGAGCGAATGCGTTCCTGCTCGTCGAGGGAAAGCATGCTCGTGATGGCCCCTGCATCGATCGCAAGCTCGTCCCCTACGAGAAAGCTCGAGGTTCGATGCTTGGGTGTTTCCCCGCCATGGCACCCGAGCACGCGGAGCTGCATCAGATTTCCCCCGAATTGCGGATAAAATCGAGAAAATGTGCAAGCCGCACCTCGTCCTTGATCAGGACGAAGCCGCTCGACACCTCGACCACACCAACGCGCGTGAGCCGGCGGAGCGCGCTGCGAACGTCGTTCTTGCCGACCCCTAACGTGAGAGCCAACCCCTTGTCCGTGACGTCGGGCGCGGTCGACCGCTCGGCGCCTTGAAGCGCCTCTTGGAGCTCGAGAACGACGCGCGCCGTGAGATCGTCTTCGAGCAAGACATCGATGAATCGGTTCGCGTTCTCGAGACGTTCGGCGAGATGTCGAATCAGTCGAATCGCAATCTCTCCGGCGCCACTGACCATCTCCTGAAGCTTGTCGGCGGGCACCTTGAGCAGCTCTGCTTCTTCGACGACTTCGGCCGTTGCGGAACGAGGCTGGCCCGTGACGACCGCCATCTCCCCGAAGAAGTCCCCGGGACCGAGGGTCGTCACGACGCGCTTCCGGCCATGCGACTCCTTGAGAAGACGAACCTTGCCCGTGCGAATGACATACATGGATCCGCCGGGGTCGCCCTGACGAAATACCGTCGTGCCCTCTGTGAGACGAACTCCAAATTTGTCAGCCAACGACTGATTCGCCATGCCCCGCCCCCATCAATGTACCCCGCGGGGAAGTCGACCGCCAGACTGTTACGCCGTAATCTCGCCCCTGGGCTTCGATGTCGGTCGACTGGCAGCAACTGCAGGATATCGCGCCGGAGCTGGGCGTCGCACTCGATCTGGTCATCGCGCTCATCGCGTCGTGGCACGTCATTCTGCACAAGGACGATACACGCGCCGCCACCGCCTGGGTGGGTCTGATTTGGCTCGTCCCATTCGTCGGCACGACTCTGTACGTGTTCCTGGGAATCAATCGCATTCAGAGGCGCGCCAAGGTCCTCAAGTCGGGCGCAACCGATTTCAGCGTGCCCCTGGACCAGGCACCCCGCTCACCGGCGGACCTGGACCGGGAGCTCGGAAGCGATCGCGCTCGGCTGATCGAGCTTGCACGCGTCGTGGGGAACGTGACGCAACGCCCCCTGCTGGTCGGCAACCGCATGGATCGTCTCGTCGACGGCGATGAGGCCTATCCCGCGATGCTCGAAGCGATTCAAAGCGCGCGACGTTCGATCTCGTTGGTGAGCTACATCTTCGAAGCCAGTGGGGTGGGCGAAACGTTTGTCGACGCACTCGTCGATGCTCGCGGGAGAGGGGTCGAGGTTCGCGTACTCGTCGATGACGTCGGAGCGCGGTACGGGCGCCCACGCATCCATCGCGTTCTGAGAAAGCGAGGCATACCGGTGGCGAACTTTCTCCCCGCCTTGTTGCCCCGGTCCGTCACGCACTTCAACTTGAGGAACCACTGTAAGATTCTGGTGATCGACGGTGAGGTCGGATTCACGGGAGGCATGAACATCCGGCAGGACTCGGTCTTGGGGTCGAGTCCCGAATACCCGACCAGGGATCTACACTTCCGGGTCCTCGGCCCCGTGGTGGCGCAGCTTCAAGAGGCGTTCGCAAGGGACTGGGCGTTCACCACAGGCGAAAAGCTGGTCGGTAGCCATTGGTTCCCGGATCTCCAACCCAAGGGGGAGACGCTTTGCCGGGGCATCACCGATGGCCCTGACAGAGACATCGACAAGCTGCACTGGGTGTTTCTCGCCGCAGCTGGGGCCGCGCGGCGTTCGATTCGGATCATGACCCCGTACTTCCTGCCGGACATCGTTCTGCTGAAGGCGTTGCACCTCGCCGCCCAGCGAGGGGTGGAGGTGGACATCATCGTGCCGGAGAACGCGAACCTCCCGGTCGTCCGTTGGGCGATGTGGGGGCACCATCGACAGGTGCTGCGCGCGGGTGTGCGATTGTGGCTGTCGCCGCCACCGTTCGATCATTCAAAGCTATTCGTCGTCGACGGGTACTGGTCCTCGATCGGATCGTCCAACTGGGATCCACGGAGCCTGCGCTTGAACTTCGAGTTCAACCTCGAGTGTTACGACGAAGAGCTCGGCGCCAGCCTCGAAGACCACGTCCGTCATCGGTTGGAAGATGCGCGCTTGCTGACATCGGAGGAGCTCGACCAACGTGGGAAGTTCGTCAAAGTCCGCGACGGAACCGCCCGGCTAATGACTCCCTACCTTTGAGCGGAAGCGAGCTCGGCTAGACGGCGTGCGGTGGCAGGCGCCGCCGCGGGATCGACAGACAGGTGCGCGCGCAGGATGCCGAGGTCTTCCGGCTCGTCGATGTCGTACCATGGCGCAAGGACCGCGACGTTTCGATGCGCGTTGGCGGTCAAGGTATCCTGCAAGGCATCGGACGTGGACCAGCGAACTCGTTCGAAGCTAGGCCGCACCGAATGGGAGGCCCCGATCGCGTAGTAGCCACCGTCGTTCGCGGGGCCAAGCACGATCGACGCATCTTCAAGGGAAGCCAAAGCCGCGCCGATCAGACCAATCGGAAGAGTGGGGGCATCGCTTCCGATGATCACGACGCGTTCGTAGCGCCGGAAACCCTCGTCAAAGGCCGCGCCGAGCTTCACGCCCAGGTCGCCTTCGGGCTGCAAGCGCGCCGGTACGTCCAAGCGCCTCGCCCACTCGGACACGATCTCGTCTTCTGGCCCGGCCGACCAGAGCGTCACGTCGACGCGCCCCGCCGCGCGAACACGCGAGCACATGCGAAGCGTGTCCTCGACGAAGGCGTGGTAAAGCTCGGCCGCACCGCGATCCCCGAAGAGGCCTGCAAGCCGTGTCTTCACTTTGCCCGCGATCGGGGGGCGCACGAACACGGCCAGCTGCGCTAGCTCCATGCGTAGCGCCCTAGCAGCCAGAGGATCTTGACGCCCGCACCCACCGACCCTCGAAGGGTGCCACTGACCTTGGAGACGCCGACGCGTTGCCTGTACGACACGGGCACCTCGCGGTAGGCGACACCGCGTTGCGCCGCCTTGATCTGCATCTCGACGGTCCAGCCGTAGTTGCGGTCTCGCATGTCGAGGGCTTGCAGGGTCTCCCAACGGACCGCTCGAAATGGACCGAGGTCGGTATAGTGGACTCCATACAAGAGGCGGAGCGCCGTGCAGGCGATCGTGTTGCCGACCTGTTGCTGCGGGCTGAGTGCGCCCCGTTCGCGTCGGCCACGTGCGCGCGAGCCGATGACCATGTCCGCATCGCCCCTCGCGATCGGCTCGATGAGCGACGGGAGCTCGTTCGTGTGATCGCTGAAGTCGCCATCGAGAAAGACCACGACATCCGGCGGGTCATCGGCAAGGTGGGCGAGGGCCTTTAGGCAGGCCGCACCGTAACCACGCTCGGGCTCGTGGACGACTTCGGCGCCATGTTGTCGGGCCACTTCGGCCGTGCGATCGCTCGAGCCATTGTCGGCGACGATAATGCGCCGAACCGGGGGGCGGGGGACGGCCTGCAAGACTAGGGGAAGGGCGGCTTGCGCGTTGAG
>Ga0164320_10000595_pt1 | contig 12149 bp, 15 predicted proteins | sample GuaBasSediGuay11_FD_113736 | JGI IMG/M metagenome (GOLD analysis project Ga0164320, IMG submission 113736) | Subseafloor sediment microbial communities from Guaymas Basin, Gulf of California, Mexico - Guay11, Core 4567-28, 0-3 cm | ecosystem: Environmental > Aquatic > Marine > Hydrothermal...
AAAGAGCGAGCGCAGTTCCCGGCCGGCAATACTGATGATTCTCACGCGGCCTCCGGGGATTGCTTCGCCGCCTCGGGGCTCGGTTCTTCCGCACAGGTCAATTCGACGAATATTTCTTCCAGCGAGTACTGCTCGGGGCGCAGTTCTTTTAGACCCCAGCCGTGTTCCACCGCGACGGCGGCAAGTGTCTCGGCAAAGGTGTCGCTGTGCCGATGGAGGACGCGAAATTCGCCCTCGGTGAGTGCCTCGACATGCTCTGCTCCCGTGGCCGTCGCGATTTCTTCTATCGGCGGCGGATGGCTGAGCACCACACGCAGGCTGCCTTGCGAACCGCTCGCGGTGAGTTCCGCCATGGATTTATCCAGAACCAGCCGGCCCTGATGGATGACCTGCACCCGGTCACATAGCGTCTGAACCTCGGGCAGGATGTGGGTGGAGAGGATTACCCCGTGGTCTTTGCCTAGTTCACGTATCAGGGCGCGTATTTCCCGGATCTGAATCGGATCCAGGCCCGCGGTGGGTTCGTCCAGGATCACCACCGCGGGTGAGTGGATGATGGCTTGGGCGATGCCGACGCGCTGTTGGAATCCTTTGGAAAGGTTAGCAATCAGGCGCCCACCGGTGTCGGCCAGGCCGCAGCGCTGTTTGGCCCTGGTAGCGGCGGCTTCGCACTGAGTAGACGAGAGGCCCCGCAGGCGTGCGCAGTAGCGCAGATATTCATCAACCGTGAGTTCGCGCTACAGCGGCGGCTGTTCCGGCAGGTAGCCGAGCAGCGCCTTGGCTGGTTTGGGCTGGTCCAGTACATCGATTCCACCGATAAGTATTTGCCCGGACGTGGGCGCCAATGCCCCGCAGATCATCTGCATGGTGGTGGTCTTGCCGGCGCCGTTGGGCCCGAGAAAGCCCAAGACCTCGCCCCGCTGAAGCTCGAAGTCGACACCGCGTACGGCGTGTGTCGGGCCGTAGAATTTGTGTAGTTGCTTTACGCTGACTAGATTTTCTGACTTCATGGCGCGCCTATTATTCGTTTCCGCGCCCGCCTTGCCAAGTGCGCTGAGCTAGTCTGGGTATGTTGACCTGCCACCGACCAAGTGTTAGCCCGTAGGTCGGGGTGAACACCGTGAACCCCGACGAATTGGGGGGCGGCTGACGGGCCACCGTTCCCGTCATTGCGGCGCAGAGCTTGCCCTCGCGCAGGCGGGGGCCGCAATCCAGAAAGGCACTGGATACCGGAACGAGTCCGGCATGATCCCCGTTGCCGTCATTGCGGCGTAGGCCGCAATCCAGAAATCCTGGATGCCGGATCAGGTCCGGCATGACGGTGTGGGTCAGGTTGCCTGCCGTTCCGGCGCGCTCGACGCCCCTAAAGAAAAACCGCCTGACGGCGGTTTTTCATGAGCGCTTGACGAGTCGCCGGGCCGCTATTTGATTTTGGCTTCCTTGTACATCACATGCTTGCGTACCACCGGGTCAAACTTCTTGATCTCCATCTTCCCCTGCATGGTGCGTTTGTTCTTCGTCGTGGTGTAGTAGTGGCCGGTTCCGGCACTGGAGACGAGCTTGATCTTGTCGCGCATGGACTTGCTCCTAGACCTTGACGCCGCTGGCACGCATTTCGGCGATCACGGCGTCGATACCTTTCTTGTCGATGATACGCATACCCTTGGTGGAGATCCGCAGCTTGACCCAGCGATTCTCGCTCGGGACCCAGAAACGGTGGCTGTGCAGATTCGGCAGGAATCTACGCCGGGTTTTGTTGTGCGCGTGGGATACGTTGTTGCCGGAGAGCGGACGTTTTCCCGTGACCTGACAAACTCTACTCATGATTCTGTCCTGAAAATACGGTCGCGGCGGACCGCGAAAGGGCGGCATTTATACCAGCGCGCACAGGCACTTGCAAGACCTCGACGCCCACATGCGGCAGCTTACAACCAACCGCGTTCGGCAAAGGACACGGGCGGACCGTCGCCCACCACCAGATGGTCAAGCACGCGGATATCCACCAGTGCCAGTGCATCCCGCAGGCGCTGGGTCAGATTCCGGTCAGCGGTGCTGGGCTCGCAGACACCGGACGGGTGGTTGTGCGCCAGAATGACCGCGGCCGCGTTGTGGTGCAGGGCGCGCCGAACCACTTCCCGGGGATGCACACTGGCGCCGTCGATGGTTCCTTTGAATAGCTCCTCGAAGCCAATGATCCGATGGCGTGTATCGAGAAAGATGCAGGCGAAGACCTCATTGGGGTGCCCGCGCAGGCGCGCACATACATACTGGCGCGTATCGTCCGGATTGGTCAGGGTCCCGGTCCGCCGCAACCCCGACTCCAGGTAGCGTCGGCCGAGTTCAAGGCAGGCCTGCAACTGCGCCGATTTTGCCTTTCCCAGTCCCGTGACGGTGCACAATTGCGCTGGCTCTGAATCCAGCAGGCCCCGCAGCCCATCAAACTTCAGCAATAGGTCGCGGGCCAGATCCAAGGCGGTTTTACCCGCCACGCCAGTGCGTAGAAAGATGGCCAGCAGTTCGGCATCGCTCAGGGTGTGGGCGCCGCGCGCCAGGAGCTTTTCCCGCGGCCGTTCGGCCGCGGGCCAGTCGGTGATAGGCATAGCCACCTCCATGTGGTGCCATCGGGGTTGCTGTTAAACTGTAGCGCAGATGAATATGCCGGCAAACAAACGAATATTGTTGGGTATCAGCGGTGGCGTAGCGGCCTACAAGAGTGCCGACCTGGTACGGCGTCTGCGCGAGCGCGGTTGTGAAGTGCGGGTGGTTATGACCCGGGCCGCCTGCGAGTTCATTACACCGCTGACCCTGGAAGCGGTCTCCGGGCATGGGGTTCACACCGAGTTTCTGGACGACAAGGCGGAGGCCGCACTGGGACACATCGATCTGGCCCGTTGGGCAGAACTGGTGCTGGTGGCGCCTGCGACCGCCCACACCATGGCCAAATTGGCCCACGGCCTGGCAGATGATCTCCTGTCCACGATATGTCTGGCGACCACGGCACCCATCGCCGTGGCACCGGCGATGAACCGGCAAATGTGGCAGGCGGCGGCGACCCAGGCCAACCTCGGCTTATTGCTCAGCCGCGGGGTGACTATCCTCGGGCCGGACTCGGGCGATCAGGCCTGTGGCGAGTTGGGGCCTGGACGCATGATGGAACCGGCGGCCATTGCCGAGGCGAGTCTGGCATTGCTCGGTGGCGGCGAGTTGGACGGCGTCTCGGTTTTGGTTACCGCAGGCCCCACCCGTGAGCCGATCGATCCGGTGCGCTACCTGAGCAATCGAAGCTCTGGAAAGATGGGCTACGCTGTCGCTGCGGCCGCCGCCGGGGCGGGCGCCCAGGTGACCATGGTCAGTGGCCCGTCTTCTCTGGATACCCCGGCTGGCGTTACCCGGGTACAGATCACCAGCGCCGAGGAGATGTACCGCGAGGTGATGGAACGGATCGCTGCTCATCAGATATTCGTGGGCGCGGCAGCGGTGGCGGATTATCGGCCGGTACGAGCGGCAGCCGAGAAGATCAAAAAGAGCGATGGAACGCCGGCTCTTGAACTGGTGCCTACACAAGATATCCTCGCAGCCGTCTCGGCGCATAATGCCGGCGTTTTCTGTGTCGGTTTCGCGGCAGAGACGGAGAATCTGGAAAAGAATGCGGAGAAGAAGCTGGTCGACAAGTCACTGGATATGATTGCGGCCAACCAGGTGGGTGAGGGAGAAACGGGTTTCGACAGCGACGAGAATGCATTACTGGTGCTGTGGCCCGATGGCCGGGAGGAACTTCCTCGTAACAATAAATACCAGTTGGCCCGGGAACTGGTTCGACTGGTGGCGCAGGTTTATCGTGAAAAGAATTCAGCTTAAGGTCTTGGACGCGCGGCTGGGTACGGACTTTCCGTTACCCGAGCGGGCCACATCGGGCGCGGCGGGAATGGATCTGCGCGCATGCCTGGACGACGCCCTGGAACTCTCGCCCGGCGATACGGAATTGGTGCCCACCGGTTTGGCCATTCATATCGCCGATCCGGGCTTGGCCGCCGTGCTGCTCCCCCGTTCCGGTCTCGGGCACAAGCACGGCATCGTGCTTGGCAATCTGGTGGGTCTCATCGACTCGGATTATCAGGGCCAAGTGTATGTGTCATGCTGGAATCGGGGTAAGGAGTCATTTACTATCCGGCCCGGCGACCGCCTGGCGCAAATGGTGTTTTTGCCGGTGGTTCAGGTCGAATTCGACCTCGTCGAGGACTTCGAACGCAGTTCTCGTGGGGAGGGCGGATTCGGTCACTCCGGCCACGCCTGAACTGCGAGATGCTGCTGATGAAAATATTGTCTCTTTCTGAATCCCCATGAAGGTCGGCGGGGGGTTAACCAAACAGCGGCGCGCGCTGACCAAGTTCTGGCTTCAGTGGCGCCTTCCGATCATCGCTATTGTAGGGGTCGTCGTGCTCGCCGTGGGCGGATGGTTCGGCTACCAGAATTTCGCCGCTGGTTCTGCCGAAAGCGAACGCGCTGCGCAAGAAGCCGCAGTCAGGGATTATGCCGCGGCGGTATCGGCGGTGATGGGCAAGGAACGCCAGGCCGTGGCGACGGCCATCTCCGCAGCGGACCTTGCGTCGCTACTGGAAGCTGGTGATCCGCAGGTGATAACGGCCGGGGAGCAGTCCCTGTTGGCTGGCATATCCGGCGCCCAGGGTCTGCGTATCCTCTCTGCCGACGTCAACGAAACCGATTACGAATCCAAACCGCCCATCAGTTATGCGGCGTTGGATCTGTTGCGGCGCGGCCGTGAGAACGAGAAGGTACCGCTGGAGGTGCATCTGTTTGGCGGCGAGAACGCTCACGTTGCCGCGGTTTCTCCGGTCAAGGACCCAGGCGGCACGCTGCGTGGACAGGTACTCGTGGGCTTGGACCTTGCCCTGATTAAGAAGGCCATGGCCAAGATCTCTGTGCCCTCAGGTTACCTGGAACTGCAGCAACCGGTGGTCAAGGGTCGCCCGCTGAAGCTGGGCGTTGCGGGCAACCAAGCCGCAAAGCAGGGGGGGTATACCTACCGCGCAAAGGTGGCCGGCACCACCTGGTCGGTGTTTTTCTGGAGTTCCGCATCGGGACAGCAGGAAGCCAGCGCACTTCCGGTGGACCCCGTGATCGCAGGCGGCGTCGGTGCTGGCGTGCTACTGCTGGCGGCGGTCATCATCGTGGTGATGCGTAAACGCGGCGGGGCGGCTGGCGGCAAGCAACAGATTTTCGGTGGCGCCATCGCCAAGGTCATGAACAAGGGCGCAGATACGGATTCACCCGAAGAATTGGTACATGCTTTCGACGCTGAGCCCGAAGCCGAGGTTGCCGCAGCACCTAAGGAACCGTTAGATGCGATGCCGCCGGTGATTAAGGTGGACGACGGTGATGCCGCGGGCGCAGGCGAGACAGGGGAACACGCCCTGCCTGAATCGATCTTCCGCGCCTACGACATACGCGGCGTGGTAGGCGAAACGCTGACTACGGCCAATGTGGAGCGTATCGGTCGGGCCATCGGTAGCGAGGCCATCGACCGGGGTCAACAGACCATCATTGTCGCCTGTGATGGCCGCACCTCAGGACCTGATCTAGTGGAGGCCCTGGTCACGGGGATCCGCGCCAGTGGGCGCGATGTCATTGACGTGGGCCGGGTGCCCACGCCGGTCCTGTACTTCGCCACCCATTTCTTAAACACCGGCAGCGGTGTGATGGTGACGGGCAGCCACAATCCACCTCAGTACAACGGCCTGAAGATCATGCTCGGCGGCGAGACCCTGTTTGGCAACGCCATCATGTCCCTGCGCGAGCGTATCGAGAAAGGTGACCTGGCGGATGGCGAAGGGACCGTGCAATCCATGGAGGTGGTGGACGATTATGTTCGCCGGATCACCGAGGATATCCCCGTTGCCCTTGGGGGCAGCCTGAAGATTGTGGTGGATTGCGGCAACGGAATTGCCGGTGCCGTGGCGCCTAAGGTTCTCAAGGCCCTGGGCCACGATGTGGTAGAGCTCTACTGCGACGTGGACGGTAGTTTTCCCAATCATCACCCGGACCCCAGCCAACCGGACAACCTCCAGGACCTCATCCGCACGGTGCAGGCGGAGGGTGCAGACTTGGGGTATGCCTTCGACGGTGACGGTGATCGCTTGGGCGTGGTGGATGGCAAGGGAAATATTCTATGGCCGGATCGGCAAATGATGTTGTATGCCCGCGACGTGATTTCACGCAATGCGGGTGCGACCATCGTGTTCGACGTCAAGTGCACCAGCCGCCTGCCCAAGGTGATCGAGAAGCTCGGCGGCAAGCCGCTGATGTGGAAGACCGGACACTCGTTTATCAAGAACAAGATGAAGGAAACTGGTGCCTTGCTGGCCGGCGAGATGAGCGGCCACATATTTTTCAAGGAGCGTTGGTTCGGTTTCGATGACGCCATTTATGCCGCCGCACGCCTGACCGAGATTCTGGTGGGTTTGAAACAGCCGCCGGCAGATATTTTTGCCAAGCTGCCTACCGGCGTCAGTACGCCCGAGCTGCGTTTGGACCTGGAAGAGGGCAAGCACATGGCCTTCATGGAACGACTGCTGGCAGAGGCGCAGTTTGCCGATGGCAAGCCCACGACCATCGACGGCCTGCGGGTGGATTTTGCCGATGGATGGGGATTGGTTCGGGCCTCGAATACCACGCCGTGTCTGGTGCTGCGCTTCGAGGGCGATAACGCCGAGGCCTTGAACCGAATACAAGAAGGGTTCCGCGGGGTGCTATTGGGTCTGGACCCGGACCTGAACCTGCCGTTTTAACCACCTTTCTTGCGGACAGTTGTCCGACATTGTTTGGGCGCAGGGTTATGAATGCACGATGCGGAGCGGACCCATGTCTTTGAAACCCACCGACGCCATGAATATCGCCCGGGTCCTCACCGAGGCGCTACCCTACATTCGCCGTTTCACCGGCAAGACCGTGGTCATCAAGTACGGTGGCAATGCCATGGTGGACGATGTCCTGAAGAATGGTTTTGCCCGCGATGTGGTGTTGATGAAGCTGGTGGGCATGAATACGGTGGTGGTGCACGGCGGCGGCCCGCAGAACGGTAAGGTCCTGGAGCGCATCGGCAAGCAGAGCGAGTTCGTCGACGGCATGCGGGTTACCGACAGCGAGACCATGGACGTGGTCGAGATGGTCTTAGGCGGCCTGGTGAACAAGTCCATCGTCAATCTGATTAATCAAAATGGCGGCAGCGCCGTGGGGCTTACCGGCAAGGACGGTCCGTTAATTCGTGCCCGCAAGCTGACCGCCACCCGCCAGGATCCGGAATTCGAAGAACCGGAGATCATTGATCTTGGTCACGTGGGAGAAGTGACCAGCATCGATGCCAGTGTGGTGAATATGCTGATGGGTGGCAACTTCATTCCGGTGATCGCACCCATCGGCGTGGGCGAGGACGGCCGTTCTTACAATATCAACGCCGATCTGGTCGCTGCCAAGGTGGCGGAAACCCTGGCGGCAGAGAAGCTTATTCTGCTCACCAATAAGCCGGGGGTACTGGACAAGGCAGGAACGGTCTTGACTGGCTTGAATGCCGCCCAGGTGGATAGCTTGATCGCCGACGAAACCGTACACGGCGGTATGCTGCCCAAATTGCGCGCCGCATTGCAGGCCCTACGCGGCGGCGTCACCAGCGCCCACGTTATCGACGGGCGGGTAGAGCATGCGGTGTTGCTGGAGATCTTTACCGCCGAAGGCGTGGGTACCTTGATCAACGGGGAGGGGGCACTGGCTGATGGCGGATAAGCGTCGCGGGAATCGGCGCCAGCAGATCCTGGAGGCACTGGCGCGGGAACTTGAGGTTCACCCGGAGGCGCGGATCACCACGGCTCGTTTGGCCCAGGTCGTGGGTGTGTCGGAAGCGGCCCTCTATCGGCACTTTCCCAGCAAGGCGAAGATGTTCGAGGCCTTGATCGAGTTTGCCGAGGAGTCGGTCTTTAGCCTGGCGAACCGCATCCTCGCGGAGGAGAGTGATCCGCTTTTGCGTTGCGAGAAACTGCTGAGCTTGGTGCTCGGTTTCGCCAAGCGTAACCCTGGGATCACCCGCATCCTTAGCGGGGATGCGTTAGTGGGGGAGAACCAGCGGCTGCGAGACCGGGCGGCCCAGTTTTTTCAACGCCTGGAAACGCAACTCAAACAAGTGCTGCGCGAAGGGGAAATGACCTACGGTCGGCCCACCGCCGTATCCGTGAGCGCCACGGGTGGATTGTTGATGGCAGTTGCCGAGGGACGGATGGCCCAGTTCAATCGCAGTGGTTTTCGCCGCTCTCCTTTGGAGGGGTGGGAGAATCAATGGGCGCTGCTGGCGCCCGTATTGTTCCCGCTATGAAGGTAAGTACCCCTGCCGCGTAGCATCCGACGCACGGCTACTATCGGTCTGGGCGGGCAGGTCGTTGCGTACGATTTCCTGCGTATGGTCGGGCGACGACACATACACCTGGAGGTGGGTGAGGACGGGATGCTGGTCGTGCGCGCGCCCTACCGTGCCCGGTTGCTCGATGCGGAAGTTGCGATACACGCTCACCGCAAGTGGGTGTTGAAGACATTGGCCGCGGCACAAGCTCGGGCCGAGCGTTTTACATTGGAACCCGGGCGCATACTCCCGTATCTGAATCAGCGGCTTCGTTTAGTCTTCACGGCTGCGGGAAAGACTGGCGTGCGGCGTGCCGGTTGCAACTTGGAGGTGGCCAGCCCCGACGCGGATCGGCCGACACGTTCTCTGCTCCAGGCCTGGTATCAGGATGAGGCCAGAAGGGAGTTGCCGCAGCGGTTGCGGCGCATTGCTGTGCTGCTCAGTGTTTCCCCCGCGGGGATCTCCGTCAGGAACCAGCGCACCCGTTGGGGTAGTTGTTCGGCGGGTGGCCGCATCAGCCTCAACTGGCGGCTGCTGATGTTGCCAGCGCGACTTGCGGATTACGTGATCGTCCACGAGCTTTGTCACCTGCGCCACCTGAATCATTCGGCAGCATTCTGGAACACGGTGGCCGCCGCCATTCCGGACCATCGTCAACGGCGTGGCGAGTTACGTGCCCTGGAGGGGGCATTGCCGCTTTAGCCTGGATATTTCACGAAGGCGGCCGAGGCGATTCGGGATTCACCCTAAATCCCGATCCCTTCATGAATTATCCAGGCTAGCGCCGCTGGCAGGTCCGCGAGTGCCGGTTTATCGACGTCCCATGGCTTTAAGTTCGCGGTAGCGCTTCAGGTCGTCTTCAAATTGGGCGCGCAGTTCCTCTTGTTCCTTGCGCCGCTGTTCGATGAAACCTTCATTTTGCTTGATCTGGTTTTTCAGACCGGTAATTTCGCCCTTCATCTCGGCAGATACCGCGCGGCCGCCACGCTCCTGTTGAGCCGCTTTGGACTGCATGGCGGTGAGATCTGCGCGCAATCCGTTGACCCGGCTTTGGGTGTGCTGAATACGTGATTCGATTGCGCGAATCTTGCCGTCTCGGGTCAATAGCAGGTCGTCTTCCGTGGTAAATGTGTCGAGCAATACGCGGTCTTTTTTGGCGCGTTCGCGGGCAATGCGTTGCTTCTCCTTGTCCTCGTCCTTCTTGCGCTGTTCTATCGCGAGTTCTTCCTCGGTCTTGGCTCGACCCTTGGTTTCGACCGTGATGCCCTGTTTGCTGACTTCTCGATGTCCCTTCTGCGCGTACTCCGGGGGTACCGTGTTTCCGCATTCGCGCACGCCTTCGTTGTTGGTCCAGCATTTGATGCGCGCCTGCGCGTCTAAGGGCGCAAAGGCCAGGAAAACCGCCGTTATCATGGCGCCGACGATCGCTGTAGTTATTCGGTCCATTGGTCAAATCCCCGTGTATCTATCTGGTGCGACATCTTTGTTGGCTCAGCGTTCCCGCCAAGGATCCAAAGGTTCTCAGGTAAATTATAGGGCCGATTCGTCCCGCACGGGTATGTTCTTGATCACAAATTCGTCGACCCCGCGGCTACGCCGTAGCGCGCCCGGTAGGCCTCCAGTGCCTGCAGATGCTCCTCTTGGCCGCCTGCCGATGCCAGAAACTCGATGAGTTGCCCTAATCCCGCGATGGCCACGGTCTGAAGTCCAAAGGCCGCGCGCAACTCCCCAATGGCTGATCTCTGGCCCGCGCCACGCTCCTCCCGGTCCAGGGCCACGGCCACCGCAACCGCCTGGGCCCCGCCGGCCTCAATAATCTCCAGGGACTCGCGTACCGAGGTGCCGGCGGAAACGACGTCGTCGATGATGAGGATGCGACCCCGCAGCGGCGCGCCCACCGTGCGGCCGCCTTCCCCGTGGTCTTTCGCCTCCTTGCGATTAAAACAGTAGGGCAGGTCCCGGTCATAGCGCCGATTTAGCGCGATTGCCGTGGCCGCCACCAGCGGGATCCCTTTGTAGGCGGGCCCGAATATCATGTCGAAGTCGACGTCGGCCGCGGTTATGGCTTGGGCGTAGAAATCGCCCAGTCGATCCAGTGCCGCCCCGCTATTGAACAGGCCGCTGTTAAAAAAATACGGGCTCTCGCGACCGGACTTGAGTTGGAAGTGGCCAAAACACAGGACCTCCTGCTCCAGCGCGAATTGAATAAATTCCCGTTGGTAATCTTGCATCTTTGTTGTCGCCTCAGCTTGAAGTTTAGCCGCGCCGTGGCCAGGCAGGCCTCGCCATTTCACCACGCTATGATACCCGCGGCTTCCCCGCCCTGACAGGAATCAGCCATGCGGGTCATCACGGTTAACGTCAACGGTATTCGCGCTGCGCAACGCAAGGGATTTTTCCCCTGGGCGGCAAGACAGGCGGCGGATTTTCTCTGCTTGCAGGAAGTGCGGGCCCAACCCCATCAACTCCCGGAAGCGGTGTACTCGTTGCCGGGCTATCAGGCGTTTTGGCACCTGGGGGAGCGCAAGGGCTACGGTGGTGTGGCGATCTATTCCCGCCACCAGCCGACGCGGGTGGTACACGGTCTGGGTTGGCCCGACATGGACGCCGAAGGACGTTATCTCGAGTTGCAGTTTCCCGGCCTCAGCATCATCTCCTTGTACGTTCCATCGGGATCGTCGAGCGAGCAGAGGCAGGCGGTGAAATTCGATTTCCTGGACCGTTTTGCCGGGCACCTTGAAAAGCTTCGCCGCCGTCGTCGGCAGTACGTTATCTGTGGCGATTGGAACATCGCCCACAAGGCCATTGATCTGAAGAACTGGCGTTCCAATCAAAAGAATTCCGGCTTCCTGCCCGAGGAACGGAAATGGATGGATAGGCTATTTGGCTCCATCGGGTACGTCGATGCGTTTCGTCAGGTGAATTCAGCGTCGGACCAATACACCTGGTGGTCCAATCGAGGGCTGGCCTGGGCGAAGAATGTCGGGTGGCGTATTGACTACCAGATCGTCACACCGGGATTGCGCGATGCGGTCAGGGGTGCGTCCATATACCGGCAGGAGCGTTTCTCGGACCACGCGCCGCTGATCATGGACTATGCGACGGGTGCCTGGGAGCGGTCGGCGTAGTGCCGGCGATCAGTCGACGAAAAAGGCCTGCTGATAGCGCACCTTGAGGGCGCGGGCTTCTCCGGCCGGGGTGATGTCCATGTCGAAGATCACGGTTTCACCATTGGCGACGCGTAGTTCACCGAGATAAGACACCGCACCGCCCTCGTGGATCTCCTGCAGATTGATTGGTTTTTTTCCACCACGCTGGTTTCTCGCGCGTAGGTCGATCGTTGCCCGCACGCTGCCACCGGGTGGCGTAAGACGCACAACGCTCACGGTGAACATCATGCCGCCCCGGCTGCGACGCAGCCCAAGTCGGCGGGCCAGAGCGGCGTCAAGAAATTCGGAAGGCACGGCGCCGTGGTGGATCTGGTAGCCGCCGGCCACGGTAATACGCGGGTCGGCCGAGCTTGTGCCGGCGAAAGTCAAGAAGAGCATCCCCGCGAGCAGTATTTTCGTAAGCAAAGACGGCCGCCCGCCGGGCAATTTGTATTTCATCGGCTCTGGACGTCTTAGGCCGGTTGCCGGCAAAGGCGGTAGATGGCGATTTCGCCGAGCAGATTGGGGGCCAGGCGCATCAATCCGGTCTCACGATGGGTCACATCGACCACCGCGCGATCCAGTACGCGGATACC
>Ga0164320_10000597_pt1 | contig 12148 bp, 9 predicted proteins | sample GuaBasSediGuay11_FD_113736 | JGI IMG/M metagenome (GOLD analysis project Ga0164320, IMG submission 113736) | Subseafloor sediment microbial communities from Guaymas Basin, Gulf of California, Mexico - Guay11, Core 4567-28, 0-3 cm | ecosystem: Environmental > Aquatic > Marine > Hydrothermal vents...
CACGATCGGGCTGTAAGTGCTGCAATTGTCGTAACCAGGACAGCCACTAAGGTGGTACGGGAAATAGTATGCGCGGCCATTCAGTCGATCCTATCTGAGTAGAATCGGTAGCACCCTCGGCAAATTTGGACTAATTCGCCAGAAACGAATCTCAGTGCTTAAATGCCTGGAAGGTTCGTATAAGTCGGTTCAGACATCTTGTCACGGCCCCACTTCAGGAATATTGATGGATGGGCAGCGGGATCAATATTCACGTTGTCGAGGTCACCATCAATATGCGGCAACTCCATTAGCCGTTTATCCATGACTTTGAACCAGAGCCACGGTATGTACGCGAGGACGTACATGCCAAAGTATCCATTCGGTAGTTGTGGCAAATCTTCGAAATGCCGCAGCGACTGATAACGTCGCAGTGGGTGGGCATGGTGATCCGAGTGCCGTTCCAGATGGAACAGGACGAGATTGCTGAAGATATGATTGCTGTTCCAGGAATGATGTGGTTCACAGCGCTCCAGCTTGCCGTCATCGTTTTTCTTGCGGAGCAAACCGTAATGCTCGATGTAATTCGCACTGGTGAGTTGCCAGTACGCGAACACATTGTGAATCAGCAGGAATGGAATCACTTTCCAACCCAATATGAGCAGAAAAATCACACTCATCAATGCAGTAATTGCATACGACTGCAAAATTTTGTTATTTGGATGCCAAACTGACTTGCCGCGACTGGTTAGCCGTTCCTTTTCGATCGCCCAGCCACCGGCGAATGCGCCAGGTATTTCTCGCAAAGCAAATTTGTAAATACTTTCGCCCATACGTGAACTCGCCGGGTCTTCAAATGTGGAAACGTATTTATGGTGGCCACGATTGTGTTCGATAGTGAAATGGCCGTAGGCCGCAACGGCAAGCACCATTTTCGCGAGCTGCTTTTCGATATTGGAGTTCTTGTGTCCGAGTTCGTGACCCGTGTTGATCGCAAGTCCGGCTGTCATACCGGTGAACGCGGCTAATAACGCGAACGCCCACCAGCTCATGGGCTGAGTTGCGCCGTACCAGATGGATACAATCAGGGTGATATAGTGAAGCGGGACCACTGCGTAGGTCAATCGACGGTAGTACAAGTCCTGATCGAGTTGCATGACCACTTCTTCAGGAGGGTTGTTCCTGTCCACGCCAACGACCCAGTCGATCAGCGGGGCAAGAATGAAGTTAGTGAAGAACGGCAGGATGAACCACGCTTCGACGCCAGTCTTGGCATGCAAAGCGATCGTGATGAAAGGCTGTAGCGGGTAGACCACGGAGAGAATCCAGAGCCACCGCTTCTTGTCAACATAATGAATTGCCTGACCATCGGCCAATACACCTGTGTAACCCTTCATCGCTTTCTTTCCATAACTTTCATGTCGGCAAATTATACAAAACATCGGTACTGAGCAGGGCTAAAAAAACATAATTGTGTCTAAAATCAAAACGATGAAGCGCTGGCCTGGAAATTGCTCTATATTTTAGGCTGACACTGGTTTTGCGGGTTAGCTGTGATGTACTTTGTCACGCGATTGTTCATTGCGGTCACACTGGTATCGTTGGGTGCTTGCGGAAACGACTCCCGGAACGGCATGTCGGAGGAAGGAGGTGCAGAACAATTGTCGGCGGCAACCCTGGGCGAACAGACGGTTCTGGATGTCTCGGAATATCTGGCGATTGAGCAGTTTAAGGTTGCCAACGTTAAAAAAGGAGAGCGGCAGGCGTTGATTTGCAAAGCCTGTCACAGCCTGGATGCAGGTGGGCCGAATATGATAGGGCCGGCGTTATTCGGGTTTTTCGGCAAAGAGGCGGGTGCGCAGGCAGGATTTGCTTACTCGCCGGCGATGCTGGCCGCCGATTTTGTATGGACGCCGAGAGCGCTGGATGCGTGGTTGGCACAACCGGGCCGCTTTTTGCCCGGCAACAGGATGACTTTTGGTGGTGTGGCAAGCCAGCAGGACAGGGATGATTTGATCGCTTATTTGTTGGTGAAGACCAGCGCTGAAGAAAGCGAATAGCAGCAAAAGGAAGCTGGACAAAATGGAAGTTAGTCGCGCAGTACCCAATAAACGTGCCGAGACCGAGCGCCGTGAACTTACCTGGCGGACAGTCTTGTTCGGATTTTTGCGCTCCCGTCGCCGTGCACACCGTCGCGATGTTGACGAAGAAGTCATTTTTCTCGATTGGCACCATCCATGGCTGTTCTTCCTTGCAACCGGCACTATGTTGTTATCTTGCGCCGATGCATTCCTCACTCTGCAATTAATTAACCTCGGAATGATCGAGGTGAACCCCGTGATGAAGGCGGTCATGGAGCAGGGCACTATGTTGTTTACGAGCACCAAGCTTGCAATGACCGGCTTTGGAATCCTGGTGTTGGTATTTCTCGCCAAATCACGGTTCTTGAACCGATTCCGGACCGGTGCGTTCCTGACTGTATTCTTCAGTTTCTACGCCTGCCTGGTCTGTTACGAGCTCGTCAGCCTGCTCAGGATGCTTTGAGTCAAATTTGGGCTGAATGCGTTCCTTCTGGTGGACGCTTGAGATAAACTAGCGCCCCTTTTTTACGCCCGGGTCGGAGTGATCGTACTCCTGGACGCTTGGGCCGCATAAGCTCCTGAAAAGATGAGTCATTCTTTCAAAGATCAACTGGCCTCGACGCCACTTTTCGGCGGCAATGCGAGTGCTGTGGAATCGCTGTACGAGCAATATCTCGAACAGCCGGATTCAGTGGCTCAAGAATGGCGAGAATATTTTGCCGCAATGGGCGATCCCGATACCGAAATCGCACATTCCGTGATCAGGGATCAGTTGCTGCAGGAGTCACAAAAGGGACGCAAGGCAGGCCGGGTTCTCAAACGCTCAGCCGGTAAAACCTCGACGTCCGGTGAAAAGCAGGCGGCCGTCTCCAGACTTATTCAGGTCTATAGTCTTCGTGGACATCAGATCGCGGATCTCGACCCGCTGGGCCTGATGGAAAGACGAATGCCTGGGGTGCTCAAACTGGATTACCTGGGTTTGACCGAGTCGGACATGGACACCGAGTTTTTTACCGGTGGCCTGGCAGGCACGGCTAATGAGCGCATGAAATTGCGCGATATTATCGAGCTGCTGAGGACAATCTATTGCGGCAAGATTGGTGCGGAGTTTGCCCACGTCTCAAGAGCGCGTGAGCGCCTTTGGCTGCGAAAGCGATTTGAGCAAGGCGCTGCCGCTAATTCGTTCAGTGACGAAGAACGGCTCTATATCCTCGACAGGCTGACCAGTGCGGAAGGCATCGAACGTTACCTGCATACTCGTTACGTTGGGCAAAAACGATTTTCACTGGAAGGCGGCGAAAGCCTGATTCCGCTGCTTGATGACATCATCCAGCAAGGCGGCGCGTCGGGTATCAAGGAAATCGTCTTCGGCATGGCGCATCGCGGCCGTATCAATGTCCTTGTCAATATTCTTGGTAAATCGCCGGAAGAGCTTTTCGAAGAGTTCGAAGGTAACTATGACCTGGAGGAGCTCAAGGGCTCCGGGGATGTGAAATATCATAAGGGTTTTTCCGCCGACATGAAGACGCCCGGCGGTAACGTGCATATCGTGCTGGCCTTTAACCCGTCGCATCTGGAAATAGTCAATCCTGTAGTCGAGGGCTCGGTGCGTGCACGACAAAAGCGTCGCCGCGACCTGGAACGTCAGGAAGTATTGCCGGTTCTTATTCACGGTGACGCAGCATTCTCAGGTCAGGGTGTTGTAACTGAAACGTTTCAGATGTCGCAGATCAACGGCTTTCGAACGGGCGGTACGGTTCACGTCGTTGTAAATAACCAGATTGGATTCACGATGAGTCGACCTTCCGACTCGCGTTCCACAGACTATTGCAGTGACGTTGCCAAGATGATCGAGGCACCGATCTTCCACGTAAATGGCGATGATCCTGAGGCGGTCATCTTTGTTACGCGCCTGGCATTACAGTATCGACAGAAATTCAAGAAAGACGTGGTTATCGATCTCGTCTGTTATCGGCGTCTTGGACACAATGAGGCTGATGAACCCGCGGCGACCCAGCCGGTCATGTATAGCCAGATCAAAAGTCTGAAGACGACGCGGCAGTTGTACGCCGATCGCTTGGTTGCATCTCAGGTAACGACGGCCGCCGGTGTTGCCGCAATGCAGGATGAATACCGCGACCGCATGGATCGGGGTGAGCACGTGCAGGCGGCATCGCTTGGCATGATCGGCGATGAGTTTACCGTGGACTGGTCTCCATACCTGCAGACGAAATGGGATGACCCTGCCGATACGACGGTAAGTCCGAAAATGGTTGCGGATATAGGTGCGTCGTTAACGACGATTCCACCGGATGTAAAACCACATGGCCGTGTGCAGCGCATCATGGACCAGCGCGTAAAGATGGTCGCCGGCGACGTTGATATGGACTGGGGTTTCGCTGAAATAATGGCGTATGCGTCGTTACTAAAAGAGGGTCATGACGTACGTTTGGTCGGGCAGGATAGCGGCCGCGGTACGTTCTTTCATCGCCACGCCGTCATACACAACCAACTCAATAATCGTGAGTACACGCCGTTAGAGCATATTGTTGACCGGCCCAAAGCATTCCGTGTAATTGACTCGTTTCTTTCCGAAGAAGCGGTGCTCGGATTCGAGTATGGCTACGCGAGTACCGAGCCAAATACACTGGTGATATGGGAAGGCCAATTTGGCGACTTTGCGAATGGTGCGCAGGTTGTCATTGACCAGTTCATTAGTTCCGGAGAAGCGAAGTGGGGCAGGTTGTGCGGGTTGACGATGTTCTTGCCACATGGCTATGAAGGGCAGGGACCGGAGCATTCATCCGCACGCCTTGAACGATTCCTGCAGCTCTGTGCCGAGCATAATATCCAGGTTTGTATTCCATCGACGCCAGCACAAATGTTTCACATGATTCGGCGGCAGCAGGTGCGCTCGTTCAGAAAACCGCTGATTGTGTTGTCGCCAAAAAGTTTGCTGCGGCACAAGATGTCGGTATCACCGATAAGTGAATTATCCAGCGGTCGGTTTGAGCTGATTATTCCCGAGGTCGAGGCTATTGGGGCGAAGCAAACCCACCGCCTCGTTTTTTGCAGTGGTAAAGTATACTTTGATTTGCTCGAAGCACGCGAAGTCCACGGCATTGAAGACGTCGCCCTGATCAGATTGGAGCAACTCTACCCTTTCCCGATCAATGAGTACGCGGACCTCATCAAACAATACGAGCACGTGGAAGAGATCATCTGGTGTCAGGAAGAACCTCTGAATCAGGGCGCCTGGTATCAGGTCAAACACCGTCTGCAGGAACCACTGCAGAGTCATCAACAATTATATTATGCAGGCCGGCCCGGTGCGGCGGCGCCTGCATCTGGTATTTTTAAAATTCATCTGCAACAGCAACAAGCTTTGGTAGAAGCGGCGCTCGGCATCAAGTCTGAGGCGAGCAAAGTTACCAAGCCTGAGAAAACAAAACGGAAGTCTAAATGAGTATAGAGATAAAGGTTCCGCCTTTGCCTGAATCGGTCAGTGATGCAACGTTGGTTGCCTGGCACAAGAATGTTGGTGAGTCCGTATCGCGTGACGAGAATCTGGTCGATCTTGAAACCGATAAAGTTGTGCTGGAAGTGCCAGCACCGGCATCAGGGACGATATCGAAGATCGTTGTTGAAAACGGTACGACGGTAGAAGCGGGCGACGTACTCGCCATACTCGAGGAGGGCGAAATATCGATAGAGGCTCCCGTTGCAGCAAGCATTGCGCCGGCGGAAAAGACTGCCGCTCCTGCCAGGAAAGAAAGCAGTGGTCCGATTAAAACCAGTCCGGCAGTTCGCCGTTTGCTCGATGAGCACGACCTGGATGCGACCATGGTTACGGGCACCGGCAAAGACGGTCGAGTTACCAAATCTGATGTCATGTCATTCCTGAAAACGGATGACAGCGCCAATGTCACACCGGGGGATCAGCAGCCAGTTGCAAACGAGAGCGTCGAGGTTGGTCTCGATAGGACGGAACAACGAGTGCCGATGACGCGTCTGCGCGCTCGTATCGCCGAGCGCCTTGTTGACGCACAGCAATCTGCGGCGATGTTGACGACCTTCAATGAAGTTGATCTGACCGAAGTAATGTCGCTGCGCAAGAAATACAGAGAGTCCTTTGAGAAGAAACACGGCGTTCGCCTGGGCTTTATGTCATTTTTCGCAAAAGCAGTTGTCGAAGCACTGAAGCTGTACCCGGTTGTGAACGCGTCCGTTGAGAATACAGATATCATTTATCACAACTATTTTGATATCGGTATAGCGGTATCCAGTGAGCGCGGGCTGATGGTGCCGGTTATTCGCGACGTCGACCAGATGAGTTTCGCAGATTTCGAATTAGCGTTGAACGATGTGGCAAGCCGGGCACAGGCCGGTACTATCAGTATGGACGATTTGACCGGTGGAACGTTCACTATTACCAATGGCGGTATATTCGGGTCGATGATGTCGACGCCGATTCTCAATCAGCCGCAAAGCGCAATCCTCGGTATGCATGCCATTCAGCAGCGGCCGATGGTGGTTGATGGCGACATCGTTGCCCGGCCGATGATGTATCTGGCACTTACCTATGATCACCGAATAATTGATGGCAAAGAGGCGGTTCAATTTCTCGTTTCAATAAAAGATCAACTTGAGGATCCGGCACGCCTGTTGTTGCAGGTTTGAACGCATTCTCTATTAAGGATTTAACAAGACAATGAGCAAGACTTTCGATGTGGTAGTAATAGGTGCCGGACCGGCAGGATACGTCGCGGCAATTCGGGCAGCGCAGCACGGTAAGACTGTTGCCTGTATCGATGAATGGAAGAATAAAAATGGTAAGAACGCGTTCGGCGGCACCTGCCTGAATGCCGGCTGCATTCCGTCGAAAGCATTACTGGAATCTTCCGAGCTGTTTCATCGGGCACAACACGAATTCAAGAAGCACGGAATCAAGACCGGCGAAGTTGAACTGGACCTGGCCACCATGCAGAAGCGGCGGGCCAGCATTGTTCGACAACTAACTGGCGGTATAGCCGGACTGCTAAAGGCCAACAAGATCGAAGGCCTGATTGGTCATGGCAAGCTATTGGCCGGCAAGCAGGTAGAGTTCACGCCGGTTGACGGCAGCGTTGAAGTCATCGATGCCAAGAACGTTATTCTGGCCTCCGGCTCATCGCCGATAGAGATCGGGATTGCCCCATTTGACGATGACAAGATTGTTGATTCCTGGGGCGCGCTGGAATTCGATGCCGTACCGAAAAGACTCGGTGTTGTCGGTGCAGGTGTTATCGGACTGGAACTCGGTAGTGTCTGGTCGCGACTCGGTGCTGAAGTCACAATACTTGAGGCAATGGATGATTTTCTGTTCATGGCGGATCGCGATATAGCAAAGGTTGCGGCAAAGGAATACAGGCAACAGGGGATCGACATCAAACTCGGTGCCAAGGTATCTGCCGCGAAAGCAGGTAAGAAAGGTGTTGCGGTTTCATACGATGACAAAGACGGATCACAATCCATTGAAGTGGATAAGCTGGTCGTCGCTGTGGGACGCAAGCCGCACACCGATAATCTATTCTCTGACGATGCTGGTATTCACCTTGACGATCGGGGCTTCATCATCGTCGATGACGAGTGCCGCACACGCGTTAAAGGCGTTTACGCCGTTGGCGATTGTGTTCGCGGACCGATGCTCGCCCACAAGGGCTCAGAAGAGGGTGTGATGGCAGCTGACCTTATTGCTGGCGAAGTTGCCGAAGTCAATTATGGCGTTATCCCGTCTGTGATCTACACGGCACCGGAAATCGCCTGGGTTGGTAAGACAGAAGCTGAGGTCAAAGAGTCAGGTCGCGCTTACAAAGTTGGTTCTTTTCCGTTCGCGGCGAGCGGCAGGGCGAAGGCCATGGAACAGACAGCCGGCATGGTCAAAATTATTTCATCGAAAGACGACGATGAAATTCTCGGTGTCCACATCGCTGGCCCGATGGCAGGGGAACTGATTTCGGAAGCCGTACTGGCAATGGAATTTTCGGCAAGCACTGAAGATATTCAACGCACCATTCACGCGCACCCGAGTCTCGCGGAAGCGATACACGAAGCGTCGCTGGCCGTTGATAACAAGGCGTTGAACTTCCCCAATAAATAAGGGCTTTATTTCTTCCAGAAATCCGCGTTCTTAATGCCAAGCGCTTCAGGGTCGAATGTGTATTTCTCAACGCCGGCCTTACGTTGCTTCTCATAGTCGGCCAGCGCTTTGAGTGCTGGTCTGCCCATGATGAACAGGATCAGGATGCCGATGATATTGAGCCACGCCATCAGACCCACGCCAATGTCGCCCATGGCCCAGGCCAGATCCGCTGAACGTATTGTTCCGTAGAAAACGGCACTCATCAGCACGAGTTTAAGAATCGTAATCTCATAGGGAATGCGGAACGTGCGACGAATGTACGCCACATTTGTTTCTGCAATATAGTAGTAGGCGAGCAGCGTTGTGAAGGCGAAAAAGAACAGCGCTATGGCAACAAAGACCTTGCCGAATCCACCCATGACGCTTTCCAGTGCCAGTTGCGTGAATGCAGGGCTGCTAATAATGACGCCATTGCTGAGCATGCCACCACTGACCGCGTTCTCGAGACCGCTGACGTAGTACTGCTTGGTGATCAGGATCATGAAGGCAGTGGCAGAGCAGACGAATAAGGTATCTACATAAACCGAGAAAGCCTGCACCAGTCCCTGTTGTGCCGGGTGCTCGACTTCTGCCGCTGCCGCCGCGTGTGGCCCGGTTCCCTGACCAGCTTCATTCGAATAAACACCACGTTTAACACCCCAACCGATTGCAGCACCGACTCCAGCCATCGGCGTAAATGCGTCTTTGAATATCATCGAAAGAATGCCCGGCAACTCGCCGACGTGCAAAATGATCACGCCAACGGCCATCAGGACGTAACCCAGGGCCATGACGGGTACAACAACCTGTGTAAAGTGCGCGATGCGTTTTACACCGCCAAAAATAATGAAGCCAAGAATGGCGACGACAATAACGGCGGTCGACAATTTGGTCATCGAAATCTGCTCGCCGATGAAGTTGACTGTTGTTTCACCGCCAAACGCGAGTTCTGCGGCATTGCCAATGCTGTTCGACTGCACGCCGGGTAGAAGGATTCCGACCGCAATAATCGTCGATATCGCAAATATCCATGCGTACCATTTCTGGCCCATGGCTTTTTCAATGTAATAGGCTGGCCCACCACGAAGCTGGCCTTCATCCTCTTCTTTATATATCTGGCCAAGCGCTGATTCGACGTACGCAGTTGCCGCGCCAAGAAACGCGACAACCCACATCCAGAAGACTGCGCCGGGGCCGCCAAAACCAATAGCGGCTGCAACGCCTGCGATATTACCCGTACCTACTCGGCCGGATAAGGAGACGGCAAGCGCCTGAAAAGAGGATATGCCACGGTCGGATTCTTTGCCGGAAAAGAGCAGGTGGATCATTTCCCTGAACAGTCGGACCTGCACAAACCGTGTCATGACGGAGAAAAATAATCCAGTACCCAGACACAGGAAGATCAGTGCCTCGCTCCAGACGTAGCCATTAATCGTTGCGACGATTTCCTGCATGCCGATCCCCTTCGTGTTGTTATTAGCGGCGCTGAGGATGGTACCCCATATTGGGACGATGTGAGCCGCTTTCAATCTGCCGCCAAAGACTGATTCGCGATATAGTAGCGGCTTGCTATCAAAGGAGCAGAGCTATGACGTGGTGGGGATGGATGATACTTGGTGCGGTTATTCTCGGCGCCGAACTCTTCGCAATCGATGCGCAGTTCTATCTTGTGTTCCTCGGCGTTTCGGCCGCGCTTGTCGGTCTCGCAGAAATGCTGGGAATCGGCATGCCCGAGTGGGCCCAATGGACTGCGTTCGCAACACTTTCTCTGCTCGCATTCTTTACGTTTCGCAAGAGTCTCTATGAAAAAATTCGCGGTGGTGCCAAGGGGTTTCGCGCTTCGATGTCAGGAGACACTATCAAAATTGCGGAAGAACTATCGTCAGGAAGTGAGACTCGCACAGAGTATCGCGGTACAGACTGGACGGTAAGAAATACAGGGGCTACGGCAATCGCCGCCGGATCACGCGCCAAAGTTGTCAAGGTCGATGGCCTGACACTACATATCGAAGCAGAATAAAAGCAAATTAGGAGCACGCCATGGATTCACTAATTGTTTCACTGGGTTTTGTATTTGTTGCGATCGTTATTCTGCTCAAGACAGCAGTTGTCGTGCCGCAACAGAATGGATATGTCATTGAGCGGCTGGGTAAATACAGCAAGACACTCAATGCGGGTTTTCACATCCTCATTCCGTTTCTTGAGCGAATCGCCTACAAACACACGTTGAAAGAGCAGGCGGTCGATATCGACGAACAAATCTGCATTACCAATGACAACGTGCAGGTGGGTGTTGACGGCGTTCTGTACATGCAGGTACTGGATCCAGGGCGTGCTTCGTACGGCATTGGCAATTACATGTTCGCCATTTCACAGCTTGCACAGACCACGTTGCGTAGTGAGATCGGCAAGATTGATCTGGATCGCACGTTCGAAGAACGTGGCACGATCAATCAGAATGTTGTCTCGGAGCTGGATAAGGCGAGCGACCCCTGGGGCGTAAAGGTTCTTCGCTACGAGATCAAGAACATCAATCCTCCGCATGACGTGCTCAGCGCCATGGAAAAGCAAATGCGTGCCGAGCGTGAGAAACGCGCCGTCATTCTGACATCCGAAGGTGAACGCGATGCCAAGATCAATGAGGCCGAGGGCGATAAGCAACGCCTGATTAAGGAATCAGAAGCCGTGAAAATGCAGCAAATCAACGAGGCTCAGGGTGAAGCAGAAGCTATTCTCGCTGTTGCCTCAGCGACATCAGAGGGCTTGAAGAAAGTTGCGAATGCGGTTATCGAGAACGGCGGCCCCGAGGCTATGCAGCTGCGCATTGCAGAGCAGTACATCGGTGAGTTCGGCAAACTGGCGAAGGAGGGCAACACGTTTGTCATCCCGGCTAATCTCGCCGATCTAACGTCCATGATGGCATTGGCGACGGACATCGCTAAGCGCAAACCAGCCCAGTAATACCTTACGGTTTCGTTGTCGGTCAGGCCTTGCGCCTGACCGACACGACGTTGGGTAACTGCTCAAGCCGAGTTATCGCCGTACTCAAAGTCGGCAAATCCCTGATCTCAACATTCAAATCCATGATGACCTGCATCGACTCTTTGTCGGTGCGGCTCTTGAGTTCCAGTACATTCGCATCTTCGTCCGCCAATACGGCCGTGATGTCTCTTATCAGGCCACTGCGGTCGAATGCATGCAGTGTCAGGTCAACCGGATAGGAGCCGGACTCCGAGTCACCCCAGCTGGTTTCCAGCACGCGTTCAGGATGTCTTCTGTTGAGTCCCAGGAAATTGCCGCAGTCCTGACGATGGATACTGACGCCGCGACCTTGAGTGATATAGCCCACAATCGCTTCGGGTGGCACCGGTCTGCAGCAGCGCGCGAAGTTACTAAGCAGGCCACCAACACCGATTACAGAGATGGCTTCCGGAATCCTGTCTGCTCGCTTTGGCGATCGACGAGCCTTGATTGCCGGCCGCTCAATGCCGCGAAGATTTTGCAGCGCTGTCGCGATCGATGCGGATGTAAGGTCTCCGGCACCTAAGGACACGCACAACGCTTCCGTGTCCTTGTGTTTAAGTTGCCTGGCAATATCGTCGGTGGCGACGCCTTTTTCCGATAATCTGGTTAATTCCCGGTCCAGAATTTCACGACCTTGCCTTAAGTGCTGGTCGCGGTCCTGCAGGCGAAACCAGTTGCGGACCTTTGAACGAGCACGGGCCCCTGCCAGGTAGCCAAGTTTTGGGCTTAACCAGTCTCGGCTTGGCTGCGCCTGGCTACCCGTGATGATTTCAATCTGATCACCGTTCTCGACGTGGTAGGTGAGGGGTACGATCCGGCCGTTGACCTTCGCGGCACGGCAGCGATGTCCAGCCGGTGTGTGGACGTGGTAGGCGAAGTCGAGTGGCGTCGCCAGCGCGGGAAG
>Ga0164320_10000598_pt1 | contig 12139 bp, 12 predicted proteins | sample GuaBasSediGuay11_FD_113736 | JGI IMG/M metagenome (GOLD analysis project Ga0164320, IMG submission 113736) | Subseafloor sediment microbial communities from Guaymas Basin, Gulf of California, Mexico - Guay11, Core 4567-28, 0-3 cm | ecosystem: Environmental > Aquatic > Marine > Hydrothermal...
AACACGTCAGGCAGTCCAGCGGATGATCGGAGATGTACAGCTCCATCACATTGCGTCGAATCTTCGACAGCTCGCTGGTCTGCGTACGGATTTTCATGCCGGCTTCGACGGGTGTGGTGCATGACGCTGGATAACCCTTGCGCCCTTCAACCTCGACCAGGCACATGCGGCACGAGCCAAAAGGTTTGAGGCTGTCCGTTGCACAGAGTTTCGGAATGTCCACGCCGGACTCACGCGCAGCTCGCAAAATGCTGCTCCCAGCATTCACCGTCGCCGGCAATCCGTCGATTTCGACCTGGACGGTTTCCTGAGTGTTGACGGCAGGGGTGCCGAGATCAGTCTGGCGGGTCTTATTCATCTATCGAGCCTCTTTAAGAAGACGCAAAGTCTTCTGCGAAGTATTTTAGAACACTTCTAACCGGATAAGGCGTCATTCCGCCCATTGCACACAAGGAAGCATCTTCCATCGTGTCGCACAATTCGACCAAAAGGTCATAATTGTCTTCACGTTGGTCGCCGGCGATCATGCGATCGACCACCTCAACCCCACGTGTGGAACCAATCCTGCAAGGCGTACACTTGCCGCAGGACTCAATCGCACAGAATTCCATAGCAAATCGGGCGAGCTCCGCCATGTTGGCCGTATCGTCAAATACCACGATGCCGCCATGGCCAACCATCGCGCCAATATCGACAAAGGCTTCGTAATCCAGCGGCGTATCGAGTTGCTCGACCGGAATGTAGGCACCCAATGGGCCGCCGACCTGGACCGCTTTGATCGGACGACCACTCGCCGTGCCACCGCCGAAGTCGTCGATGAGCTCGCGCAAAGTGATGCCAAAGGACTTTTCAACCAGACCCCCACGCTTGATGTTGCCGGCAAGCTGGAACGCGAGCGTGCCCTTTGATCTGTCGACTCCCATGCCGGCATAGCGTTCGCCACCCATATTGACGATATTGGCGACTGAAGCGAGCGTGACGACGTTATTCACCACCGTGGGCTTGCCGAACAGTCCTTCGTGCGCTGGCAAGGGCGGCTTGAATCGTACGATGCCTTTCTTGCCCTCAAGGCTTTCGAGCATGGCGGTTTCCTCGCCACACACGTAGGAACCGGCGCCAAGGTGCAGTTCGATGTCGAAATCGAAGCCGCTGTCTTTGATGCTGTCGCCCAGCCATCCCGCATCACGGGCCGTCGCGATTGCCCGCGACAGGATAGAATGTGTCAGCGGGTATTCAGACCGTAAATAGATGTAGCCCTTGCTGGCACCGACGGCGAACCCGGCGATTGCCATACTCTCGATCAGACCCATCGGATCACTTTCCATCAGGATGCGATCAGAGAACGTGCCGCTGTCGCCTTCGTCGGCGTTACATGCGATGTATTTCTGCTCGCCCGGCGCGTCAGCAACCGTTCGCCACTTTATTCCGGTCGGGAACCCAGCACCGCCTCGTCCGCGCAGGCCCGATGCCATTACAGCATCCAGCACCGCGTCCGAACCCTCTCTGAAAGCTTTCGTCAGCGCCTTGAATCCCTGATGCAGTTCAAAGTCCTCTATGGACAAGGGGTCGATCAGGCCACAGCGCCAGAACGTCCAGCGATCCTGATTGATCAAATACGGAATTTCGATGGTCGGGCCCAGACGACGTTCGTGCTCACCACCATTAGGAAGGTCGGCCTCGAAAAGGCCCTGGACATCACTGGCCGAAACATTGGCATAGGCAATTCGGGCGCCGTCGACTTCGACCTCGACGAGTGGCTCGAGCCAGGATGCACCCCAGGAACCGTTGCGAATCAGTTCGATGTCAGTGCCGGTCTTCTTCGCCACCTGAGCAATAGCCAGAGCGACTTCATCCGCGCCAACGGAAACGGCAGCCGTTTCTCTTGGGACATAAATCTTCGTGCGGGCCATCAGTCGCTCCCCCGCATGTCGTCGAGCAGTGCATTGAAACGCGTCTCATCAACCCGACCGTGAGTCTTGCCGTTGATCATGACGGCGGGTGCGCAGGCGCAATTGCCGAGGCAGTACACTGGTTCCAGCGTGACGTCATTCTCGGTGTCGTGCAGGCTCATCGCGAGAATTTTTTGGGCGTAGTCAGTTAGCTTACGACTCCCCATCGCCTGGCAGGCTTCGGCCTGACATATCTTGACAATGTGCTCGCCGGGTTCGGCCGTCCTGAAATCGTGGTAGTACTCGACAACGCCGTGGACGTCGGCGCGCGATAAATTCAGTTCCTCGGCCAGCTGCCGAATGGTTTCGTCCGGGATCCAGCCGAATCGGCCGACAATGGTCTGCAAAACCTGTACAAGCATTTCCGGCTTGCTGCCGTATTCTGCAACGATCTCGCTTGTTGTTTCCTGATCAATTCTAGCCATTAGCTAATGCGTTCCCCGCCGGAGTAAATATTGAAAGTATCGCCACGTAAAAAACCCACCAGCGAAACATTGAATTCGTTTGCCAGCTGCACTGCAAGACTGGACGGTGCGCTGACTGCTGCCAATAGTGGAATACCGGCAACCAGTATTTTTTGCATGAGTTCAAAGCTCGCTCGACCGGATACCATCAGACCAAGCTCACTCGCAGGAAGCAGGTCTCTCGCCAGCAGGGTTCCGATGACTTTGTCGACCGCATTGTGACGACCAACGTCTTCATGCACCACCAGGATTTCACCTTGTGAATCAAACGCTGCCGCCGCGTGCAGGCCACCGGTCTGGTCAAAAGTCCGTTGCTGTGCGCGCAGCGCTCCCGGCATCGCGGTCAGCGTTTCCCTGCTAAATATCGTCTGATCATCGGCCAGCGGTTCGGCGCCAGTGACGCGCAATGCGTCCAGGGCGGATTTGCCGCATACGCCGCAACTGGACGTCGTATAGAAGTGACGCTGTAAACGGCCCAGATCGACGTTTACGTCCGACGCCAGATCGACCCGCACGATATTGTGATTGCCCGTGTCGGGAGCTGCGGGACCCGTGTGCTCGACTTTCATGATATCGCTGGCGTTGCGGATTATGGACTCTGAATAGAGAAATCCGACGGCAAGTTCGGCGTCACCTCCGGGCGTCCGCATCGTGATCGATACGCTGCTGGAGGTGCGACCGCCAGGCGCTTTGTAACCCAGACGAATCTCCAGCGGCTCTTCAACCGCAACCTCGTCATCCACGTAATTTGCGGAATCTCCATCGATTTTGTTGACAGTGAATGAGCGGCTGCTGGCAGTCATTGGGCGCTTGGATGCTTGCTTGGGTCACGCAGTATATCCCAGTGACGCGGGATACAGGCCGCAATGAGAATCGTTCTCAAAAACCGAGCAAATTCATTCACATAGGCTGTTGTGCTGGCGTTCATAAAACTTGGTTAGAATGCGCGCCGTGATGCATTAGACTAAGGCCATCCGGAATTGACTCCGGTTTAGGCAAATACAAGATATCCAAGGAGACTCCGTTGAGCACAATTCCTCGTCGTAAGTTTATTCAACTGTCAGCCGTTGCGGCTGTTGGTTGCCTCGCACAGCCCGGCCGTGAAGCGCGCGCTGCTGATTTGCCGCATGTTTCGGAAGACGATCCGATGGCGCAGGCAATGAAGTACACAAATGATGCGTCGACTGTCGATGCTGCAGCACGGACAAACCCGGCTGCTGATCAAAGTTGCGCCAATTGCGCGCTGATTCAGGGAGCGGATGGCGACGCGTGGCGTCCTTGCCAGATCTTCCCGGGCAAAGCGGTTGCTGCCGCTGGCTGGTGCTCCGTATGGGCACCGAAAGCCTGATATCCAGGTAACATCTGCAACTTAAGACGCCGGCCCTTGAGCCGGCGTTTTTATGTGTACAATGCGCGCGTACAGGCACCCATAATGCTCACTTGAGCGGAGAGTTTCCTTGTTTGAATCACTGCAGGCGGCATCGGCTGACGCGATCCTTGGGCTGATCGCAGAGCACAAGAACGACACGCGTCCAGAGAAGATCGATTTGGGCGTTGGCGTGTATCGAACAGCGGCAGGCGAGACGCCTGTGCTTGAGGTCGTCAAAAAGGCTGAGCAGATTCTGGTCGATACTCAGGACAGCAAGACCTACTTAGGAACGGCGGGTGCGGCGGATTTCAATGCGGCGATGCAGGCACTGACTTTTGGGGACGCAGCCCCCGGTGATCGCCTGACCACGATTCAGACGCCGGGCGGCTCTGGCTCACTCAGGGTGGCCGCTGGCATGATCATGCGCGCATCGCCGGACGTATCGGTGTGGGCCAGTGAACCGACCTGGGCCAACCACGTGCCATTACTCGGTGGGGCCGGGCTCAAGCTGAAATCGCATCCTTACTACGATACTGAGAATCATGTCATCAAGATCGATGAGATGCTGGCTGCGCTCTCCACAGCGCCCGCGGGAGACGTCGTTCTTTTGCATGCCTGTTGCCACAACCCTTCGGGGCTGGATCCATCACGAGACGACTGGAAGGCGATCACCGACCTTATCGTCGAGCGTGCTCTGGTGCCATTTATCGACATGGCGTACCAGGGATTTGCCGATAACTTTGACGACGACGCGTTTCCGGTTCGCCATATGGCTGAACGGGTACCGGAGTTGATCGTCGCAACGTCGTGTTCGAAGAATTTCGGCCTGTATCGCGACCGGGTGGGAACGCTGTCTCTTCTAGCCAGCGACAGCGCTTCGCGGGATATAGTCAACAGTCAGGTGAACAACGTCGTCCGTACGATCTATTCGGTGCCACCGGACCACGGTGCTGCAGTCGTCACCCTGATTCTGAATGACGACGAAATGCGGAGCGCCTGGATGATCGAACTCGACGAGATGCGAAATCGTCTGCAAGACATGAAGATCCTGCTTGGCGATGCTCTGATCGAGCACGCACCCGACCATGATTTTTCTCACCTCGCGCGCGCGCGAGGCATGTTCTGCTTTCTTGGGATATCCGCGGACCAGGTTGCTCGACTAAAGAAAGATTTTGGTGTTTACATGGTGGATTCGAGCCGCATAAACGTCGCCGGCATAACGCCGGATAACGTCAGCTACCTGGCTGCTTCGATTGCCGCCACGCTAGAAACTGAATAAGCAGCGCGAGCATTAGCGGGACGCCGAACTGGCGTCCAGGATCAGTCGGCTCCTGTTGCCAATATTCAGTTTTCTGGCGACGCCGGCGTTCAGTTCCAGCACGTAGTTGACGGGTTCGATCGAACCTCTTGAGGTCAACGATAAAGGCTGTGCACCGTGGATAACGGACGAGATGGAACCGTCACGTCTGGCAAAGATCAGATCCAGCGAAATGTAGGTGTTCTTCATCCACATCGAGTGAATATCGGCATCTTCATAGGTGAACAGCATGCCGGTCGTTTCCGGCATTTTTCGTACAAACATCAGTCCGCGGCGCTGCTGCTGCGGGCTGTTGGCGAGATAGACATCGAACTCATGATGCAGACCGTCATCAGACTCGATCGTCAATGTAGCGCGCTCAAAGTCACCCTCCAGCGAAGGGACATCGCCCACCGCGGTCTCAGCGGGCGCTCTGCACGATGTGAAGCACAACATTGCCGCGCTGACGAAGACGACGATTAAGAGGCGTCTCATTACTTGTCCCAGTTCACGATGGCCGAAAAGCTGAATTCCGGTATCGATATTGCCGCATCACCATTGATTTCTCCCAGGGGCGCTACGCAGAAAAGTGTTCCGTCGATACTGTATGTCGTATCGTCATCGGCCAGTTTCGACTGCGAGCCTACCTCAGTCCAGCAAGAGTCAAGATTTGGTGTACTGAAAAAACGCCCGCTGCCCTCTACCGTTGCGGTGACGTTGCTCGGAACTTCGACCGCAGAATCACCCGATCTCAGGCCGGGCAGGGCAATGATGATTGCTAGCCGTTCTCCGGAAACATCGCCCACGAATCGCATCCCTACGCCCTCACCATTCGGGCGTTGCATGCTCTCGCAGTCCATGTTGTCAGCGGACCACTTGATCTCGGCCTCGATACTGCCAAACAGTGAGGCTGTGGCGGATCCATTTTCACCGCAGGTACGGACAGGCGGCGGAACCGGCGCGTCGACTTCGACCTCGGTTGGAGCGCCGCAAACACCCAACGGTCCGAGTAACATCAGCCACAGCAGGGGAGTTTTTTGCGCAGAAACAGACTTTTTCTTACGTTGATGCAATGGAATGGCTTTTCAGTAGTCCGAATTGGGGCCAATACTACTTAAAGCAGCGAAAAAAATGAGGAAAAAATGATGCGACTGGTTGGCCTTCCCATGCATCCTCTCTAGAATGGCACGCCGCCGCATACTACGGAGTAATTAATGAGCGTCAGAGAACAATTCCAACAGCTTGAGACTCACGCCAGCGGGCTGATAATCGGGCAGGCCCACCTGATCAATCGTATGTTGATCGCATTGCTGTGTGACGGGCACCTTCTGGTGGAAGGTGCTCCCGGTCTTGCCAAGACGCGCGCGATCAAAGTGCTGGCAGAGAGCATCGAGGGTAATTTTCACCGTCTGCAATTCACGCCTGACCTGTTGCCAGCCGACTTGACGGGTACCGATATTTATCGCCCGCAGGAAGGCACGTTCGAGTTTCGTAAGGGACCGCTGTTCCATAACCTGATTCTTGCCGACGAGATTAACCGTGCACCAGCGAAAGTGCAGTCTGCGTTGCTCGAGGCTATGGAAGAACGACAAATATCCGTTGGCGCACAAAGCTATCCGCTGGATGATCTTTTCATGGTTATGGCCACGCAAAACCCAATTGAGCAGGAGGGTACTTACCCACTGCCTGAGGCACAGCTTGACCGGTTCCTTTTGCACGTCGAAGTCGGTTATCCGACGATCGAGGACGAGCGCCGCATCCTCGTCTTGAATCGTGACGAAGCGAAGTCAGGCGAGCGTGACGCGTTTGCGCCACCTGAGTTGTTGTCGATGGAGTCAACGATGGCGGCGCGTCAGGACATCCTGAATCTGCATCTGGCGACAGAGCTCGAGGAGTACATCGTTAACGTTGTTGTCGCTACGCGTAATCCGGGTGCTGTGAATTCCGACCTTGACGGTCAGGTTCTTTATGGCGCAAGTCCACGCGCGAGTATGGGTATCGATCGCGCAGCGCGGGCGCACGCCTGGCTTGATGGCCGCGATTTTGTCGGGCCTGAGGATATCCAGGCGGTCGCGCCGGATGTTCTTCGGCACCGCCTGGTTCTGAGCTTTGAAGCCGAGGCTGACGGTGTGGATTCGAACACCATCATCGCCGGCGTTCTGGATGGCGTCGGAGTGCCTTAGTGGTGCGGTTGGACCACATCCACGAAGATGCGTCACCGGTCAGCGTCAGTCAGGCTGGCCTGATTCGGCTTAATGGCCCGGCGCGCGCCATTGCGCTCGACGTGTTGCGGGTCAATTCCTTACAGACCGGCGCGTATGTCTCGCACTTTCGTGGACGCGGTATGGAGTTTGATGAGTCGCGACCGTATCAACCGGGCGATGATCCGCGGAGCATCGACTGGCGGGTAACAGCGAGGAGTACCACCGCCTACACGAAACTGTTTCGCGAGGAGCGAGAGAGACCCGTTCTGGTCTGTGTGGACTTGCGTTCGAACATGCATTTCGCGACGCGCGGCTGTTTCAAGTCGGTCAATGCGAGCCGTGCTGCCGCGCTCCTGGCATGGGCGGCGCACCACCGCGGCGATCGTCTGGGCGGTTTGATTTTCGGTGACACCTCCCACCGCGAACTCAAACCACGCCTTGGCCGACGGGCAGCATTGCGCTTCGTCCACCAGCTTGCCGAACACCGCGACTGGCCGACCAGCTCCGGCAAAAAGGGGTCAGAGACCCTTGCCCGGACCGACACAAAGGATTCTGATCCCCTTGTGCAGGCGATGTCGGCACTGCGGCGTGTGGCGCGGCCGGGTAGCCTGATCGTGGTCATTAGTGACTTCATCGGTTTTGATCGCGCCGCGCAGTCGTATCTGTCGAGCGTTGCTCGCCATAATGAGGTCCTGGCCGTTTTTATGAATGACCCGCTGGAACGGCAGTTACCACCACCGGGTCGATACCGAATCGTATCGCCCGATGATGAACTGGCAATCGACACCTTTGCTGCGGCCGCGCGACGCGACTATGAAAACGAGTTCGCCAAGAGATCGCACGATCTGGAGGCTTTTTGTCATCGCTACGGTGTGCACCTGATGCCCATGTCGACAGACGATGATCCCGTATCCACTTTGCAAACCGCGCTCGGACGCAGAAGTCACTAGTTATGGATCCAAGCGAACTTCCATTGCGCGACCTGCACCTGCCTGATCCCGTCGGCTGGTGGCCGCTGGCACCGGGCTGGTGGTTCCTCATTGTGCTCGCGATGGCCGGGCTTGGTTGGTTGTTACTAAAGGCGTGGCGCCGCCACCAGTTCAACGCGCCTCGACGTTATGCGATTCGCTCACTGGCAAGAGTCGAAGCTGAATACCTCACGCATCGCAATCCGGTGCTGCTCGGCCAGCAACTGTCCGAACTGTTGCGGCGCGGAATGCTTGCTTATGCACCAAGACACGAGGTCGCCGGACTGACGGGCGAATCCTGGCTCGCCTGGCTGGATTGTGGCTTGCCGGTTCCTTACTTTCACACCGAAGGCGGTAAGAGTCTTGTGCAGCTGCCGTACCGCAATCCAGAGGGTGACTTCAGCGATGTTGATGTCAACGCGATGCTGGCCGCTGTGAAAATGCGTCTTGTAACACCCGTTGGGGGAGCAGGCTGATGTGGTCTTTGGCCTGGCCCTGGGCGTTGCTTGCGTTGCCGCTGCCCCTGATCATTCGCCATCTGCTGCCGGAAGCGAAAGGCTTGTCTGAGGCAGGCCTGCGCGTACCCAGTATCGACAGTTTTTCCACACTAAGGGACAGGTCCGGAAAGGAGCAGCTACTCAACTGGCGTTTCTGGCTGGCCACGATTGCCTGGCTTCTGCTGGTACTCGCTGCCGCACGGCCGGAACGTATCGGTGAAGAGCTCGATGTGCCCGTTGCGGGCCGCAATCTGATGCTGGCTGTCGACCTGTCCGGCAGTATGGACCAGAAGGACTTCGAACTCGGCGGGCGCCGTGTCGATCGACTGACGGCCACCAAAGCCGTTGCCAGCGACTTCATTGAGCGTCGCGAGGGCGACCGAATTGGCCTGATCCTGTTTGGTGAGCGGGCCTACCTCCAGGTGCCCCTGACGCTGGACAGAGAGACCGTCAATATCTTGTTGATGGAGGCCTTCATCGGTCTTGCCGGGGAGAAAACGGCGATTGGTGATGCAATAACGCTGGCAGTTCGTCGCGTGCACGAGCAGAAAAAAGACGTTGGCGACCAGGTGCTTGTTCTGCTGACAGATGGCGCCAACACGGCGGGTGAGGTCCAGCCAATCAAAGCGGCCGAACTCGCCCAGCAGGTTGGGCTGCGTATTTATACGATCGGTATTGGCGCAGAGCAACTCGAGGTGGCCTCTTTGGTCGGCGGTCGACGCCGGATCAATCCATCGGCCGATCTTGATGAAGACACACTGACCCAAATCGCCGGGCTCACGGGCGGTCGATATTTCCGCGCGACCGATACAGCCAGCCTGCAGGACATTTACAAACTCGTCGACGAACTGGAACCGGTTGAGGAGCCGGAATCGGGTTTCCGGCCTGTGAAGTCCTACTATTTCTATCCTCTTGCCGCCGCTCTGGGTATCGTCATTCTGATGGGCCTCGTCAGCCTGCTGCAGCGACTGGCTCTGCGTCGTACCCGCGAGGTGCAAGTCAATGCCAGCTGAATTCCATTGGTTGCGCCCCGAGTGGCTGTTCGCAATTCCACTTATCGTCGCAATCGCCGTACTGCTTGCCCGCGGCAAGCTGGGGTCGGGCAACTGGCAGTCGGTCATCGACCCCGAACTCATGCCGTTCGTCCTGTCGCGCGATCCGGGCCGCGGTACAGACTATCGTTGGTGGCTGACGGGTATCGGCGGTGTTATCGCCTTGACCGCACTTGCCGGACCTGCGTGGCAACGCATCGAGCAACCGGTGTTTCGTACTGAGCAGGCGCTCGTCCTCGCCCTTGACCTGTCGAGGTCCATGGATGCACAGGATGTCGCTCCGAGTCGCTTGCGGCGCGCAAAACTCAAGATTCTGGACATGCTGGATCGCCGCGAGAGCGGCCAGACGGCATTGCTCGTGTACTCGGCGAATGCATTTACTGTTACCCCGTTGACGAACGACAACGACACTATTGCGGCGCTCGTGAACAGCCTCGCAACCGATATCATGCCAAGTCGGGGAAGCTACCCGGAGGTTGCCATTGCCAAGGGCAGGCAACTCCTGGATCAGGCAAGCGCCGGATTTGGCGAAGTGCTGCTGATTACCGATGGTGGTTCATCCCCTGCTGCAGACGCGGCCGCCCGGGAGCTCAAGTCCGCAGGCTATTCATTGTCTATTTTGGGGGTAGGGACAACCGACGGTGCGCCGATTCCCCGGGCCAGCGGAGGGTTTGTGACCGACAACCGGGGCCAGATCGCGGTGCCGAGGCTGGAAGAGAGAGGATTGCGCTCGCTGGCTGGTATTGGCGGCGGTCGTTACGCGCGGATTTCCACGGATGACCGCGATCTCGATACGTTGTTATCTGGAGAAATTTCCGGCGGTGCGGCCATTAGCGACGACGCTCTGGCAACCGACCGCTGGCGTGAGGAAGGGCCCTGGTTATTACTATTATTGCTGCCGCTCGCAGCGCTGGCATTTCGACGCGGCTGGGTGCTCGTCGCGTTGATCTTTATCGTGCCAATGCCACAACCGGCGCACGCAGCTTCATGGACCGATCTCTGGCTGAACAAGGATCAACAGGCAGAGCGGGAGCTTCTGGCAGGCAATGCAGGCGAAGCAGCAGCACTGTTCGAAAATCCGGACTGGCAGGCAGTCGCCGATTATCGGGCAGGCGATTACGCCGGCAGCGCCAGGGGTTTTGCCGAGAATGACGACACTCGAAATCTCTACAATCTGGCCAATGCCATGGCGCTTCAGGGAGAGCTTGATTCCGCCATCGACACCTACGAACAGGTGCTGGAAATCGAAGCAGACAACGAAGATGCATCGTTTAACCTCGAGCTGGTCAAGAGCCTCAAGGATCAACAGGAACAAGAACAACAGAACCAGGGCGATGATCAGCAATCGACCGAAAACCCCGGTGGCGAAGGCGAGCAATCTGATTCTGAAAATCAGCCGGACCAGCAGGGTGAAGAAGGTGAATCGCAGTCTGACAACGAGTCGCAGGAAGGTGACCCGTCAGACAGCGAGGAAATGAGCGAAGAGGACATGAAGGCGCTGCAGGAAGAGTTGCAGCGTGCGGCCGAAGAGGCCGAATCCGGCGAGAAGCCGCAACAGATGTCGGAAGCCGAACTCGCCGAACTCAGGCAGCAACAGGAGCAAGAGCAGGCGTTGGAGCAGTGGCTGCGCAGAATCCCGGATGACCCGGGCGGTCTGCTGCGCCGAAAATTCAGGCATCAATACCAGCGCTCAGGCAAAGATCAGGACGGAAACAGTGTGTGGCCAGATAACGAGGTACAACCGTGGTAATGCTTAATGGCAAAGTGATCCGCAAAATACTTTTGGGATTGTGTGGGCTTCTCGCTTTCGTTTCGGGCGTTGAAGCAGACGTTACCGCGCGCGTGGACCGACCCTCTGTCGACCTCAACGAGTCGTTTGTGCTGGAAATCATGGTTGATTCCAATATCGACATGGAGCCTGACCTTTCCGTACTTGATGAGAAATTTTATCGCGGCCAACTAAGTCAACTTAGCAATACCTCAATCATCAACGGTCAGATACGTCGCAGCCGGACATGGACGATCGCGCTCATGGCCAAGGCGACCGGCAAGCAGGAGATTCCCTCGGTCACCGTCGGCAACGACAGGAGCCAGCCGATAACGATTACGATTAATGAACCGACCAATGCGCCACCCGGCGAGGCGGACGTTTTTATTACAAGTGAAGTCGACCAGACTGAAGCGTACGTGCAGTCGCAGATTCTGTATCGATTTAAGGTCTATAGAGCCGTTGCGACGCGTCAGGAAGGGCGACGGGACCCAAGCATTACGGGCGCCGAGGTGCTGATCGAGCGGGCCGGTGATGAGCGCAGCTACGAGGCGATATTGAATGGCCGGGC
>Ga0164320_10000599_pt1 | contig 12131 bp, 9 predicted proteins | sample GuaBasSediGuay11_FD_113736 | JGI IMG/M metagenome (GOLD analysis project Ga0164320, IMG submission 113736) | Subseafloor sediment microbial communities from Guaymas Basin, Gulf of California, Mexico - Guay11, Core 4567-28, 0-3 cm | ecosystem: Environmental > Aquatic > Marine > Hydrothermal vents...
GTTTTATTACTTAAAATATCACATGATGCACATAACTGATTTATGCCAACGTATGTCGTTTATTTATAATGAATCGACAAATTCACCATTGCAGGATTTTGAATATTACTTAGAATGCTCGCCTTGCTCCTAATACTCCGGGTAGTTGAAATAATCTTCAATTTTATTAAATGAATAGCACACTTAAACTCACACAAGAATTAATTAATCGACAATCAGTCACGCCTGAAGACGGTGGTTGTCAGCAATTTATTGCTAACCGCCTGGAAAAACTGGGCTTCAAGGCAACGCATCTACGTTTTGAAGATGTTGATAATCTCTGGATCACGCACGGTAACGCTGACCCTTTGTTTGCCTTTGCCGGACATACCGATGTTGTACCGACAGGACCAGTGGATGACTGGAATACCGACCCCTTCAAGGCAGAAATAATCAATGGTTATCTCTTTGGTCGCGGTGCCGCAGACATGAAAGGTGGTATTGCTGCAATGGTCACAGCGGCAGAAAAATTTGTACAAAGCCATCCTGATCATTTAGGAACAATTGCATTCCTGATCACCAGTGATGAAGAAGGGCCTTCAATCAACGGCACTCGTAAGGTCATAGATTATTTAAATGACAATAATATCAAGATTGACTGGTGCATCGTTGGTGAACCTTCAAGTGATAAACAGCTAGCCGACGTCATTCGTATTGGCCGCCGTGGTTCTTTAAACGGTATATTGACGATTAAAGGCATACAAGGTCATGTTGCATACCCGGATATTGCAGACAACCCTATTCATAAAGCCAGTGCATTCCTGGCAGAAATTACATCGCTTGAATGGGATCAGGGGAATGACGCTTTCCCACCGACAACGTTTCAAATATCAAACATTAATGCCGGAACCGGTGCAGATAATGTCATACCAGGTGCCATGAAGTTGTTATTTAATTTTCGTTATTCAACTGAGACATCCCAGGAAGAGCTGCAGGATAAAGTCACTGCGCTTTTGCAAAAATATAATCTTGATTATGATCTTGAATGGAAATTGTCTGGCCTGCCCTTTCTCACCGATTCTGGCAAACTGGTAAATGCGAGTTGTAATGCCATAAAAGAAATTTGCGGAATAAATACAATTTGTTCAACCGGTGGCGGTACTTCTGACGGACGCTTTATTGCACCTACCGGCACAGAAGTCATTGAACTCGGTGTTGTAAATGCAACAATTCATAAGATTAATGAATGCGTTAAGGTCGATGACCTGGAACCTTTGTCGAAAATTTATCAAAATATACTCGAACAACTTTTAACTGATTAAAAAAATGGAAAGATTAATAGAAAAAACTTTATACGCCAGCCGCTGGTTACTCACACCGATCTATCTTGGTCTTTCACTGGCTTTGATTGTACTGGCCGTTAAGTTCTTTCAGGAATTATTTCACATATTTTCTGTCGTTTTCTCAATCAGTGAATCAGACCTGATTTTATCAATGATTGATATGACGCTGGTCGGTGGTTTGATCATAATGGTTGTGTTTAGCAGCTATGAAAACTTTGTTTCCAAGATTGATCTTGATTAAGATGACGAAAAACTGGATGCAGGCACTTTAAAATTAAAAGTCGCGGCATCTATTGTTGCGATATCCTCAATACATCTACTTCAGAAATTTATGGAGATCGATCATATAGATAACGATAAGCTGCAATGGTATGTCATCATGCACATGACATTTGTTATATCAGCATTACTACTTGCAGTACTCGATAAAATCGCGTTTGCCAGTCACCGGGAGCATTAAAAATTAACGAAATAGATTATATTTAATGATGCAGTAGATTGCGTGGAGGCCGTCTTTCCAGTTTATTTTTTTACCTTCCTGATAAGTACGCCCGTAATAAGATATACCGACTTCGTAAATTCTACATTTTAATTTGGCTACCTTAGCCGTTAGTTCCGGTTCCATGCCAAATCCATTTTCTTCGATCTCTATTTGGTCGATAATTTCTTTCCTGAACGCCTTATAACATGTCTCCATGTCTGTCAGATTCAGATTAGTAAACATATTAGATAGATATGTAAGGAAACCATTGCCGAGTCGATGCCAGAAATAGAGTACACGATGCGCACTACCTGAGATAAAACGTGACCCAAAGACTACATCAGCACGATTATCTACAATCGGTTTCATCAATAATTCATACTCATCTGGATCGTATTCAAGATCAGCGTCCTGAATAATGACAACATCGCCAGTGACTTCCTTGATACCTGATCTTATAGCTGCACCCTTTCCCTTGTTTTTATCATGTAAAATAAGTTTATCGAGTTTATCTCTAATATCATTTTCCAGTATTTCACGGGTACCATCTGTTGAAAAATCATCAACAACAATGATCTCAAGATCAGACCAGCTACAATTTTGAACTGCATCAATAATTTGTCTAATGGTCGGTTTTTCGTTGTAGCAAGGAATAATTACAGATAATTTCATATCGGTATTTTAATACTAACGATTTTGTCTACTTATTTAGAAGCAGCGTCGTCGAACTGTTCTTCTTCTGTAGAACCGGTTAATGCGGTAACTGATGACTGACCACCCTGGATAACAGTGGTGACATTATCAAAGTAACCTGCGCCTACTTCCTGTTGATGAGAAGCAAAGGTATAACCACGATCCGATGCAGCGAATTCAGGTTCCTGTACCTTTTCAACATAGGCTGTCATGCCACGACGAACATAATCATGCGTCAATTCAAACATGTTGTACCACATGTTATGAATACCCGCCAAGGTAATGAACTGGTACTTATAACCCATAGCACCCAATTCTTTCTGGAATTTTGCAATATCAGCATCATTTAGATTTTTCTTCCAATTGAAAGATGGTGAACAGTTATAAGACAACAACTGATCTGGATATTCTTTCTTAATGGCCTCTGCAAATTTTCTGGCTTCGTCCATATCCGGGACTGCGGTTTCACACCAGAGCAGATCAGCATAGGGAGCATAAGCCAAACCTCGAGAGATTGCCTGATCAATACCAGCGTTGGTGACATAGAAACCTTCAGCACTTCGTTCACCAGTCACAAACTCTTTATCGTAATCATCAATGTCTGAGGTTAACAATGCTGCTGCATTTGCGTCAGTACGTGCCAAGACGATGGTAGGAACACCCATGGTGTCTGCAGCCAAACGTGCTGCTGTCAGTTTTTGTACGGCTTCCTGGGTTGGAACCAATACCTTCCCGCCCATGTGTCCACACTTCTTGACGGAAGCTAATTGGTCTTCAAAGTGAACGCCAGCGGCACCCGCCTCGATCATATTTTTCATTAATTCGAATGCATTCAATACACCACCAAAACCGGCTTCAGCATCGGCAACAATAGGTGCAAAGTAATCAATATCGCCACTGCCCTTTGCACATTGAATTTCGTCAGCACGTTTGAATGCATTATTGATTCGTTTGACCATAGTTGGAACGGAATCAACCGCATACAGAGACTGATCAGGATACATGGTTTCAGAAGTATTACCGTCGGCTGCAACCTGCCAACCTGACAAATAAATAGCTTTAATACCACCTTTGACCTGTTGTACTGCCTGGCCACCAGTAACGGCACCCAGACAATTGATATAGTCTTCTTCATTAACGAGTTTCCAGAGTTTTTCAGCGCCACGACGTGCAAGAGTATGTTCAATCTGTACTGAACCGCGAAGTTTGACTACATCGGCTGCACTGTAGTCGCGCTTAACAGCTTTCCAGCGCGGATTTTCCGCCCAGTCCAGCTCAAGTTTCTTAATCTCTGCTTCGTTGCTCATCAGAAAAATCTTCCTCCACAAATAATATTTTTAATATAAACAACTAGTTAAGTGAATAATGAAGCTTAAAATAGCTGTTCAGACTATAAAAGGCCGCACATCATGCCATTAGTTTTGAATCCTGTGAACCCTAGCATGAAAATTTGATAAATTTAGACAAAATGCGTTTTATTAAAATAATATAGTGTCATACAAATTATTTAAGCTAATTCACCATACATACTTAAAAAAGCATATTAATTTCAGATAAGTACCTGTTTTTTAAGAGTATTTACTTCTAGAGTAATATATAAAGTTTGGATAATTGGCACAGCGACTGCCGAATCTATGGTGGGCTTTTTAACCAACTATTTAGAATTGAAATTAACTTTATAATTCGACACATATGATAACCGAAAGACGTGTTAATGAAGATCCATTCAAATCATAAAATCAGGCACAAAAAATGATCAATTTAAGTACTTTAGGATCTCACTTGAAATATATCGCATTTGCCACAAAATAAAGTTATGTATCATATTAATTCACCAGTTATAATTAATGCTCAGTATATTATGAATATAAGCAGCCGGAGTTATTCAAAGCATGTCAGACAAAACTGACAACACTTATGATGATGACTTGGCAGTTCAAGAAGCCAAGCCACGGCTTAAGCGACCCCCACTATATAAGGTCATCCTGATAAATGATGACTACACACCAATGGACTTCGTGGTTCATATTCTGGAGGCATTCTTTTCAATTGATAGAGAACATGCTACTCGCATCATGTTAGAGATTCATACTAGCGGTAAAGGTGTATGTGGAATATTCACTCATGAAATTGCAGAAACCAAAGTATTACTGGTTAATGATTATTCACGCGAAAACCAGCACCCGCTCCTTTGTACACTGGAAAAAGCTTAACAGGTAGGTAACTCTCATGCTTGATAAAGAACTGGAACAAACACTGAATAATGCATTTCGTGAAGCACGGGAACAACATCATGAGTTTATGACAGTTGAACATCTCTTGCTCGCCTTACTTGACAACCCATCAGCGACAAGTGTGCTCAAAGCCTGTGGCGCCAATCTGAATAGCCTTCACAGCGACTTGATTAAGTTCATACAAGAAAATTCTCCCATTATAGAAGACGAAGATGGTCGTGATACGCAACCAACACTGGGTTTTCAACGCGTATTACAACGTGCAGTTTTCCATGTGCAATCTTCCGGCAAAAAAGAAGTGACCGGCGCAAATGTATTGGTCGCAATATTTGGTGAACGTGAATCACACGCAGCCTATTTTTTAAGTCAACAGAATGTTGCCAGACTTGATGTTGTTAATTTTATCTCCCATGGCATAGCCAAGATAAATGAAGAGAGTGAAAACGAAGATAATATCAGTGAAGCAGATGAAGACTCTCATCAGGATGAAGCCGGTACTAGTCCACTTGACGCTTACGCAGTCAACCTGAATGAAGAAGCGATGCAAGGTAAGATAGATCCATTGATTGGCAGACAAATCGAAATCCAGCGTACAATCCAGATACTTTGTCGTCGACGCAAGAATAATCCCTTATATGTCGGTGAAGCAGGCGTAGGTAAAACAGCAATAGCCGAAGGCTTGGCAAAAATGATTGTTGATAGTGAAGTGCCTGATGTATTAACAGATTGCGTGATCTATGCACTTGATTTGGGAGCTTTATTAGCCGGGACAAAATACCGCGGTGATTTTGAGAAGCGTTTAAAAGGCGTCATCTCTCAGTTAAAGAAACAACCCGGATCTTTACTGTTTATTGATGAAATCCATACGATCATTGGTGCGGGTGCCGCTTCTGGTGGTGTAATGGATGCATCCAATATCATTAAACCTGTATTAGCATCAGGCGAAGTAAAGTGCATCGGTTCTACTACCTATCAGGAATATCGCGGTATCTTTGAAAAAGATCGTGCATTAGCAAGACGTTTTCAAAAAATAGATGTCACTGAACCCTCCATTGATGAAACCGTAAAAATTCTCGAGGGTTTAAAGACACGTTTTGAAGATCATCATCACATCAGATACACACATCAGTCCTTACGAACCGCTGTTGAGCTAACAGAACGTTACATTAATGATCGACATTTACCTGATAAAGCGATAGATGTCATCGATGAAGCTGGTGCAGCACAACAATTATTGCCAGCATCTAAACGAAAGAAAACCGTTGGAGTAAATGATATTGAAAATATCGTTGCCAAAATAGCACGTGTCCCGGCCAAAACAGTTACCAGCTCAGATAAGGATGTCATCAAAAAGCTTGAGCGCAATCTCAAGATGGTCGTGTTTGGTCAGGATGAAGCAATCGGTATGTTGTCGAATGCGATAAAAATGTCACGTTCCGGTTTAGGCAGTCCACTAAAACCGATTGGCAACTTTTTATTCGCTGGTCCCACTGGTGTTGGTAAAACTGAAGTTACCAGACAGCTTGCCATACAGATGGGAGTTGAATTGGTACGCTTTGATATGTCTGAATATATGGAACGACATACGGTCTCAAGGTTGATCGGTGCGCCTCCAGGTTATGTCGGTTTTGATCAAGGCGGTTTACTGACTGATGCGATCAACAAACAACCACATTGCGTACTCTTACTTGATGAAATGGAAAAGGCTCATCCAGATGTATTCAATCTGATGCTGCAGATTTTTGATCACGGCACATTAACCGATGCCAATGGTCGCAAATCCGATTTTCGTAATGTCATTATCGTAATGACAACGAATGCCGGTGCCGACCGGATGAGTCGTGCTTCGGTTGGATTTACAACGCAAGACCATACAGGTGATGCAATGGAAAGCATTAAGCGAATGTTCAATCCTGAATTCCGCAATCGTCTTGATGCTATCATCCAGTTTAATTCACTAGATAAAAGAACTATTTCTAATGTTATTGATAAATTCCTGATTGAACTCGAAGCACAACTTGACGAAAAGAAAGTAACCATTGATGTAACCGAAGAGGCACGTGAATGGCTCGCAATAAATGGATACGACAAGATAATGGGTGCCAGACCCATGTCTCGTTTAATTCAGGAAAAGGTAAAAAGAGCATTGGCAGAAGAACTTCTGTTTGGCAAACTTGAACATGGTGGTCATGTCATTGTGTCACTGGAAAATAACGAGATTAAAGTTAAAATCATGGAAGAAGAAGTTGAAGGTGCAGTATAGCTTCTTAATTACTCCAATATTGCAACCTCAATCCTGTTTCTACCATTATGTTTTGCTTTATAAAGTTCTTTATCAGCTGCTTTAATCAGAGTGTTCGCATCAAATGTTTTATCAGAAAATACCGTCGCTATTAATAAAAATTATCGCATCTGCTGCAATCTAAAGAATTGCATCTAATTGAACAACTTCTATTTTTTCTTTCACAGTCCGACTATATTTAAAAGCTCGACTTTAAAAGCCATCATATCAAGCCTTGTCTGCATTCAGAGTTTTGACCAATGCTTTTGAGTTGCGTTGATAATTATAAATTTCCTGGCGTTGTATAGGTAAAGTGCTGATATCGGTTTCTGTAAAACCTCTTTCCATAAACCAGTGTTCTGTTTGAGTAGTTAGAACCAAAAGCATTTTTGCACCATTATCAGCTGCGACTGATTCAATGAATCTATACAACATGTCACCCTTTGACTTGTTTTGATAATCAGGATGTACTGACATACATGCCAGTTCCATAATGTTGTCTTCAGGGTAATCATGTAATGCTGCACAGGCAATTACGGTTCCATCACGAACCAAAACAATATAATCATCAATATCAATCTCGATTTTTTCTCGTGAGCGTCTAACAAGTACGCCTTGCTGCTCTAGCGGTTCTATCAACTCAAGGATCCCACCTATATCATTTACTGTTGCCTGATGAATCGTATCAAACGGTATGCCGCTCAAGAGAGTACCAACGCCATCACGACTAAACAGTTCTTGCAAAATGCCCCCATCGATATTTTGATCTATATAATGAATACGCTTAACACCGGCTTCACATGCCATGATGCCTTGCGCTAATGCCGTTGATGGTGTTTCGTTAATATTTACTATATTTGCCGGGGCAAGTTTTGTTTTTGCCTGTTCACAGGTTATTTGTCTTATTATCTCACCTTTATCATTTTTCAATATTGGAGCGTTATTGAGCATAATGAGTTTATCAGCAGACAACTCAATGGCAATTTGCGCGGCAACTTCGATTGAACTCAAGTTAAAGACTTCACCTGTCGCTGAATAACCTAGTGGTGAGATAAGAACGATCTCGCCGGCTTCAAGTCGAGTATTGATGATTTCTTTTTCTATGCTTCTTACCTTCCCCGTTAAATCAAGATCAACACCATTAACCACTCCATAAGGTCTTCCAGTTACATAATTACCTGATGCAACCTTGACTGAGGATTCTGCCATCGGTGAGTTGGGTAAACCCATCGACAATAATGCTTCGATCTGGATCTTTATTTCACCGACAGCTTGTTTAACACTGCTGATTGAATGCTCATCAGTTACACGTAATGTGTCGTTATATTGTGCCGTGATATTTCTTTCTTTTAATAATTCATCTATCTGGGGCCTCGCACCGAAAACGATTACCAGTTTGATCGCCAGGCTGTTAAGTAATGCCAAATCATGTATCAAATGGGGAAAATTTTCAGCCGCAACAACATCGCCACCAATTTGCAGAACAAACGTCCTGCCATGGTGTGCATGAATATATGGTGCTGCGCCTCTAAACCACTCAACGAAGGCGTTATCATCTTTCATTATTATTTCTCATTAGTATTGGCTCATTATTTAGGCTCATTATTTAGGCTCATTATTTAGGCTCATTATTTAGGCTCACAAAAATGATTAAGCATCTTTGACAAGATAGTTATCATCGGTTCAATTCTTTCTATTTGTAAATATTCATTCGGTTGATGTGCTACGTCAATTTCACCGGGGCCAAGAATAACTGTTTCCAGCCCCATGTCATTAAAAAATGAACCTTCCGTACCAAATGCGACCGAACTGGAACGCGCTTGGGTAAATTTTTCACTCATTTTAACGATCTCACTATCGACAGGCGTCTGCATTGGTGGTGTACCATCAAACATGGCACTGAATTCAACATTAAGCCCGGACCCGGCTAAAGTCTCTTTCACTATGCGATGCATGTCTTCTTTTAAGGCTTTAAGTCCCATACCCGGTAATATCCTGAGATCCATGGATAGTTCACAATTCGCGCATATTCGATTTGCACTATCACCACCTTGTATCCGACCAAGATTTAACGTCGGTACTGGAATTTTGAAATCTTGATTTTGATACTCCGCCTGTAATTTATCACGCCACTGCCGAAGTGCATTCATTACATCATTCATACCTTCAAGTGCACTATTACCTAATGTTGGATCACTGGAATGACCAGAACGTCCTTGTATATGTATCGTTTCAATAATTATACCTTTATGTATATGTCTTGGAACAAGACCGGTGGGTTCGCCAATTATGCAATATCGCCCTAGAGGACTGTTTTCAAGCTGGATTGCACGTACACCCGACATGGTGCTTTCTTCATCCGCTGTTGCGACAACTGTAATTGGTCGATTAAATTTTATGTCGGAAAGTCTTTCCAGTGTTTCAAAAATAATCGGAAAAAAACTTTTCATATCGGCCGTACCAAGCCCATAGTAATTATCGTTCACTTTTGTCAGTTTAAAAGGATCGGTGTTCCAGCCATTGGCATCATAAGGAACCGTGTCAGTATGCCCCGATAAGACCAGACCACCCTCGCCCTTGTCATGGGTCTGGCCACGCCTGGCAATTAAATTACATTTTTCCGGTTTATCACTGACCGGCATAATTTCGCAGGCAAACCCAAGCGCATCCAGCCAATTTGCGAGTGCATCGATAACTCCTCGATTAGTTTGATCATGTTCCGGGTCAATACAACTTACCGATGGCAAACTAATTAACTTTGCAAAGCAGTCTTCGAATTCAGGTGTCCGTCTCATAAGGTACTATTTTATTCATTGATTGTTATAGCGCTGACAACAGCTCAGCGCTCATGTATTCTAACGCACCTTTTTCAGACATAGCGAAAGAATCGGCACAGGTAACAAATATGAGTAATAAATTAAACAAATACAGTTCACGAATCACAGAACCCAAGTCTCAAGGGGCGTCACAAGCCATGCTCTATGGCACGGGCATGTCCGAAACAGACATGAGTAAAGCTCAAGTGGGTATTTCCAGTGTCTGGTTTGAAGGTAATACCTGCAATATGCATTTGCTTGATCTGGCTAAGAAAGTCAAAGAAGGCATAGTCGCTGCAGGGTTGGTTGGACTACGCTTTAACACCATAGGTGTCAGTGATGGCATCTCAATGGGGACAGATGGTATGAGCTACTCATTACAATCACGTGATTTGATTGCCGATTCAATTGAAACCGTAATGTCTGCACAATGGTACGATGCTAATATTTCCCTACCCGGTTGTGATAAAAACATGCCCGGTTGTCTAATCGCAATGGGGCGACTTAATCGACCTTCACTCATGATCTACGGTGGCACCACCAAGCCTGGGCATTGTGAAAACAAAAAACTCGATATCATTTCTGCATTTCAAAGCTATGGTGAATTTATTTCTGGCAACATTGATGAAGAGGCAAGACAGGAAATCATAAAGAAATCATGCCCTGGCGCAGGTGCGTGCGGTGGCATGTATACCGCCAATACGATGGCATCAGCAATTGAGGCCATGGGGATGTCTTTGCCTTACAGCTCTTCAACACCTGCCGTCGATCCAGCTAAATTGGAAGAATGTTTTAATGCGGGTAAGGCAATAAAACATTTATTGGAAAAAGATATTAAACCACGCGATATTATGACACGCGCTGCATTTGAAAACGCCATGGTATTGATAACTGTACTGGGTGGTTCAACCAATGCCGTATTACATTTACTGGCGATGGCGCGCGCAGTAGATGTCAAATTAACGATTGATGATTTTCAAGCCGTAAGTGATCGCACGCCTTATCTTGCCGATCTAAAACCTAGTGGTAAATATGTAATGGAAGATCTCCATCTTATCGGTGGCACGCCTGCCGTTATGAAGTTCTTACTTGAGAATGATTTGATCAATGGTGACTGTCTGACAGTGACAGGTAAAACCATAAAAGAAAACCTGGCTGATTTACCCGGCTTTAAGCAAGGACAAGATATTATTGCTCCACTGGATAAACCACTCAAACCTAGCGGCCATCTTTGTATATTGAAAGGTAACCTTGCACCTGAAGGTGCCGTTGCAAAGATCACCGGTAAAGAAGGCGAAGTCTTTTCCGGGCCAGCAAAAGTTTATGATTCAGAAGAAGATATGCTCAAGGCCCTGGAACAAAATGACATTGAAAAGGGCGATGTCATTATCATACGTTATGAAGGTCCAAAAGGTGGGCCAGGTATGCCTGAAATGCTGACACCAACGTCTGCCATTATGGGGGCAGGATTAGGTAATGACGTTGCCATGATCACCGATGGACGTTTCTCTGGTGGTTCACATGGTTTTATTATTGGTCATGTCGTACCAGAGGCACAGGAAGGTGGTCCAATCGCACTGGTTAAAAATGGTGATGTTGTCACCATAAATGCTGAAACAAACGAGATCAGTGTTGATGTGTCTGATGATAAATTAGCATCACGTAAAGCAAACTGGACGATGCCTGCTTATAAAGCCAATCGAGGCACACTTTATAAGTATATCAAGACTGTGAAGACGGCATCAGAGGGGTGTGTTACAGACGAATAACTTAATGCTGTATATTTTAAGTTCTTAGTTATTTGATTCCCCTGTTATGTCGTGCTGAGGAAGTAAGCAATTATAGGGGCAATTGTGCAGGGATGCACAATTGAGCGTATTGGTTCATGGATGAATCCTATACGCGACCCGTAATAACTGATTACTGACGAAGGGAGCCGTAGGCCATGACATTAGGGAAAAGACTTTTTGGTCACTTTTTAGTCTGAAAAAGTGACTCGCTGTACAAAGCGAAATAAAATCTTAAAAAGAAACTCGGACTATCAATAAAAGAAAATACTTAACTACGATGCACTACTAACTTTCTGTTCCATCTCAGACTCATCAACCTGTTCAGTAATAAAATTCAATATGCCATGATAATCAAGGCCGGCATCTCTTAACATATCATCTCTGGAACCATGCTGTAGCAATCTATCTGGCAAACCGCAATTAGCAATTCTTTGTATCATGCCATGAGCTGCGATGACTTCATTTACTGCGGAGCCAGCTCCACCCTGAATTACGTTTTCTTCTACGGTAATGA
>Ga0164320_10000600_pt1 | contig 12122 bp, 8 predicted proteins | sample GuaBasSediGuay11_FD_113736 | JGI IMG/M metagenome (GOLD analysis project Ga0164320, IMG submission 113736) | Subseafloor sediment microbial communities from Guaymas Basin, Gulf of California, Mexico - Guay11, Core 4567-28, 0-3 cm | ecosystem: Environmental > Aquatic > Marine > Hydrothermal vents...
CTCGCACAGGATGCTGCGGGTAACTGGGCGCTCGACACTCCTGAACTGCAGCAGGTCCGCATTCAGGTCGACAAGGGAATTCTTGGCTGGTCCGAATTTCTGTGCGCTCAGGAACTGAATGTGGCCTGCGACGCACTGCTTTACTTCGCACATTGGGAAACACCGCTAAATAAGCCAAAGAGATGGTCCGCACGCTTTTTCATTGCCGAGGCGCCATCAGGACAGGTCGCCAGTCATAATGATGGCGAGCTGACCGACCTTCGCTGGATGACCGCCACAGAAGCATTATCATGCGGGAGGGAGGGCAATATGAAACTCCCCTTCCCTACAATCAGGACGCTAAAGACAATTGCTGAATTCGACTCAGCCGATGCCCTGCTCGATTGGGCACGAGCGAAATCTTTGCATGGAGTGGACAAAACACGTCCTGTTCAGTTGCTCGAAGATGGGATCGCGCGATTCGTTATCTCCGGTGATCCCGATTATCCGCAAGGCGGCGACGGTGAAGCGTAAGGCAAGTCAGACGACTTGCAATAAGTGACGCGGCTGCATGTGAAGTGGCGGCATTCCGGCAACTTCGCGTAACACAGCGGTTACGTATTGCCCGGTCATCTTGCCACGCCAGGACGCTGCGAAATCGGTGTTATCCATTGGTCGCGCAATCTTATGCGCGGCATGTGCGATTTCCGCGATGCCCTCTTCGGTGATCTTGTTGCCGACGAGCACCGACTCTATTTCTGCAACAGACATCGGCGCCGCCCCGACTGCTCCCAGGTACATGGTGGCCCGAGTCACAACGTCTTTGTCGTCAGTCCAAACGGCAGCTGCGACTGACAGCGTTGAGAAATCGATCGAACCACGCCGCCGCAGTTTCCAGAAAGCAGAACGGCAATGAGATTTGTCACTTGCGCTCGGAATGGAGAGTTCGGTCAGAATTTCACCGGGTTGCTTGGCTAGGTAGTCGATACCGTCGTCGACATAGATATCCCTGAGCGGCAATTCGCGCTCGCCCGAGGAAGATACAAGTTTTACGTTTGCATCGAGCGCACACAGGATGGGTGCCGAATCACTGGCAGTGTGGGCCCAGCATCGCGGCGACTTGGTTGCTACCCAGCAGATCGTGCCCTCTTCCTTGAGGCAGTAATCGATTGAACGGCGCCATTCTTCAGTCTGGTTGTAGTAATTGCAGCGCGTATCCACGCAAAGGTTGCCACCGATCGTACCCATGTTGCGCAGTGGCGGTGACGAGATTGAAGCGACGGCACGCGCGAACGCCGGGTATCGTTCTCGGATCTTGTTGTCGCGAATAATGTTCGCCAACGTGGCGGTGGCGCCTATCCTGATATCCGCAGTGTCCGAATCAATCGTATCGAGTCCTGGAATCGACATCAGGCTGACCACCATTTCGGCTTTTTGATGACGCCGTTTCATGTTGGGCCACAGGTCCGTACCGCCCGCAACGAGGCGCGCATTGCCGCCCGCCAGAGCCTGCGCCGCTTCCTGCAGCGTAGTCGGCGCTTCGAACCTAATCGGTGGTAAGCGTAGCACTGCTGTGTTCCTTTAAGGCATCGTCACGTTCTTTCATGGTTCCGGACGCTGAGCGAACGCCCTTTCTCCTTGCTTTCGGATCATTCGCGGCGCGACCGTCGCCACCTTGCTCCGGTGTGTGCACGATGAGTGGCTCACCATAATCGACGTCAGGGAACTTCGTTGGACCAACCCGCGAGTCGTGTCCTTTTTGTTTGGCCAGAAGGCCTTTCAGGATTAACTCGGGTTGTATCGGTACCTGATCCACGCGGACTCCGACCGCATCGAAGATCGCGTTAGCCAGTGCCGGCATTATCGGCAGCAACGGTCCCTGCCCGGCTTCCTTGGCCCCGTATGGGCCGCGCTCGTCGTTAGTCTCAATCATGTAGCTCGTAATTTCCGGCATATCGTGAAATCCGGGACTCTTGTACTCGAGCATCGACGGTATCTTGTGTACCAGTGATGGCGACAATCGCTTCGGCAACCGACGAAACGCCTGCTCCTCCATGACAGCCTCACCGAGGCCCATGTAGATGCTGCCCTCAATTTGCCCCAGCGCAAGAACAGGATTCAACGCGCGGCCAATGTCGTGCGCCATCCAGACTTTGACGACGTCGTACAGCCCTGTGCCGGGATCGACCTCGACTTCGATAACGCTTGCCGAATACGAATAAGTAGGTGACGGTCCGACACCTGCACCGCGAAATCGCCCGGGAGCCCTTGGCGGAATGTATGAACCGGTAGTGCCAAGCGTACCGAAGCGGGATTCGGCAATAACAACCGCTTCGTTGAAAGCGATCCCCTGGTCCGGTTCGTGTGCAGGAAATACCCTACTGTCGGCAAATACCAGGGATTCTTCGGGAACGTCCATGTGCTCGCCAACCGCTTCGGCCAGCATGTCACGCGCTCGCTCGGCAGCTTGTTTCGCGGCGTGACCCACCATCAACGTGACCCTGGACGAGTAGCTACCGAGGTCGACCGGCGTCAGGTCGGTATCGGCGACACACAGACGAATGTCTTTCAGATCGATACCGAGAACCTCGGCAACGATAACAGCCAGAATGCTGTCGGAGCCCTGTCCAATCTCGGTCTCGCCGCAAAATACTGCTACGTTGCCGCTGCGATCCAGTTTGAGCTGAACACCCGACTGCGGCATGTGATTCCAGTAAATGGGCAGGCCTGCGCCGGTCATGTAGGCGCTGCAGGCAAGCCCGAGACCGCGGCCCTCGGGCAATTTGCCATAGCGGTCTTTCCAGCCACTGCCCGCGACGACGGCGTCGATACACTCTTTCAGACCGACCGTGCCTATGCGAAGCCAGTTCGAGGTGATCGTGTCAGGCTCCACGAGGTTTCGCAGCCGAAGCTCTGCCGGATCGATGCCCAGCGCATGCGCTGCTTTGTCGAGCTGGACCTCGTAAGCAAATCGGGGCTGCGGCGTACCGTGGCCTCTCTTCGGCCCACACGGTGGTTTGTTCGTGAATGCGCGCGCGCCCTCGAACCAGTAGTTGGGTAACTTGTAAGTCGTTGTCTGTAATGCGCCAGTGTAAAAAGTACTGGCAACGCCGTAGCTTCCGAATGCACCGCCATCGAGCGTCGTACGCAAATGTTGCGAGGTCATCGTGCCGTCTTTGCGGAAACCGGTCTTCAGGTGCATCTGCACCGGGTGGCGGCCGCGATGACAGTAGAACACTTCCTCACGCGTGAGCGTTATCTTCGCCGGGCGTCCGAGCTTGAGTGCCATCTTGGCGACCACGATTTCGTGATTGAACGGATCGCTCTTGCCGCCGAAACCACCACCATTCGAGCAGGCGATAACCCGAATACGAGAAGCAGGGATATCGAGCGTCTTGGTCAGCGCACGGTGCACGTAATGCGGACATTGTGTCGACGAATAAACGGTGACGCGATCGTCATCCTCGGTAACAGCGATCGAGGAATGTTGCTCCAGCGCCAGATGGTTATTGCCCTCGTAAAAGAAATTGTCTTCCAGAATGAGGTCCGCCGCCTCCATGCCGCCCTCTACGTCACCGAATTTCAGCGATACCTTCTTATGAATGTTGCCGTCATCCGCATAATCATGAATTTTCGGTTCCGGCATCGATAGTGCTTCCTCGACACTGGAAATAGTCGGTAGAAGTTCATATTCGACATTGACCGCCAGCGCAGCAGCGTGTGCGATGTCCTCGGAAACTGCCGCGACGGCGGCCAATGGATCACCGACAAAGCGTACCTTTTCTATGGCGAGTGCATGCTCGTCTTCCGACACCGGCAAGATGCCGAACGGCTCCGGCAATTCCTCGCCGATCAGCGTTCCTACCACACCCTCCATCGCGAGTGCTGCTGAAAAGTCGATGTGCCTGATTCGGGCGTGTGGAACCGTACTTCGAACAAGCTTGACATACACGGTTCGCGGGAATTGCACGTCATCAGCGAAGCGCGTCTGACCAGTAACTTTCGCGCGAGCATCCACGCGACGAAACGGCGTACCGACGATCTTGAGCCCGGTATCTGATTCACCCTTCTCTTCGACCATTAGGTGCCCCCTATCGCGGAACTTCGTGACCGGTGAATAACTCTTCCGCAGGTCGCCAATCATCACCTCGCTTCTTCGCTGCTGCCCATTTGACCGCTTCGACAATGCGGTTGTAACCAGTGCAGCGGCAGATATTTCCTGACAGTGCCTCAGTGATTTGCCCGTCATCGGGCGCGGCTTCTTTTTCCAGCAGCGCTTCGGCAACCATCAGGATGCCGGGCGTACAGTAGCCGCACTGTGCCGCGCCAAGATCTGCAAAAGCCTCCTGCAGTGGATGCAGAGCATTATCGTTCTGCAAACCCTCGACCGTCTCGATCGACTTGCCGACAACATCCGTCGTAATCTGCAAACATGAAAACACCGGCTCGCCATCAACCAGCACAGCGCAAGCGCCGCACTCGCCAAGTTCACAGCCGTGTTTGGTGCCGGTCAGCTTGCATTCCTCGCGCAGGACCTCGAGCAACGTGTGGTGCGTCGGAAAAACGACCGGGTACGCCTCCCCATTGACTTCGAGTACCGCGGCGGTCATGCCGTCGGGAACACTGGCGCCGTTACGCTGGTTTTTTTTCTCAGCCGACATCTCAGGTCACCGTCCAGGTATTCGTGCTGCGGAGTGCGTCCGCAACGCGGCGATTTCTGTTCAATCCATTCTTGCGCGACGCATGCCAGGCCTTTTCGAAGCTGTCAGCGGCGTTCTTGTAGATCACACCGAGCGCAACCGGTGCTTCCAGTTCGACCAGCATATTTGCAAGCACCTTGTTGGTTTCGTCATGCCGCAAAATCTGTTCCGAACCCGTTTTTGCGTCGATGACCTCGAGCGAGAAAGTATCCGCGTTGAATCGAATCCCCTGCTCGTTATCGGTGCCGAACAGCATCGGTTCTCCTTGCTTGAGGCGCAGCTGGGTCTCGGCGGCACTTTTTCTGTCAGTGAAGCTGGCGAATACATCCTCGTTATAGACGATGCAATTCTGGAATATCTCGATCAACGCGGTGCCGTCATATGCGTGCGCTTCTTTAAGCACATCACCGAGGCCCACCTTGTCCGTGTCAATGGCGCGAGCAAAGAATTTCGCACCGGCACCAAGCGCAAGCTGTCCCGGCGATAGCGGCAAATCGATCGATCCACCTGGACTGGACGGCGAGCGCGTACCTATTCTCGACGTCGGTGAGTACTGTCCCTTGGTAAGGCCGTAGATCTCGTTGTTGAATAACAGAATCTTCAATCCGACATTGCGCCGCAATGCATGCACCAGATGATTGCCACCGATCGACAGGCTGTCACCGTCTCCTGTCACCACCCAGACGTCAATACCAGGATTCGCCAGCTTCAGGCCCGTGGCAAGCGCAGGCGCGCGCCCGTGAATCGAATGAAAACCGTAAGTCTCAACGTAGTATGGAAAACGCGCAGCACAACCGATACCCGAAATAAATGCCGTATCTTCCGGCTTTGCGCCAACCTCGGCCAGTGTCTTTGTGACGGCTTTGAGAATCGCATAGTCGCCGCAGCCCGGACACCAGCGCACTTCCTGGGACGTCGCGAAATCCTTGGCTGTCAGCGCGGCACTCATTGCACTTTGCCTCGTGCCACGGACTCATTTGCAGCGATGACAACCTGCGGCAACATTGAGCGCATCTTCTCAACCAGCTCCGAAATCAGGAACGGTTGGCCCGTTACCTTGCACAAAGGCGTGGAAACGACACCGAGCCTGTCCCGCAGCAAGGTGGAAAGTTGGCCCATGTTCATTTCCGGCACCAGTACCTGATTGAACCTGCCCACAATTTCTCTTAGCTTCGGCGCGAAAGGAAACAGGTGTCGCAGGTGCGTATAGCCAACATTGGCGTGCGACTTCTGAATCTCCTGTACGGCCTGATAGATCGGTCCGTACGTAGAACCCCAGCCGATGACGAGCAATTCGCCTTCGTCGGGTCCGAGTTCCATTGCTTGATCTGGAATGAACCTGGCTACTGATTCGACTTTGGCGGCGCGCATGTCGGTCATGCGTTGGTGGTTGCGGGGATCGTAGGAGATATGACCCGTGTGGATGTCTTTTTCTATGCCACCCAGCCTGTGCATTAGGCCCGGCATGCCCGGCGTGATCCAGGGCCGGCCGTGGGTCTCGGCATCCCGATCGAATGCCATACCCTGCGCATCGCGATTGTCGCCGGGCACAGGTACCGGGCAGGCTTCGATGGGCGCGAATTGATTCATGTCCGGTATTAGCCAGGGTTCTGCCGCATTCGACAGGTAGCCGTCACTCAGCAATATGACCGGCGTCATGTGACGCACAGCGATGCGCACAGCCTCGATCGCCGCGAAGAAACAATCGCCGGGTGAGCGTGCAGCAACAACGGGGATCGGCGTATCGGCGTTGCGGCCATACACGGCCTGGTAGAGATCGGACTGCTCGGTCTTGGTCGGTAATCCTGTCGACGGGCCGCCACGCTGTGAATTGACGATGACGAGTGGCAATTCCGCGTTAACGGCAAGACCCATCGCCTCAGTCTTCAATGCAATCCCGGGACCCGAACTCGAAGTCACGCCAATAGCCCCGCCATACGACGCGCCAATCGCCGCACAGATTGCAGCGATTTCGTCCTCGGCCTGAAAAGTGCCAACGCCGAGATCGCCAAACCTGGTCAACCTGTGCAACAACTGCGACGCTGGAGTTATCGGGTAGGAACAAAAGATCAGCGGCCGGTCGGCCAGCTCAGCAGCGGCCGCGAGGCCCAATGACAGCGCTTCCGCACCCGTGATACCGCGGTATTCGCCTGCCGGCAGCTCGGCTTTACTGACCTTGAACCGAGGCATCGCTTCGGTAAGTTCCGCAGTTTCGCCGTAGGCGTGCCCGGAACGAAGTGCAGTCAGATTTGCATCGCGCACAACTTCATTTTTGGCAAACTTCGCCTTGAGCCATGCTTCGATCGGCGACAAATCACGACCGAACATCCACATCAACATGCCCAGCGTCCAAAAATTTTTGCAGAGCCCACCATCGCTCTTCGACAAACCAAAGGGCTTAACGGATTCGAGGTTCAGGCGACCGATATCGACCGAAATGACCTGGTAACTATCAAGTTCACCGGTATCCCGCGGGTCCTTTTCATAGCCAGCCTTGGTCAGATTTCGCGCAGTAAAACTGTCGCTATTGACGATCAGTAGCGCGCCATCGTCGAGCAACGGCAAGCTCACTTTTAGCGCGGCAGGATTGAACGCCGCCAGGACATCGGGTTTGTCTCCGGCCGTTGTGATCGGATCGGCGCCGATATTCATCTGGTAGGCGGATACGCCAAATGTCGTGCCGATGGGTGCGCGGATCTCAGCCGGATAGTCCGGGAAGGTCGCAAAATCTTCGCCACTCAGCGCAGTCGAAGCGATGAATTGCGATCCCATAAGCTGCATCCCATCACCGGAATCACCGGCCAGGCGTACGACGATTGAATTCACTGATTTGCATTCGGGCACGGGACTCACCGTCAACTTGCAGTGCGCGTGAAGTCGATAGCGCCATCGGGAAGCAGATACAGCACGATTGCCTTGCCGGTGCTCACGGTCGGGTAGTGTTCCGATTCCGGTTCATACACCAGCCAGCCCTGACCCTGACCATCAAACTCTGCGCCGACCGATACGGGAATGACCATGTCGATCTCACCGTTCGGATGCCCGTGATACGGCCCCCGAATGTTGTTCATCTCAACGACGTCGACGGAGAAACCACTGGTGTCGGGACCCGGCTTGATGATGCGGCCGAACTTTATTCCACCCTGCTCACGATCGCAGAGCCAGCCTTCGTCGACACCTTGCCGGCAAAGTTCGGCAAGATCATCAAATGCCTCACCGCCGGGAGGGAAGTTTTCGTCCAGGAACACCCGCAGGCTATCGTCGAGCGCCCGCCCGGCAATGCGGGTCGTAATCGTTGTAACCGCCTCAATAAATGCCTGTTGAGCGCTCATCGCCCTGACCTTATGCCCGCACTTTGACGTATTCAAAGTCGCCAGGTTGACCGTTGATACCGGCTTTCGGAGCGGCTATCCACTGCGCGTACTTGCCAGGTGTGGTTTCCGGCTGCATAAGCGAAAGGATGTAATCGAGATCGACATCGGAGGCGAGCCACTCGTTTTCGCGATCGTGCCACTCGGTCTCCGAGACAATGTCACCTTTGTCGGTTACAAAGACGTCCGCAAACTCGCCAACCGCACGATTGAACGCGCGGTGTGGCAAAGACAGGGAATGCTCGATTTCGTGTGTTTGGAATACACGATTCCATCGTTTCATGACTTTCTCACAGTCATCGATGAAGTCGTCGGCAAGACGAGAATTAATCGCGTTCAATGCGGGCAAATCGACAATCTGCACTTGACCGTCAACAACCTGCGCTACCGGATAGGTATCACTCTGGAGTTGGTGATCATCATCGATCTTTGGCTCGTGGAAACGACCCTTCAGACTGGCATTAAACGAATTCGCTGCGTTGGTCGAAACCTCAGCACCGAACAGATCAAGCGTTACTGAAAAATGGAAATTGATTTTCTTTTGAATGGTCGGGAGGTCGATACCGCCGTGTTTGCGTATGCCGTCGATTTCCGTCGGGTCCGTAATGCCGTTCTCTTTCATGATCTCGCAAGTACGCTGAATGACGCGTTCGACGCCGGTCCGGCCAACAAACATGTGATGGCCTTCCTCGGTTAACATGAAGCGAGTCGTTCGTGCGAGCGGATCCCAACCCGAGTTCGCGAGCGACTCAAGCTGCATCTTGCCATCACGATCCGTGAACGTGGTGAACATAAAGAACGATAACCAGTCCGGTGTCGCCTCGTTGAATGCGCCGAGAATGCGCGGCCTGTCGGCGTCACCGGATCGGCGCATTAACAAGTCCTCGGCCTCTTCCCGGCCATCGCGACCAAAATACTTCTGCAGCAGGTAGACCATCGCCCAGAGGTGACGACCCTCCTCGACATTCACCTGGAAAACATTACGCATGTCATAGAGTGATGGCGCCGTCTGCCCAAGAATTCTTTGCTGCTCGACTGATGCGGGTTCGGTGTCGCCCTGAATGACGACGAGGCGCCGCAACATTGCACGATATTCACCGGGCAAGTCCTGCCAGACCTTTTCACCTTTATGCTCGCCGAACGATATCGTGCGTCCTTCCTCTTGTGGCGCCAGCAGAATACCCCAGCGATATTCCGGCATCTTCACGTAGCCGAATTTCGCCCAGCCCTCGGAATCCACGCCAATCGCCGTGCGCAAATACACCTCGTAATCCTGGAAGCCCTCTGGCCCCATGGTTTTCCACCAATCGATGTATTTGGGGTACCAGGCCTCCAGTGCACGTTGTAATCGTGCATCCGACGCCAGGTCGACGTTGTTAGGAATCAATGCTGCGTAGTCGACATCAGACATGACTAAACTCTCCCGCGATCGTACTTGGCACGCTTGCCCGTGCCATAAAGTTTTAATGCGCCCTCAGTACCTGCGGCATTTGGGCGTTGAAAAATCCAGTTCTGCCACGCACTCAGACGGCCGAATATCTTCGTTTCAAGCGTCTCCGGGCCGGCGCACCTCAAATTTGCTTCCATGCCAGTCAGGGCGTCTGGCGAAAAACTCGCACGCTCTTCGAGTAGCAGGCGAATTTCATCCTCCCAATCGATATCGTCCGGCGCATACGTGATCAACCCTGCTTGCAGCGCCTCTCGCGCGTCGAGGCGCTTGCCGATGAGTTTATGCACATTGCCAAGGGTCTCGTGATCGTCGAGAAATCGAGTTTCGAGGCGCGTCAGGCCGTTCGACATGCGCAATGTACCGAAGTTTTGTTCGCTGAGCTGGATTTCTGCTGCCGGGCGGTCGTCCAGTTGCCCGTCCAGCATGTAACTCCGATCCACGGCAAACAGCAGGTCCGCCAGCATGCCGAAAAAGCAACTGCCCTGTTCAATAAATGCGAACGTCGTTCTCGACGTAACATCGAGCCGCTTATAGGTCCTCTGCATGTACAGCAGGATTTCACGAACGAGCCAGTCGTCCCGGTTCGCATCAAGCAGCGCATCGTATGCGGCAATCCGATCACCGTCACCTGACGTTTTGATGATCAAGGTACCTAAAGTTGCTTCATTGAAACGCAGATGCAAAAGCGCATCATCCAACGCCCGGATTACGGCAAGCGGCCAAAAATCGACGCCTTGCCGTTTGATTTCATCCACGTCGGCAGGTGCATCGCTGCCCGGTGCCTCGATATCAAGCGTCGCGCTGCGGCCATCGCGATCGAGTGAGACGGTCACGAACGGGTAGCGAATTTCGTTGTCTTCTACACTTCGTTCAAGACGATCGAGCATTATGCCGGCTTCTCCCTCAGGACGATCCGACAGTGCTGCAAGCTCGAGCGCTTTTTCGCTTACGCGCTCGTCGAATTTCGAACGCGGCACCGTTTCGTCAATCAGTCGCCAATCAACAGCACGCTTGCCTTTCATGCCCTCTTCAACAGTACAAAAAACGTCTGCCAGGTCACGTCGAACCTTGCGTTTGTCGACCAACCGGGTCAGGCCACCGGTGCCGGGTAATACGGCAAGCAGAGGTACTTCCGGCAGGGAAACAGCAGCATTGCCGTCGTCGATAAGCATCAGGTACTCGGTTGCCAGTGCAAGCTCGTAGCCGCCGCCTGCCGCCGTTCCGTTCAAAGCTGCCAGGTAAATCTGGCCGGAGTTCCGGCTCGCATCCTCGATCGCATTGCGCGTTTCATTCGTAAATTTGCAGAAATTGACTTTGTGCGAGTGGCTCGAGGTGCCCAGCATGCGGATGTTCGCCCCGGCACAGAACATGGCGTCGATTCCGGATATCAGAACGACGGTCCGAACCTCAGGATGCTCGAATCGGAGCCGCTGCACCGCATCGTACAGCTCGACATCGACACCGATATCGTAGGAATTCAGTTTCAGCTCATAACCGCTCGCAAACGGGCTGTCTTCGTCGACAGCCATAATGAGCTTCGCAACCGGGCCATCAATGGATACGGACCAGTGCCGATACTTGTCCCGCGCCGTTCGAAAATCGAGTTTCGCCGCCGGTTTGTCATCAGTTTCAAGCGTTTTCTGCATTATAATGCTGGCTTCATGTTACTATCATCGCAAAACATGCATGATAATATACCTAGCATCCTCAGGGAGCAAGGCGCCAACCGTCAATTTGAAGATCGCCAACGAAATGTCCACCGGTCCAGAAACAAGTGAAATCGAGTCCAGGCAGTTGCTCAGCGTATTGGGTGATCGCGTGCGCACGTTGCGAGCGCATCGTGGCATGACGCGAAAGGCGCTGGCCCGGGACTCCAGTGTTTCAGAGCGTTACCTGGCACAACTCGAACAGGGGCGGGGAAATATTTCGGTTGTTCTGCTGGCCCGCGTCGCAGCGGCACTGCGCACGGAACCTGCCGACCTGCTGCACACGCATGAACGGCAAACGGCAGAGGAAGTATTGATTGCCGATCTGTTGCGAGAACTGAGTCCCGATACTCATCGGGCGTTCCTGCAGATGGTGTCGGAGAATTTTGCCCTGCCGGTGGAGTCCCGCCGGCGAATCGCATTGATTGGCCTGCGTGGCGCAGGTAAGACCAGCCAGGGAGAACTTCTCGCAAAGCGTATTGACACCCCGTTTATCCGTCTGGGTAGCCGGATCGAACAACTCGCCGGGATGAGTGCATCGAAGATTTTTTCACTGTCCGGCCAAGCCGGATACAGACGCCTCGAAGAGAAAGCGCTTATGCAGACGCTCAAGCGACATGACCGATGTGTGATCGAGACGGGTGGCAGCATCGTCATGGATCCGAGATTGCTGAATACGCTGTTGACGACCTGCTTTGTCGTTTGGTTGCACGCCCGACCGGAAGAGTACATGCGGCGCCTTACGGCCGAAGGCGATGTCAGGCCGATGGAAAACCAGGAAGATGCAATGGCAGACCTGCGCCGGATCCTGTCAGAACGTGATGAATTCTACTCCAGGGCGCACGCCTCGATTGACACGAACGGAAGGAGCATTGACGACTGCGTGACCGAACTGATTCAGATCGCACCGCAAGCC
>Ga0164320_10000601_pt1 | contig 12103 bp, 11 predicted proteins | sample GuaBasSediGuay11_FD_113736 | JGI IMG/M metagenome (GOLD analysis project Ga0164320, IMG submission 113736) | Subseafloor sediment microbial communities from Guaymas Basin, Gulf of California, Mexico - Guay11, Core 4567-28, 0-3 cm | ecosystem: Environmental > Aquatic > Marine > Hydrothermal...
ACGCGCACCGAAGCATGACGAGGCAGGGTCTCACCGAGACGATAATATTCACCGTTCTCAAGTACGCGCAATAGTTTCGCCTGCAAGTCATGCGGTAAATCGGCGACTTCATCGAGTAACAGGGTGCCGGTACCCGCTTCCTCGAAAAATCCTTTCTTGGTTTCGGTGGCGCCGGTAAAGGCTCCTTTGACGTGGCCGAATAACTGCGACTCTAGCAATTCACCGTTGAACGCGGCACAGTTCAAGGTGAGAAAAGGTTGTTGCTTGCGCGAACTACAACGATGCAGGCTGCGTGCGGTAACTTCTTTGCCGCTACCGGATTCGCCCTCAATCAATACCGGGTAGGGGGAATCGGCAATTTGTCGAATTTGCATTCGTAACAGCTCGATTTCTTCACTGGATCCGATGATTCCCTCAATATCGTCAGACCCGGTTTCATCGCCACCACCGGCGATTATCTGTTTTTTCAGTCGTACCCTGATTTCAGCGATATCGCAGGGTTTGGAAATAAAGTCGACCGCACCGTCTTCCTTCGCCTGGAATATATGCTTTTTATTATCTTGCCCTGACAAAACCAGGACCCGGGTTGTCGGGTGCATTTGTGCGAGCTTGCGAATAATTGCGAGACCCTCATCGGGCCGGTGAGTGTCCGGTGGCAACCCGAGATCAACCAGTGCTAGATTCGGCGACTCCACCATTTTGCCAATCAATTCGAAGCTGGAAAGACGATCCGATGCTCGCTCGACCTGATACTCGTCACTGAGCACATACTCGAGGCTGTCGGCGATAATGGTATCATCGTCGACCAGTAGCAGAGTCGGTTTCTTTCCACTCTTTAGTGACATTTCATCAAACCAGATTTTGTAATCATTTGAGTATAGTGTCTAAATTTCAACAATTCAAATAATCCTTTAAATTTCATTAAAAACTATTTGATATATAAAGGTATTTTGTTAATTATAGTGTCTTGGCGGATACCCCCTTTGCGGCAGGCGCTTCCTGATCAGCAAAATGTCCAGGCGCGACTATACTCAATATTGCGAGCAGCACGATTAACCTGACCAACTCTATAAGCGAGAATCCATTATTTTGACAAGTTTTTACTGTCAGCATGGAAACCAAATCACATACTCATTCTGAATCTATTGAAATTTCAAAATTATATTTCTAAAAATCATCTACTTACAGAATTTATTTGTTAGTTTACTTTAATCTGTCGGGCAATAGCACACCAGACCTGACAAACCTGGTCTACTCTTAGGAGTTTTTATATGTTCAAGCCACAAAAAGCTTTCACCATGATCGAACTGGTTGTAGTAATCGTGCTTTTCGGGATTCTGGGGGTAACCGTCCTGGGAAAATACCAGGATTTATCAGCAGGCGTGACAAGCTCAGCCAATACCGGTGGCGCGTTTAAAATAAGCTCGGCGGCAGCGATTAACTATGCAACCAGCGTGGCCGTTCCCGAATCCGAAGACTTGTCTATTAGCCGTCGCTAGCCTGGATTTTCTTTTTCACAATCGACTAACTGACCGCCATATTTAATCCTCTAGGTCGAAACTTACAGGCCTCTCTTTTGACCACCTTACTACCCTAGACTTTTCTTAAGAAAATCTCTATAACTTATTGTGATTATTAGAAATTTTCGCCAATAGTATCCATATTCCAGGTCATCAGTTAAAATAATTTGAATTATGTTTCACATCATCCTGTATGAGCCGGAAATTCCACCAAATACCGGCAATATCATTCGCCTGGCGGCAAACACCAATTGCCACCTGCACCTGATCGAACCACTGGGATTTGAACTTGGGGATAAACAGTTACGTCGTGCTGGTCTTGACTACCATGAATGGGCCCGGATCAGCCGTCACCCCGGCTACCTGGAGTTTAAAAAAGACTGTCAATTCAATAATTTATATGCATTTACCACCAGCGCTCAGACAACCTACAGCAATGCGTCTTTCGTGCCGGGTGACGCCTTTTTGTTTGGTCCGGAAAGCCGGGGATTACCCGTAGGAATTCTGCAGTCACTCAGTAGTGACAGGAAGTTGAGGATCCCCATGGCCACCAATTCACGCAGTCTTAACCTGTCGAATACGGTATCGATCGCGGTTTTTGAAGCCTGGCGTCAACAGGGTTTTGCAATGTAAACCCACAACCAGTGTGGGCTGAGGATTTATTCCGCGCGTTGCGGGCGGTTTTCGAGGTCGGTGACCGCGTCCATCGGATTTTTATTTTCATAGAGCACCCGATACACCTGCTCCATGATAGGTAATTCGATTTCAAGCTCCCGGGTCATCAGGTATATGGCTTTGGCCGCGCGTAACCCTTCTACTGTTTGGCCAACCTCGATTTCGGCCTGTGACACAGTTTTTCCATGCCCAATTGCCAGCCCGAAACGTCGGTTCCGACTTTGATTATCGGTACAGGTCAAAATCAGGTCACCGAGTCCCGCAAGTCCCATCAAGGTTTCCTGTTGTGCATCAAGTCGCAGTCCCAGACGCATGATTTCAGCCATTCCCCTGGTCATCAATGCGGCCCGGGTGTTGGCGCCAAAACCCAGCCCATCCGCAGCGCCAACCGCAATCGCCAGCACATTTTTAAGGGCGCCGCCAAGTTCGATACCGACTACGTCCTTCGAGGTATAACAACGGAATCGGTTGCCGTGTATCAGGTTTGCGAAGCTGGCGGTGGATGCGGGGTTGTTGCCGGCGCAAGCGATGGCCGTGGGCAATCCTTTCGCCACTTCGGTGGCAAAGGTTGGTCCGGAAATCACGCCATAATCATGCGCGGGTAATTCTTCAACCATGATTTCATGCAATAGCTTTCCGCTTTCAATTTCGAAACCTTTGCTGGCCCAGAAAATGCTGGCGCCTTCGGCAATCAGGGGTCTCAGACTTGTCAGTAACGACCTGAATCCCTTACTCGGAATTGCAATTAAGAGGAAGTCAATATCCTCGACTGCAGCCTCTAGCGAAGACTCGAGCTGGATGTTATGTGCAAGTTTGAACCCGGGCAGAAACTCTGAATTTTCACGTAATTGCCTGAGACGCTCGAGATGGTCGGGGTTATGGCCCCACATTTTCACCGTCATATCGCCTCGCGCCAGCTGTATCGCCAGCGCGGTGCCCCAGGAGCCGGCGCCCAAAACAGCGATTGATTCATTCATGGCACAAGGAAATCACACTCAATGTTTTACCGTGGATTCGTCCTGTTTTTCATTTTGCTGCTGTATATGTTGTTGATAAAGGGCATCGAAATTCACCGGCGCCAGAATCAACGGTGGAAATCCGCCGCGGTTGGACATTTCCGAAATAACCTCACGCGCATAGGGAAAAAGGATATTCATACACTGGCTTCCAAGCAGGAAATTACGCTCTTCTTCCTCAAATCCGGTCAGTCCGAACAACCCCGCCTGGTGAACCTCTACCAGGAAAGCGGTATCGTCCTGGTGACTGACCGTCGCTGTAATACGCAGTACGGCTTCATAGAGATCAGCATCTATATGCGCATGGGTATTATTCAGGTTGAGGTCGATCTTGGGGCTCCATTGTTTGAAACTGAAAGACCTGGGTGCGCCCGGCGACTCGTAGGAAGCGTCCTTGACGTATAACTTTTGTATGGAAAACTGCTTTTGCGGTTCCTGTTTTTCGCTCATGAATCTGGCATCTTGTTAAGGCGGCAACTATATCAGCCCGCCGGGGTTAAAAATACGGTTAGCCGCACCGGAAGAGTCGATTATTTTTTGCTGAGTGGTAAATGTGCTTCCTGCCAGGCCAAAACACCGCCACTTAAATTGTATAGCTTTTCAAATCCGTGTTTATCGAGTTCCTTGCAGGCCAGTCCTGAACGGGTACCGGTCTTGCAATATACCAGCAGGGATTTGTCTTTATGTTTTAACAGCTCATCTATACGCTTGGCCAATCCGCTCACCGGGATTTGTATCGCTTTGGCGATTTTCCCGCCTGTGGTCTCGGCAGGCTCGCGAACATCCAGTACCACCACATCTTCTGTATTCATCAGCTGCACTGCGGCGGCAGGTGTCAGTTTCGAAAATCGCTGGGTTACAATTTTCAATTCATTGAAGAAGGTAAGTACCAGTAACACCACAAAGGCGAGCACCAGCAAGGGGTGATTCACCGCAAATTCAGAAATTTGAGTTAACATAAACCAGACTAAAGAGGTTACCAGGGAACAAAAACATTACCGGTCCGAACAGAAAACTTCCTGCATCATACCTATCAAACGCAGGGTGCGTTCGTCTCCAACACGATAAAAAACTTTATTCGCATCCTTGCGCGACGACAGTATACCCTTATCGCGTAAAATCGCGAGATGTTGTGAAATATTACTTTGCGAAGTCCCGACATTCTCGACGATACCCTGTACGCAGACTTCATTACTGCCCAGAGTGCACAAGATCTTGAGCCTTAACGGGTGAGACATGGCTTTCAATGAGCGCGATGCAATTTCGATATCAGCGGCTCGCGCGAATAATTGCGCACTTTCGATCGATTTTACCTGGCTGCTCTTCATTCGCCTTGTGTATTACCAAACGTTAATATTAGGAAACGATTATGATCTTATCTCCCGGCGATGTCTACCCATAAGGCAGGCCGCAGTGATCCCGGCGGGCTGGCATAATTCTGGGATTTTTCGGCATTCGTAGTAACATGGGTCGATGCGTTTTCATTTCCTTCCATTTACCAGGTTGTTGCTGGCCACCCTGATCTTCGGTGTATTGCTCAGCCCGCTTACGCAGGCTGACAGCAAAACCGACAAGGAAAAACAACTCAAGGCCCTACTGCTCAAGATCGATAAACTGAAGCAAACTATCGACGTCAAGGTAGACAGCAAATCGCGATACCTCAAGCAGTTAAAATCGATTGAAGGCAATATCGGCAAAGTCAGCAAAAAGATCAACACCACCGGCAACAAAATCAGTAACAAAAAATCTGAACTCGCCAAACTGCGCGCCACTCGCAAGAAGCATCAACAGCAGCTCAGTCGTGAAAATGATTTTTTAGCCGGCCAGGTATACACCGCTTTCACACTGGGCAAGCAGGAAAAAATGAAACTCCTGTTTTCACAGCAGGATGCACAGACTATGCAGCGTAACCTGGTCTACTACCAGTATTTCTCCAATGCCCGCGTCGACCTGATCAATGCCGTGCAGGACAATGTCGACAAGATTATCGATGCCGAACAACGCATCCAGCTGGCCAAACTGGACCTGGAAAAAAGCCGACAGGCCCTCCAGGGACAAAAAGCTCAACTCGACAAGGATCGACGTAAACGCAAGTCGATAGTCACTTCGCTCGAGCAGCAGTTGAAAAAACAGGGTGGAAGCCTGGCCAGGCTTGAAGATGATGCAACTCAGTTGCAGGATCTCATAAAATCGATTGAGGAAATCTTTGCCGACGCCCCGGAGGCTGAAATTTCTCGCCTGCCTTTTGCCAAACTAAAAGGCAAACTGGCATGGCCGGTTCAGGGATCTGTAAAAAAACTGTTTGGCCGAAGAAAACCCCTGTCCGATCTGCGTTGGCAGGGAATCATGATAGAGGCGCCCAACGGGCGTCATGTGAAAGCGGTTTCGCATGGTCGAGTCGCTTTTTCCGACTGGTTACGCGGACTCGGGAACCTGATCATCATAGATCATGGCAATTCCTACCTGTCACTTTAGGGGCATAATGAGTCGCTGTTTAAGTCGGCCGGCGAATGGGTGGAGTCAGGCGATATTATTGGTAGTATTGGCAGTAGTGGGGGGCAGAAAAAAGCAGGGCTATATTTCGAGATACGCAAAAAAGGCAAACCACAAAATCCAACGCGATGGTGTAAAAAATCTAACCAGTTCGCATCCTGACGGGTTAAAACAGGTTTGTATTTCGCCAAATTCTCCACAAAAGCCTTTATCGGGGTAAAGATTTTGGCGATGTTGCTGTTTTCTTTTGAACTGTTACAACTTCTACGCCCTTATCTAGTCTACAATATACAGTTGCAATCTAAACCGCGCCGGCCGGTTTAACGGAGAAACAAATGTTACAGAATCTGAGAAAATCCACCTGGTTCCTGAGCGGAACAATTCTCGGGCTTTCCCTGGCTGTGGGTCACAGCGTTTACGCGCTCAAGAATGGGGACGATATTCCTTTCGAGGACCTGCAGGCCTTTACCGAAGTATTTTCCAGGGTTAAGTCCGACTATGTCGAGGCGGTGGACGACAAGAAGCTGATCGAAGATGCAATCCGGGGCATGCTCAACGGCCTGGACCCACATTCAGCCTATCTTAATAAGGCTGAATTCAGTGATTTGAAAATTGGTACTACCGGCCAGTTTGGCGGACTCGGTATTGAAGTTGGCATGGAAAACGGTTTCGTCAAGGTCATCTCACCGATCGATGACACACCCGCGGCCCGGGCCGGCGTCAAGGCCAGTGACCTGATCATCAAGCTGGACAACAAATCGGTCAAGGGCATGACCCTGAACGATGCGGTTAAAATCATGCGTGGCAAGCCCAATACCGATATCGAATTAACCATCGTGCGCGAGGGAGAGTCCAAGCCATTGGTGATTACCATCACGCGGGAAATCATTCGTGTGAAAAGTGTCAAGAATCGCATGCTCGAACCCGGCTTTGGATACGTACGCATTACCAATTTCCAGTCACGCACCACCACTGATTTACTCAAGGCGATTTCTGAATTGCAGAAAGAAGATAAACTTAAAGGCCTGGTTCTCGACTTACGTAACAATCCGGGTGGTGTATTAAACGGCGCTGTCGGGGTCTCTGACGCGTTTATCGACAATGGACTACTGGTTTACACCGAGGGCCGCATCGATGATTCCAGCCATCGTTACGTGGCAACCCCGGGCGACAGCCTGCATGGTGCGCCTTTAGTGGTATTGATTAATGGCGGCTCAGCCTCCGCGTCTGAAATTGTCGCGGGTGCGATACAGGACCACAAACGCGGCATCATTCTGGGCACCAAGTCCTTCGGCAAGGGTTCGGTACAGACTATTCAGGAGTTACGCAACGGTTCTGCGGTAAAAATCACCACGGCGCGCTATTTTACCCCCAATGGGCGTTCGATTCAGGCTCGCGGTATCGAACCGGATGTCACCCTGAGCACTCTGCGGCTATCTGACAAGGATGAAAAAGCGACCACCAGCTATTCGGAGAAGGATCTTGATGGCCGCTTGAGCAATCCTAACGGTGAAACCGAGGAAGACATAAAAGAGAAGGATAGCGAAAACCTCGCTGAAACCGACTTCCAGCTGTTCGAGGCGCTTAACATGCTCAAAGGCCTGCACATACTCACCGCGATTAACAATGGTTAATCCTGGATAGCGGGATGAGAAATGCGGGCTAGGCACTGGCTGGTATTTTTAATCGGGCTAAGCGCTGCTGTAGTGCAGGCAGACCAGAGGCCGATATTGTCGCTGGTAATCGATGATCTGGGGTATTCACTCGACCATGGCAAGGCCGCGATAGATTTAAGCGGCGATCACACCTATGCCATCCTGCCCAGTGCGAGCTATAGCAGGCAACTTGCCAGGCATGCGCGCGCACAAAACAAGGAAGTCATTCTGCATTTGCCGATGCAGTCGATCGGCTCACAGGCACCACCCGAACCCGATGCCCTCAACGAAGCGATGGATGAAGACCAGTTATCCGCAAAGGTTCATTCATTGCTAACCAAATTCCCCTTCATCAAGGGAATCAACAATCACATGGGCAGTCACCTGACCGAATTTGATTTTTTCATGCAGCCTATCATGCAGAGCATCCACGACTATAACCCCGAGCTTTACTTTCTGGATAGCCGCACCACGCCTCGAAGCGTGGCCCATTCGCAAGCGCTTGACGCGGGGCTGAGTTCGGCCTCGCGAGATATATTTCTCGACAATGATCATAGCAATCCGGAGTCGATATACCTGCAATTTCAAATGTGGCTAGCCATGGCGATGGAGCGTGGCTCTGCTATCGCAATCGGTCATCCGCATCCGAGCACTATCGAGGTATTGCGCGAACATCTCCCACAGGCAAGTTCGAAATTCAGATTTGTACCGATATCAGCGCTCATTCAGGAACGTAATAATCCGGTGTTTACCAGTCACTGGCAAAAAACACTGACCAACCTGGACGAAAATTTAAACTAGGAAGGCTCTCCAGGGGTTATGCAAGGCGCCATGGACCCGGACCTGTGCCGCCATCCCGCCCCCTGGTGAGAAATGCGGGCTAGGTTACGATATCCGTTTCCGGGTTATCCACACGGGAAATGGCGGTTGGAAAACTTGCAATGAATTGTACGCCGCGGGCGTCAATGGGCAAGAAAACCAGTTTTGAGGATCGCTTTTTATTACTTATCTCCAGTACCCAACGCGGTGATAAGGGGTCTATGGCATCCACCTGGCTAAGCGTTTCCTGGTCCTGCAGATCAGCCTTAATCTGCGGTTCCCTGGTAAACTGCGAACTCACCTCGACACTGGCGACCGGACTGGAGAAGGTCCATTCGAGTTTACGCGTAACCGGGTCGTCAGCCTGCCCCTGCTTACACAGCGGCTTGCCATTGATTTCGACTATACTGACCATATGCGTATGTACTTCACCATCAATTAACTCGACTCGTAATGACAGATTATCAGTCGAATTCTCCACATTTTTGAATTTAATTGTACCCTCAAAACCCCTGGTAATCTCATTTACAAAATACAGACCCAGGCCCTTGCCATGGTGATCACGAATACGCCGGGAAGAATATCCGAGCTGATAAATTCGCTCTTTATCTTCCTCTTTAATTCTGGGCCCACGGTTATAAACCCTGAGTTCGACCCGGTCTTCCAGCTGCGATAACAAAATTGTCACCCGGCTGTAGCGGTTTTTGTAGGTTTTCTGCTGTGCATAAAACAATGCATTGTTGAGCAGGTTTTCGATCAGCAAAACCATATGGTTTTCGTTGCCCAGCAATTCGCTGTCTGCGTGCAGTCTTATATTGAATTTGGAGTCAATATAGGTCTCCGGGCATTCGCTCATATCCCATGTTCTGAGTTCCTCGGGGTTGTCCGCTATCGGCTGCAAGGCCCTCAACAATGCCCTGCTCATGGTGAAGGTCGGGGTATACGGAGATGATTCGACATCTGCCTGGTTGAGTAGCGACTGGAAGTAATACTCCTCACTATCATAAACCTGGTTTGCAACGTGCAGGGCTATATTGTCAGTGGTGGAAAGATCGAGCAAATCCCATAGATAGAGCAAACTGTCCGCGGCCTCCTGGTAGTCCTGATCCGCTTCATCCTCACCCTGGTTGCGTGCGCGCTGTAACGCAGACTGTACCTTGTCATAACTGATTACACCGTTATGTCGTACCTCGGAAGCAATGTTTTTAAAGTGCAGAAACTTCTCGTCATACTCCATGTATTCAAGCAGTCGATCACTGATAAACAATTTCAATTTTTCCGCATGATCCGAATTGGTGCGGGCTAGCGTGCCCAGTTCTCGCTTCGAATCGAATAACTCGCTTATCTGGCCTTGATATTGTTTTAGTTGAGTTTTATACCCAGCCAGCGCCTTGACGAAATGCGTGATATCAAAAAGGATCAGAAGAATCAGGATTGCAGCGGCCGCGATAATCGAGCTTTGACGTGTCAGCAGTTCCGGTAGCCTGTGCGGATCGATCAATTCCATATTGGACAGTATGAATTGCCAGGCGACAATAACCAGCGCGCAAACAATACTGATCCATGGATAATAGATTCGCGCGCGTATCATTTGCCCGCAGCCGGGGGTGGGTTCCACAGGTAGGCGCCGTCGTCACCAAAGGTGACTATGCCATGGCCCTGGTCACACAATTCGCTAAATTTTCCCTGCCCTCCCTCGGCGGCATCGAAAGAACGCCGCAGGGTTTTTATGTGCTGGCGATAGCTGGCGTAGGAAAACTTGTCACGATCTGCTTCGAGTCGCTCAGCAATTTGTAACGCGGTCAGGGGACGCGGTGAACATAGCATCAACTCGCGCAACAATTTACGTGGCGTTGGCGCCAATGGGCGCTGGGCATTATTCGGGTTCATCAGGCGTACGCCCTTCCAGTAAACATTCCAGTTGTTCAGGTCGATGGTCAATTCACCACTGCTGATGGTATTGATGGTAGCGGATAGGTCGGTATCTATGGCTGCCTGCCTGAGCACCGACCTGATACGCCAGCACAACACCTTTTCTACATTATGCTGATGCTTGGCAATAAAATCAGTGGCCGAGAACTGTTCCAGAGCGGCCCGTTCAATCTCGGTCCCACTGTGCTCGGATAGATAGATAATGGGTATTTTCGGCCATTTTTTGCGCAACGCACTGGACACTGAAAATCCTGCCTGATCGTTGCCATTCATACGCGCGTCGAGCAAGGCCACGTCGGGCGGTGAAGCCTTGTCACTCAGGGCTATTTTCTGCCTGGCAGCCTCCGCAAAATTATGAATATCGAGACTATTCGGATTTTCATCGAAGTCCCCGGCTTGCAGGACCGATGAGAATTTTTTTATCCAGTGCGCCTGATCCTCCACCCAGAAGATTCTTGCCATTTTCGAGCCTGATCAAGGTTTTACAATAACTTCCTAGTATAGGCGCTGATACTGTCGCAACCGTTTTTATTAGCTCCCGGGCAGCCCGGAAATGTGAATTATTTCGAAGATAGCCGCTTTTTTGCCTCTCTGTTAATTGAATTTGCGATTTTTCACCGATTTTTCACAAATGCCCCCTAGATTTGCAGGACATTAAGTAAAAAAGGTAATTATCATGTTCACAGACATACTCACAGTCTGGTCAATTGAGCCCGGCACATCCGCCACAATCTGGCTGGCCATTCTCATTTTTGTCGCCTACCTGGGCCGTAGCGCGGCGCACGCATTGATACGCTCGACCGGCAGGGCTATATATGTCGCCTGTCGACTCTTCGCAGCATCCCTACGCCGCCTGGAGACGGGCCTGCAAAACCGTAACAAGGAAGTGGTGCTCGCCCTCGGCCAGGACGCCACCGAGCGCGCCATCGAACGCGAGTTTCATCGCGTCAATACAGTAGTCACCCGAGACTTGAGTGGTTACCCCGCACTGCATCGCCAGATCAGCGATAGCATTGATAAAATCGAGGAAGACTACCAGGCCGCCACCGACGCCCCACCACTGCCACCCGCCTGGCTGGAGGCAGTCGATTCGATCGCAGGAATACCCAGAAGTGGAGATGCTACGATTTGCAGTATTCTCGACGATATCGGTAAAACCCTGGAAAACGCGCACCAGGAAACCCAGAAAGCTTATCGAAAATCGACGCTGGCGCGGCACAAGCTACTAGGTAACATGCAACCGCAATGGCGTAACCTGAATCATTCCCTGGCACGGGTTAAAAATACCATCGAAGGTCTCGATGAACGCTCTCTGGAAATCGATCGGCAGATGAATTCCTATGAGGCCATTCGCAGTGGTGAAGACGGCATGGCTAGAACCCTGGCTTCGTCGTCGCTAACCCAATTCTTTATCTCCAGCCTGGTTCTGGTAATCGCGGTCTTCGGTGGTTTGATCAATTTTCAGCTGATCGCAATGCCGATGTCCGAGATGGTTGGGGGCACCAGCTATATCGGCCCGATGAAGACTTCCGACATCGCCGCGCTAGTCATCATCATGGTGGAGATTGCGATGGGACTATTCCTCATGGAATCTCTACGCATCACCCACCTGTTCCCGATCATTGGTTCGATGGATGACTCGATGCGCAAACGCATGGTTGTGATTACCTTCAGCATACTCGCCATTCTTGCAACCGTGGAAGCCTCGCTGGCCTACATGCGCGACTTGCTTGCGCTCGATCGTGAAGCCCTGACTCAATCGCTGGCAGGCACCAGTATCGTAGAAGCAGAGTTCCGCTGGATCCCGTCACTGGGTCAAATGATTATGGGTTTCATCCTGCCGTTCGCACTCGCCTTTGTGGCCATCCCGCTGGAATCGTTTATCCATTCGTTACGTACTGTACTGGGAATGGTGGCCATGGCGACACTACATAGTATTGCGTTTATCGCCAGACTCATCGGCGCAAGTGCACGCCAGTTCAGCTCGATACTG
>Ga0164320_10000602_pt1 | contig 12099 bp, 10 predicted proteins | sample GuaBasSediGuay11_FD_113736 | JGI IMG/M metagenome (GOLD analysis project Ga0164320, IMG submission 113736) | Subseafloor sediment microbial communities from Guaymas Basin, Gulf of California, Mexico - Guay11, Core 4567-28, 0-3 cm | ecosystem: Environmental > Aquatic > Marine > Hydrothermal...
CGCGCCAGCATGGGCGTACCGGCGGCATTCGATCCGGTAGAAATTGACGGACGCTTGTTGGCGGATGGCGGCATGGCCAACAATGTGCCGGTGAGTGTGGCTCGCGCCATGGGCGCCGATGTTGTGATCGTGGTAAATGTGAGCAGTCCACTCCTGACCAGGGATAACATCGAGAATGCGCTTGATATCAGCGGGCAGCTGGCCGGGTTTCTGACCTTGAATGTACAGCAGCAGCTGGATACGCTGGACGATTCCGATGTTCTCATAACCCCGCAACTTGGTGATATTGGCAGCGGTAGTTTCGACCGGGTGGCCGATGCAATTACCGCTGGCGAGACCGCGGCACAGGGACTGCGCGAGTCACTGTCGCGCTATTCATTGAGCCCCGCGCAATATGCGGCGCATCTCGAGCAGCGGCCGCAATTTCGCAAACAAGCACCGATGATCGACTTCATCCGCATCATTAATCATTCCGCTGTCGGCGATGACATCATCGACGACCGGATTTCGGCGCAACCGGGACAACCGCTGGATGTGAAACAACTGGAGGCAGACATCGGCCGTGTATACGGTCTCGAAATCTTCGAAACCATCAACTATGAAATCGTCGAGGAGAATGGGAAAACCGGCCTGGTAATTACAGCCAACGAGAGGAGCTGGGGACCCGGGTATCTTCAGGGCGGCATTTCAGCGTCCAATAACTTTGAAGGCGAATCCAATTTTCGCCTGGGCATCGTCTATACACAAACCGAGCTCAATGAGCTCAATGGTGAGTGGCGCACGGGTTTACAACTGGGAGACGAGCCAGCCATTTTTACCGAGCTCTATCAACCGCTGGATTCATTGTCACGTTACTTCGTGTCCGGCAAAGTTCTCCTTGCATCGGATAATAAAAACGAGTTCGACGACAAGGGTAATAACCTCAGCACTAATCGTCTAAAAGTTGGCGGGATCGAGCTGAGTGTAGGGCGTGAATTTGGCACCTGGGGTGAAGGCAGGTTCGGCTACCGGCGCGCGACGGGTGAGGTCGAGGTTAAAACCGGTCCACCGCAACCTGATTTTGATGTGGACATAGGTGAAGTTTTTTTGAGCCTGTTTGCAGACAAGTTCGACAACCCCTATTTCCCACGTAAGGGCTATCTCGGCAAGATTGAGTATCGTACGTCACGCGAGGACTATGGCGCCAGCAGTGATTATGATCAATGGCTGTTGGGCTACTCACAGGCGATATCGTGGAGCAAGAACACGGTCGTCGGAACAATTGCCGGCGCCACCACAGAGGACGATGATGCGCCACTTGAGGGCTTGTTCGAGCTGGGTGGATTTCTGCTGATCTCAGGGCTGGCGGAGGATCAGTTGTCTGGGCAGCATGTCGGGATTGCGCGCCTGATTTATTATCGACGACTGAGTGACGACGGGTTTCTGAGGCTCTTCGATACCTATCTCGGCACCAGCCTGGAAACCGGTAACGCCTGGCAGGATTCAGATGACATTTCCTTTGACAACACAATCTCGGCGGGCAGCCTGTTCCTCGGTTTCGATACGCCGATCGGCCCGCTATACACAGGCTACGGAGCCACCGATACCGATGAGCAAAGTGCATTTGTTTTTCTCGGACCCCGCTTTACTTTCTGACCTGGCCTGATAATTCAAGCCTGTCGTCGCGGCATCCATATTAGCGCTGCTGATTTTGTGTCATGAAATGTTAATCCCCGTGTAAATACTCCTGATATACTGCGGCGCATATATTCTGGAGTTAACAGACGATGATAATCATACCCGAGATACAGATTCAGGGCGGAAAGGTCATTACCGGCGCCGCCGATGAAAGCAACGATATAGTCCACGAAATATCACCCCGGCAGGCGATGCAGAATTTTGTCGCCGATGGCGCGCAAGTGCTGCAAATTGTCGATATCGACGCAGCGAGATCGAAGCCTGAGAACAATGAGCAGCTCATCAAGGAATTACTGAACGAAACCGATGTTCCCATACAGGTGGCAGGCGGTATCAGAACCCTGGCCCAGATCAACGACTGGTTTGAAGCCGGCGCCGCTCGCGTCGTGCTGGGTACGGTCGCGATCACGGATTCACCACTGGTGGTTGAGGCGGCGAGTCGGCACCCCGGTGGCATAATCGTGCACCTGGCGACGCGCGACGGCTATGTCATGATCGATGGCTGGAGGACCCAGACCGTCTTCCAGGCACAGGATTTGATTCGCGACCTGCAAATGACGGGAATTGCGGCCGTGATACACAAGGGTACCGATCTGATGGATTCCGAGCACGATGAAGCCGTCGCCCTGACCGAGCAAATGAGCCACGATGTCTCAATCCCGGTTTACTCCAGCGGGACGGTTAGAACGCTCGACGATATCGCCAGGCTGCATTTTCTGCCCAATATCAATGGCGTGATTGTCAGTCATGCCTTGATGACCGGTGAAATCGCGCTTAAAGACGCGTTGCAAATTGCGTCCCAGAAAGATCCCAGCGTGGAACCTGAATCAGTCACGCATAATGTCAACATGGGCATCCACCAAGGTGTCAGGGCTTATCTCGCAGCCTATAACAGCTCGCAGGCGGCCAGGGTGTGGAACCTCGCGTTACGCGACATGATTACCGAGGATAACCCTTACATGGAAATCCTGATTCCCCAGGTCGACCTGGAGTTGGATGCCGAGAACCTGTCACGTCGCGAATTACAGGCTTGCTACGAATCAGAGCTCGAGAAAGCGGATCTCGTAATCGTAATTCTGGAAGGTGTGGAAGCCGAAGCCTGGACCGGCTTCGAATGCGGTTATGCCCGCGCACAGGGCAAGTATATTTACGGCGTAATTTCGGACGATTCGGCCAGGGGGCCCAGTCAGTTGCGCTTCGAGGCCATGTGTGACGAGTTGATTTACTTCACGCCGGGCGACAATGTAACCAAAACCCATGCCGAGATTTCACACGCCCTGACGACTCGCGTGATGGTGCAAAACCAGTAGGTGTACGTCATTCCAGACCGCATGCGGTCCGGGATGACAAGGTTATCAGATCAGCCGTCAGGATTGACGCACTTGTAAACCACGAAGGTCTGCTGCCCTTCCTCGATCACCGTCAACGGTACTATGGTGTCTCCACCCATGCGCGCGGCGCTGTTGCGGGCGACGATTTGCAGTTCCTTGGCGACGGTATCGGCTGGTCGTTCGACGATCACGCGCGAGGTCACCGAGGTATTCGTTCTCCCCAGGTTCTTGCAACTGGAAATTTCAGTAGGCTCCAGCACGCGAACCTTTTCGCCGCCTTCGGTCAGTTGCAACGCCGAACAGGCGCTCAGCAGGATGGCTGTGGATACTATGCAGGTAATTCTTTTCATGATGCTTGTCATCCTTATTTGCCGGATCAGGTGTTCGATGCCTGAAATATGCTTTCGATCGAAGCATCCAGCATGGCGTTGAATTCATCGTCGCTTTGTTGCGCGTTCAAACCTTCGCTCAGTGCGCGCGAAAAGCTCGCGACCATGCCATTCTGACTGGCGAGCCGCTGGTTCGCCTCTTCGCGCGAATAGCCGCCGGAAAGGGCGACGACCTTGAGTACATTGGGGTGTTGAATACAGCTGTCGTAGAAGTTATCCACTTCCGGCAGGGTCAGTTTCAACATCACCAGCTGCCCTTCCCCGAGCCTGTCCAGGTTTTCCATCAATGCGCTCTTCAGCATGACTTCCGCCTCGGCTTTCTGCGGGCTGTTAATGTCCACTTCGGGTTCGATGATCGGCACCAGGCCGGCACCGATAATCTGGCGACCAACGTCGAACTGTTGATCGACCACGGCGTTGACCCCATCGGCGTTGGCGGTCTTGATCACCGAACGCATCTTGGTGCCGAAAATATTCTTTTGCCGGGCCTTTTGCAGCAGCGCGTCGAGATCGGGCATCGGCTTCATGACCTGGGCGCCATTGCTCTCGTCGGCGAGACCCTTGTCGACCTTGAGGATAGGCACGACGCGCTTGACGTTCCACAGGTAGTCGGCGGTAGGCTGGCCTTCCACTTCACGATCCATGGTATTTTCAAACAGTATCGCTGCCATGATGCGGCTGCCGTGAAATGCCGGGCTGGTCATAATGCGGGTGCGCATGGCGTGTACGAGGCCAAACATCTCCTCGTCGTTTGCATAGGCATCGGCTTCGACGCCGTAGTTCAGCAGGGCTTTCGGAGTGCTGCCGCCACTTTGGTCCAGTGCGGCGATAAATCCGGGTTCGGTTCTGATTTTTTCGAGTTGCTCGTTAGTATTGGTCACGGTTATGAATTCTTAAGTTGATTGGATTTCAGGCTCGGATATTCGAGTGATGCCGAAGTATAAACACAGTGATTTTTTAATACAATTGACTTGCGTCAATCGTCCATGCCGACATACCCCTGCAGTCCCTGAATGTGCGTCATCCAGGCCCTGATTGCGGGATAATTTGACAGATCGAATCCGCCTTCGTGCGCGACGTGGGTGTAGGCATAGAGTGATATATCTGGATTAATACCTGGTTTTGATATCACCCATGCGGCTCGACATCAAGGTGTTTTTACCGAGCGACTTGTCAAAAACCGTCGAGTAAGCCAACACCGCCTGCACGTAATTGCGCGTTTCCTTGAAAGGAACCGTTTCGACCCACAAATCCGCCGACATGACGCTATCCCTCGGTAACCAGCGGCGGACGTTTCCGGGGCCTGCATTGTAGGCCGCCGCGGCCAGGGCGACGTTGTTGTCGAAGCGGTTCATCACCGTTCGCAGGTAATGGGTGCCGAAACGGATATTATTTCCGACGTGTAAAATGTCTGATTTGCGCGGTCTTTTCATCCCCAGTGAATGCGCGACCTTGCGCGCGGTGCTCGGCATCAGTTGCATCAATCCCAATGCGCCGACACTGGAACGCGCCAGCGGGTCGAACAGGCTTTCACGGCGCATGACGCCGTAGATCAGGGAGGGATCGAGTTCGCGTGCCTGGGCGTGTTCCAGCACCTGTTGTTTATAGGGCATGGGAAAACGCAGGCTGAAGTCGGTGCGGTGCGGCGTCTTGGCGACCGTACGGATCGCACTGTCGTGCCATTGCCATTTCGAGGCGAGCGTAGCGGCCTGCTTCATCTGGTTCTGGTCGAGGTAGCGCAAGGCCTGGAACCATTCACGCTTGGCATCGACGAGGCGATCGAGATAAAACAATTCACGCGCCCGCAGCATGTGAGGATTGTCCTCCAGAAAACTTTCTTCGTCGATTTCTATGCTGGTGGCATTTTCCTGTTCGATACGATACTCGCGCTCCAGCCGGTCCGCGGCCAGGAATCCGTAGTAACTGCTCTTGTCGGAAAGTTCCTCGAGCAGCGACAGCGATCCGTTCAGCTGGCCTTCGGCTTCCATCGAACGCGACAGCCAGTAACGCCATTCATTTTCTTCCTGCAGGTGGGGCGGCATGCGGTTGATGGTATGCAGCAGGCCCTGCCAGTCGCGGCCGCGTAGCTGGATACGTGCGAGCCGCAGGTAGGCCTGGTCGTTCATGACTTCGGGGTCGAGACCGGACAGCAGCGCGCGCGCCTCGGGTTCATGCTGGGATGCGGCGGACAGCGCAATGCGTAATTGCGCCTGATCTATCTGCTCCCGAGTGAAACCGAACTGGTCCCTGATCAGGTTCCAGGTATCGAGCGCCTTGAGGGCGTCTCTGCGCGCCAGGCGATCGATCGCGTGCACGATAATGGCGCGATTATGTTCTGTGTCCTGCGCATCGGCGAGTTTCTTGAGTGAACTCTCGGGGCGTTGATGAGCGCGGTACCAGGTTTCGACGATGGCGCGTGATTCGGGATCGAGCTTCTTGCCAAGATAAAGTGCGAGATTAGGCCGGCGCGCCTTGAACGCCTTTTCTATTCGCAGCCAGACTACCTGCTCGGGTTGCTCGTGGTTCTTCAGATAGTAGCTGAAGGCTGGATCGCACTGGTCGGGCTGTGAATAACCGCGCAACCAGATTTTACCGATCTCTTCGCTCAGGCCGTCGAGTTGGTCGAGCTTCAGCCGCCCCTGAAACGACAGACATTGCAGCCGCGTATTGGCGCGCCCGTCAAAAAAGGCCAGGTAGTTCTCCCAGTCTCCGCGCCGCGCCAGTACATCGAGCCAACGTCCACGTGCGTGGTAGGCAAACGGAAAATCGGCGTAACGCTGCAGGAAAAGCTCTACCTGCTCCGGTTTCTGGCGACTGACATTGCGCCGGAATGCATCGTAGACGAGATAGGGCTGCGCCGGGTAATCGTCCAGTTGCTTGAGCAGTCGGTTGAATTTGCTGATTTGATTCTTGTTCAGCGCGAACGCGGCGTCGTGAAACAACTGGCGCTGTTTTTCGATGCCGGCCTGCAGTTGCGGGCTGATTAATCCAGCGCACAGAATAGCGATCACGCCGATTTTTCGGACGCTACGGCGTATTCTCAATATTGCGGGTACCTGGATCAAAAGAAATCCTTATATTTCAAAAGTTTAAGAGAAAGTCTAGAAGTAAAATATCAATTAAGCAAGGGTATTATTCAAGTTTCCCCGGCTTGTTTCGGACAAGGTTTTCAGGATCCAGCAATGCCCGTAAATTGTCTTCGTCTATCTCGGTCATTTCAAGCGCTACTTCAAGTATAGGTCGGTTTTTTTGAACTGCAGCTTTTGCGACCTCGGCCGCCTTGCGGTACCCGATCAACGGGTTCAACGCGGTCGCCAGAATCGGGTTGAGCGCCAGGTTTTGAGCCATGGTATCCTCGTTGACCACGAAGCTCTCGATCACCGGAACCAGGTGTTGACTCGCATTGGCGAGAATTTCGACACTCTGCAACAGGTTATAGGCAATCACCGGCAACATGACGTTCAATTGAAAGTTGCCGGACTGAGCCGCGAGGCTGATGGTAGTGTCGTTACCGATGCTCTGGGCGGCCGCCATCAGCACCGCTTCGGGGATTACCGGGTTGACCTTGGCGGGCATGATCGAGCTGCCCGGTTGTAATGCCTGCAGGCTGATTTCACCGAGCCCGCCCAGCGGCCCGGAATTCATCCAGCGCAGGTCATTGCATATCTTGGTAAGCGAGGTCGCCAGCACGCGCAACTGGCCGCTGAGTTCGAACGCCGTGTTTTGCGAAGCAAGGCCTGCAAACAGGTTCTCCATTGGCGTAAAGCGGATGCCAGTAGCCTCCTCCAGCTTCGCACAGACGCGCTTGCCGAAGTCAGGGCTGGTATTGACGCCGGTGCCGACCGCGGTCGCGCCTATGGCCAGCTGCTGCAGGCGCGTGAGCGTGGTCTGAACTCGATAACGGTCATTTTTTATCTGCGATGCCCAGGCGGAAATTTCCTGTCCCAGGCTTATCGGCATCGCGTCCATCAAATGCGTGCGTCCGGTCTTGATAGTCTTTTGATGCTGTTCGCTGCGCTCCAGCAAGGCATTTTCGAGCGCCTGCAGGGCCGGCAGCAAGTGTTCGTGGACAGCGCTTGCGGCGGCCACATGGATCGCGGACGGGAACACATCGTTGGAACTTTGCCCCATGTTGACGTGATCGTTGGGGTGTACCGTAAGTTCGTCACTCGACGCGAGTGTGGCGATGACTTCGTTAAGGTTCATGTTGCTACTGGTGCCGGACCCGGTTTGAAAGACGTCGATTGCAAACTGATCGTCGTATTTGCCGTCGATAATCGACGACGCGGCCTGTTTGATAGCCTCTGTACGAGCAGAATCGAGTATGCCCAGGTCGTGATTGGCTGCGGCGCAGCTGTGCTTGATATGAGCGAGCGCAAGGATCATGGCGGCGGGCAAGCGCAGCGAGCTGATCTGGAAATTGTCGAGCGCGCGTTGAGTTTGCGCCTGGTACAGGGCGTCGGCGGGCACTGTCACGCTTCCCAGGCTGTCCTGCATCTCGATCTTGTCGTCGCCCATGGTTCTGTCATACGCTCGAAACAGGCGTAGTGTAGCATTCTCTGTCAGTCCGAAGGGTGTACAAACGCGCATAAATCAGGTGAATTGTTGATCGGTTTTTTTACAATTTCAATCGAACTGGTCTACAATCGGATGATGCTGATTTTCCAACACTAACTTTTACATAGTGCGAGGTGGTTGCGATGGGAGAAGAAGAGACCATTGTATTGACTCCTGATGAAAAGGAGCAAATTCTGAAAGACGTTCCCATAGAGGAAAACGAGGAAGAGGAGGACGAGAACGACTAGTTCTCGACAGCTGCATGCTTGCAGTTAAGCGGGCTAAACACGCGTAGCCCCGGTAGTACTCGAATACCCCTCGTCCGGGACGGATCGCAGGCGGCCCTACGCCGCCGTCACCCACCCTCAAAATCCTTCATGTCTACTAACAATTAATCGGGCAGTTGCGCGACGACGTCGCTCAGCCGGTGGCATAGCTGTGTCAGTTCGTCGTCGCTGATGATGTAGGCCGGCATCAGGTAGACCAGTTTGCCAAAAGGCCGCACCCAGATACCGGCTTCGACGAAGCTCGCCGTGATCGAGGCCATGTCCACCGATTGTTTCAGCTCGACTACGGCGATGGCACCGAGGAAACGCACATCGGCTACCTGCGGTAGTTCGCGGCAGTGTGACAGCAGGCGCGTGAGTTGCTGTTCGATGTGCGCGACGCGTTGTTGCCAGCCGGATTCGAGCAGTAGTTCGATGCTCGCATTGGCGACCGCGCAGGCCAACGGGTTTGCCATGAAAGTGGGGCCGTGCATGAAGACGCCAGGATTGCCCGCATCGATGCTGTCGCTGACATCGCAGGTGGTCAGGGTTGCAGCCAGGCTCAGGTATCCACCGGTCAAGGCCTTGCCGAGACACATGATATCCGGGCTAATCGGCGCGTGTTCACAGGCGAACAGCTTGCCGCTGCGGCCGAAGCCGGTCGCGATTTCATCGGCGATCAGCAAAACTTCGTATTGGTCGCAGAGCTGGCGCGCGCGCAGCAGGTAACCGGGTGAATAAAAATGCATGCCACCGGCGCCCTGCACCACGGGTTCGAGTATGAGTGCGGCTATCTGCGCGTGATTTTGTTGCAATAGCTCGGCAAGGGGCTGCACATCCGCGTCGCTGCAGGGCTCATCAAACCCGCTCCGAGGTCTTTCGACGTAAAACTGCTGTGCCAGTACCGAGTTGAACAGGCTGTGCATGCCGGTGACGGGATCGCACACCGACATCGCACCGAGCGTGTCGCCATGGTAGCCGTTGCGCAAGGTGGCAAAGCGTTGTTTTTGCGGTTTGCCCTTTGCATTCCAGTACTGTATGGCCATCTTCATCGCGCCTTCGACCGCGACCGAACCGGAGTCGGAGATGAACACGGATTCCAGGCTCGGCGGGGTCAGCCTGGTCAGTTTTTCCACGAGCTGAATGGCCGGCTCGTGGGTGAGGCCGCCAAACATGACATGCGCCATGCGCCCGAGCTGATCTTCAATGGCGCGATTCAGGCGCGGGTGATTGTAACCGTGAATCGTACACCACCACGACGACATGCCGTCGATCAGGTTCTCGCCACTCGACAACTGCAGGTTGACGCCGCTGGCGGATGCGACGTGATACACCGGTGTCGGGCTATGCATGGCGCTGTAGGGATGCCAGACGTGCGCCGCATCGAGCGCAAGTTGAGCTTCGAGGGAGGGTTTCGTCATAACCTGTATTCAATCAGCCTGGCGCAAGGGCCGCCAACCCGCATCGTAACCGTTTAATGCGTCGATAAACAGCTTGCTGCCCAGGCGCGCGCACTGCTGTTCCAGCCAGGACCGAGTGGGATTTGGCACGGGTTCGGCCAGTTCCGCCTGGGCAATGATATCGCCACGATCGAAGCGCTGATTCATCAGGTGCAGGCTGACGCCAAAACGCGCTTGATTGTCGGCGAGTTGTGCCGCGATCGGGTCGGGTCCGCGGTAATCGGGTAACATCGATGGATGCATATTGAGCGCCGCCTTTGCCGCGCTGTCGATCAATACCGAGTCGATCAGGTATGGCCAGCAGGCAACCAGTATGAAATCGATCGCGCGTTGCCGCAGCAGTGACGCGCATTGCGCTTGCAGGGACGCCGGGGCGTAGCCCGTTTCTATCGCCGGCGCCAGTTGCTCCAGTTGGTGGTGCTGCGTGGCTGCAACGATCTCCCGACCTGGTGGCGTAAGTTCAGGCGCCGGTGCGTATTGCGGAAGAATCAGCAGCTCGGGTGGGTGTTGCAGATTTAACAGGGACTGCAGAACTTCGCAGCCGAAATGGGCGCCGTTCGTGAGTAAAGCGTAACGGTACCGGGGGCGCTGGGCCGCTACACCGGTTTCAGCTGCCATCGTCGCAGGGCTGCAACCCGATGAGATCGTTTTCGGTCAATGTGTCGAGATAGCCGAAGTGGCGCATGTCGGTCATGCGTTGCGGATAGAGTACGCCGTCGAGGTGGTCGCATTCGTGCTGCACCACGCGCGCGTGAAATCCCGTCGCCTCGCGATCGATGACGTTACCGAACTGATCGAAACCCTGGTAACGGATATTGCGGTAGCGCGGCACCAGGCCGCGCAGACCGGGAATGCTCAAACAACCTTCCCAGCCGTCTTCGGTGCTTTCGTCCAGCGGCGTAATGACGGGATTGATCAACACCGTTTCAGGCACCGCGGGCGCGTCCGGATAGCGCGGGTTGTCTTCGCAGCCGAAGATGACGCCGCGTTGCAATACGCCGATCTGCGGCGCCGCCAGCCCTGCCCCGTTTTCGGCGGCCATGGTGTCCCACAGATCTGTCAGCAATGGCGCCAGGTTGTGCGCGTCGATCGGTTCGACCGGCAGTGAAACCTGCAAAAGCCTGGGGTCGCCCATTTTCAAAACTGTTCTGACGGTCACGCGGATTTCCTGTGTGGTCGATGCGGTTGGATTGTGCGATATATCGGTGATATAACAAATCGCCTGGCGATGAGGAGCGATAATGGCGAAACCACCCCCGATTGAACCGGTGAGCGGCACCGTGGTACCGAGATATGCGGGACCCTCGACGTTTTGCCGTCTACCCGAACTGCGTGACGTTCCCTACTGTGACGTTGCGATCCTCGGGATACCCTTCGACTCCGGCACCAGCTATCGCCCCGGCGCACGTTTCGGCCCACAGGCAATCCGCCAGGCGTCGCGCCATCTGCGCACCAATTTTCACCCGCAGTACGACACCGAACCGTTCAAGACGATCCAGGTCGCCGATGCCGGCGATGTCGCCTGCAATCCCTATAACATCGAGGAAGCGATTGCGCAGATTGAGGCCGCCGCCGATGAACTATATAAACAAGCGCCCGCCATTCTGAGCCTTGGCGGAGACCATACCATCGCCGTGCCGCTGTTGCGCTCGATCAACAAGGTCGTCGGCCAGGTCGCACTGGTGCATTTCGACGCCCACCTCGATACCTGGGACACCTACTTCGGCGCTCCCTATACGCATGGCACGCCGTTTCGCCGCGCCGCCGAGGAAAACCTGTTCAACGAGGATGCCTCCATGCACGTCGGTATTCGCGGTCCCCTGTATAGCCGTGATGATCTGGTGCGCGATGAAGAACTGGGTTTCAAGGTGGTGCACTGCGATGAGTTACAGGCGCATGGTGTCGACCACGTCGTCAAAAGAATCCGCGACCGCGTCGGTGACCATCCGCTCTACCTGTCGATCGATATCGATGTGCTCGACCCCGCGCATGCGCCGGGTACCGGTACGCCCGAGATTGCCGGTATCACCAGTCGAGAACTGGTCGGCATACTGCGCGGGATGCAGGGCCTGAACCTGGTTGCGGCCGATGTTGTCGAGGTCGCGCCCGCCTATGATCATGCCGAAATTACCTCGTTGGCGGCGGCGACGATTGCATTTGAAATGATCAACATGATCGCCTGCCAAAAGTAACGGCAAGTAACGGGGACACAAGTAACGCCAAAAGTAACGGGGACAGTATACTTAATTCCCCGCAGGTGCCGCAGGCCTCTTAAGTCTCTATAGAATTAAGTATACTGTCCCCGCCCGTTTCCTCGCGGATGCTGTTGTGCGCGAACCAGGCGACCGAGGCTAGCAGCATGCTGCCGCCGATGATGGTGTTGAGCGATGGCGTTTCATTGATCACCAGCCATACCCAG
>Ga0164320_10000603_pt1 | contig 12096 bp, 8 predicted proteins | sample GuaBasSediGuay11_FD_113736 | JGI IMG/M metagenome (GOLD analysis project Ga0164320, IMG submission 113736) | Subseafloor sediment microbial communities from Guaymas Basin, Gulf of California, Mexico - Guay11, Core 4567-28, 0-3 cm | ecosystem: Environmental > Aquatic > Marine > Hydrothermal vents...
CTGATTCGGGATACCCAATGGTTCGGACAAGGAATGGACACGAGTTCGGCACTCACTTCGGCTTGGGCCAACTTCGGACCATTCATGAGCGGCGGCTTCTTCGTCCTTGCTGGAGGTAATGATCGTCTTCCAACCGAGATGGCAAACCGGCTGAGCCAAAGCATCAACTACGGGGTGAGAGTTGTAGCGATTCGGGAAAACGATACGGGGGTCGAGGTAACGGCCCGTCGCGGCGATAGCGAAGAAAGCTTTCAGGCCGACCGAGTGATCTGTACCCTCCCTGCCACTGTTTTAAGGGAAATGCGAATTGAACCGGAACTGCCTGAAGATAAACGCTCCGCTATTGCAAATCTACCTTACCTTGATGTAACAAGGACTTACTTACAGGTGAGTCGCAGTTTCTGGTTTGACGAAGGAGTGACAGGGAGTGCGACCACTGATCTACCTATCCAGGAAGTCGCGCGGCAGCCTTACTCCCACGTGGGCGGACCAAATAAGCGAGCCATCCTAGAGAGCCATGTGCGCGGGCCGGCGGCTCGCCAACTGGCCACACTAACGGACAACGAAATTATCGAGCATACACTACAGTACATGAAGAAAGTTCATCCGGAGATTTCTCAGTTCCAGGAGGGAGGCGTGGTAAAGGCCTGGAGCAAAGATCCCAATGTCCTAGCGGCTTTATCCTGGCCAGGACCTGGCGATGTGACCCGCTACCTCAAGCCGCTACAACGGGTTCACGGGCGGATCCATTTCGCTGGCGAGCACACCTCTATTTTGAGCGGATTGATGGAGGGAGCCTTACGCTCCGGGGTCCGTGCGGCGAACGAGGTTAATGATGCGGATTAAAAGTGCAACTGTTAAGGGAAGGGTATTAAAATAGGTCCATAACCAAAAGGTCAATGATTATATTTTTGGCAGGTTATGCCCGGCGAATAACTAATGATAGCAATGATACACTCAAGTAAGAATATTAATGGGACTCGCTTTATGAGAACTGCTGCTTTTATAATGATACTTATTCTTTTATTCAGTTGGGCTGGTTGTAGAACCCAGTCCGCTATTGTTGAGGAGACTTCACTGGCAAAGAATGAATTTCAGAAGAAATGTCAATCTTGTCACAAACTTCCCAAACCAGCCAGTAAAACAGATTCAGAATGGGTTGTGCTGGTACTCAGATATGGTAAAAAAGCTAAGTTGACTGATGATCAGGTAAAGCGAATCACGGTTTATTTAACAGAGAATAACTAATTTACAAATAACAATGGAGGAAGACAATTAATAAAATTCGAGATGCCATTTTTCATATTGAGAAGAACTGAGAACAGGCATTCTGTTGAAGTTTCAACTAAAAGATACTATTTGAAGAATGGGCAATTTATACACCGTTTAAAATCACAGAAATAAACTTGGTAACTTGGCGATGCCACAGCACCTACTTATTTGACAAATATTTATTTGAGGCATAAACATGAAACTGAACAAAAAAGAATTGAAGGTTATACGTATAGCAGAACAATAGGTTCTGTCGCATCTGTCAATTTTTACAATAATTTGCATCTAACTACAAAAATAGTATAATTGATTTTCAGATACTTACACTTTTTGAATTTCTTATTATGTCTGAAAACAGACCCAAATAGAACAGATGCGACAGAGCCTTATAAATGATCATTAATACTTTCGTTCAGATAAGGATGGTTTTTAGGAATTAATGGCATCTTGCTTAAGGCTTTGGCTACAACTAAAGTAAAAAGACCAGCATATCCCACAAATGTTCCAATTTCAATCAATCCTATACTGGACTTACCAAGAATTCCAGGCATTATCTGAAGATATAGATCAACCCACTGACCGATTATCAATAAAATACAAATAAACAATATTACAGGCTTACTTTGTTTTGTTTTAGCGGGCAACAAAACTAAAAACGGAATTGCCCAATTTATAATAATATTTAGAAAGAAAAACAGTTTCCATTTCCCCTGAGTACGTGCTACAAAATAGATAGTCTCTTCTTGAATACCTGCAATCCAGATTACTATATACTCCATAAACCATAAGTAAGCCCAAATAAAACTTAAAATTAATAAATATTTAGAAAACTTATGTAAATGACTTTTAGTAAAAGTTGTAAAATATCCATAACGATTAAGTAATAGTACTATTAATATTATAATTGCTATTGCATGATAGAAACTCGAAATAAAATTTTTGACAGCAAAAATAGTGCTAAACCAATGTACATCAATCGACATAATTACATCGAAAGTAAATAAAGAAAAAGTGATCGCTAAAATGAATATATATATTTTAGAGTAAAATTCACTTTTATTAAAAAATTTCATTCCACTTACTTGATCCTCTTTAATCGATGTTCGTAAAAGTAATCTTATCATTAAAATCCATAAAGAGAAAAAAATTATTATCCTTATAAAGAAGAAAGGGATATTTAAATAAGGGCTTTTATGAGCAATTAGTGGATCATGTACTGCTGCATTGGGTAGCGACCAATGATATATAGAGTTCATTCCAAAGAATAAAAATAAAATCAAGATACCGGCTATTGGCAGGTAAGAACCAAATGCCAACGGAATTCTCTGAAATTGAGCAGACCATCCTGACTGTGTAATATATTGAATGGCATAGAAGAATGTTGCGCCAATTGCAATAGATATAAAATAATAATTATTTAACAACAAATTTGCCCAAGTTTTCTCTGGTGTAAAATAAAAACCTAAACTTACAGTCGCAATACCTATGAAAACAAGTATAACTGCAGCATATTTTAGATTGGGCGAAACCGAATACTTTTTATCCATTACTGTATATTATTTATTTCCTCAAGGGAAAGATCGTTTTTTATATAAAGAATTATTTTCCATTTATCTTGGGGTCGTATCAGAGAAGCGAATGAGCCCATTATTGAAGATCCGACAGTCATTATGTGATAATATTCACCATCGGGCATTTTCAACATTTCTTTTGTGATTAATGACGGAGGCTCGGAAGGATATTTGCCGCTAGTATACAAATTACCATCACCTCGACCATCAATACCATGACAATTAGCGCAAAAAACATTGTATTCTACTTTCCCGCGAGAGAGATTATCTTCATTCGCCTCGAAGGGATTAATAAGTTCCAAACCTGCCAATCTTTGCCCTTCAGATGTTTTTGGATATTGATGTGGAATCATGTGACGAGGAATGGAACCCGAAACCGGCGGCTGAGCTGTTTTTCCATCAGAAAAAAAAGTGTTGGGAGCATAGGTTTCATATGCTTCAGAATAAAACATATCAGGAGCATATTCATATCCTCTTTTGTTCCTATCGGTTTCACAGGAAAAATGAAAAAGACATAGTATAATTATACAAAAATGAGTAAGATAGCCTTGATTTTTTTTAGTTAGTATAAATAATAGGCTCATTATCTTGTTGATTCGATTCATAATATACATTTCAAACATTTTCTATTCTTTATTTTTCTATAACTTCTACGGCACCATTTTTCATCAAAAGTGAATTAATTGTTTTAATATCACTTAAAGTCATTTCAGGCTGTGTATTAATAAGTATCACAAAGGCATTATCAGTTATTCTAAGATCCACAATGTTGGGTTTTTTACCAGGATATAAACGTGCTCTAATAAAAAAAGTGACGACTGAAAAAAATATTGCAGAGCAAATGGTTGTTACAAAACAAATAATTATAAAGGATGGAATAGCATGATAAGGCTTACCCCCATATGTTAAAGGATAACTAATAACAGAAGTGTAATAAACATATCCGTATGACACCACCAACCCATATAATGCATAAAAGAATGCTGCAGTTTGCAATTTTGATTTTCGCTTCATGATCTTAAACACCTCATGAATTGGATAGGGTGTGAAAACTTCAGTTATTTCAATATTCTTATCACGAATTTTTTTTAAAGCAGAAATTAATGAATCTTCTTCCTCGAATATTCCTAGAATGCTGGTTTTCATTTTATTATTCGTTTTACTTTTAATTCTTAATTTTACTGGACTTCAAAACACCTTTTACTTCACTAATCGCTATCATAGGTAAATATTTAAAAAACAACAATAAACACATTACGAAAAAGCCCAATGTTCCAATAAATAATCCGACCTCTACGTTTGTTGGTGTATAATCTGCCCAGTTTGATGGCAATAAATCCTTGCTAAGAGACGTTACTACTATAACATACCTTTCAAACCACATTCCAATATTTATTATAATGGAAATCAGAAATACAATTAATAATTTTCCCCTGATTTTTTTAAACCAAAAAAGTTGTGGTATAATTGCGTTGCTCGTTACCATTATCCAAAATGCGCTATTATAATCTCCTGTAATCCTATTGTGAAAAAAAGTAAACATTTCATATTCATTGCCTGAATACCAAGTAACAAATATTTCTGTTCCGTATGCCATTCCCATTATCAAGCTAATGAAAACTAAAATTTTACAGATCGCATTTATGTGCGAATCTGTAATATAATCCTGAAGTTTATAAATTTTTCGAATGATGATCATTATTGTCAACACCATTGAAAATCCCGATAAAATTGCCCCAACCACAAAATATGGAGGAAAGATGGTAGTATGCCAACCTGGTAAGATTGATGATGCAAAATCCATTGCAACGATAGAATGTACTGATACAACCAATGCTGCCATCAGGCCTGCTAATATCCAACTAAGTGTTTCAAATCGTAACCAGTCTTTAGAGGAACCTACCCAACCAAAACTAAAGAAGCCAAAAATAGCTTTTTTAACTTTTGAAGTAGTCCTGTCTCGAACTGTTGCTAAATCGGGTATCATGCCTATATAAAAGAACATAGCAGAAGCCATTAAATACGTAGGGATTGCGGCTACATCCCATGTTAAAGCAGAATTAAAATTTATCCATAATGGGCCTCTGTCATTTGGATAGGGAAATACAAAAAATGCAATATTAGGACGCCCCATATGAATAATAGGAAAAATTCCTGCACAAAAAACCGCAACTACTGTCATCGCTTCTGCGGCTCTGTTAATTGAGGTGCGCCATTTTTGACCCAGTATTAAAAGAAATATGGAAAAAGCTGTACCTGCATGTCCAATTCCTATCCACCAAACGAAATTTATTATACTATAACCCCAGCTGACTGTATTATTCAATCCCCAAGTTCCAAGACCCTCATTAAATGTCATATACAATGACCAAGTACCAATTGATAATGCTCCAAAACTCAAAAATAAAGCTATATACCACCAATAATTAGGACTTGTTTCTAATGGTCTGCAAATATCCTCCGTTATTTGATGATAAGTCTTATTTCCCTTTATTAATGTGCCTCTTATATTAGCATCGTACATGGTTTAAATTTTATTATATTTTATCTATAAAATAATTATGCTTTTATATTTGGTTTGTTTCGGACTTTAGTAAGATAACCTACTGAGGGTAAAATACTTAATTCTTCGAGAAGGTGATAATTTCTTTTATCCAAATGTTTAAGTGATAATTTGCTGTTTTCATCATTTATATTGCCAAATACGAGCGCATCTGCAGGACAAGATTGTAAGCATGCGGGCTTAATATCACCATCAATCAACAAGCGGTTTTCAAGTTTCGCTTTTGCTACACCTTCTTGTATTCTTTGAATACATAATGAGCATTTTTCAACAACTCCTCTTGACCTCACAACAACATCAGGGTTAAGAACCATTCTTCCTAATTCAGAATTCATATGGAAATCAAATTTTTCATTTTCAGAATACGCATACCAATTAAAACGTCTTACTTTATATGGACAATTATTCATGCAATATCTAGTGCCAACACAACGATTATACGCAATATGATTAAGTCCATCATTACTGTGCATGGTAGCTGATACTGGGCAAACGTTTTCACAAGGCGCCTTATCACAATGTTGACACATTATAGGCTGATGATAAACCTGTGGATTTTCAATCGAATCGGAATAGTACCTGTCAATTCGCATCCAATGCATTATTCTCCTTCTTCGAACTTCATCTTTTCCTATAACAGGTACATTGTTTTCTGCTTGACAAGCTATAACGCAATTACCACATCCTGTACAGGCATTAAGGTCGATTGATAAACCCCAATGGTAACCAATATGTGCCTGAGCTTTATAAAGAGTTCTTGCTTTTTCATGATATTTTTCATGCATTTCATTACCGGAGGAATGGTTTTCAATATAATTATCTAAAGTGGTTTCTCTTACAATAGCTCTACCTTCCATCGAATGATGCGTCTGAGTTAATGCAAATAAATGTGTTTTACCTGTCTTACTAATTTTAATTCTACTTCTATAATACTGCGTGTTTCCATTGGCTATATGTCCAAATTGAAAAACATTCTTTCCCACCTTATTTCCGACTTTACCTGCATTTTCTCTTCCATAACCAAGTGCTATGCTAATAGTATCTTTAGCCTGACCTGGTTGTAATAGTACTGGAATCTCAATTTCAGCTGAATCTGAAATAATGGTAACAATATCACCGTTTTGAAGTCCGTTTTCGGATGCATAAATAGGAGAGATTGTAGCATAATTATCCCAGCATATTTTTGAAATTGGGTCTGGCAGCTCTTGTAACCACGGATTATTGGCATGCTTACCATGTCCAATTGCTACACTTTCACTTAGTTGTAATTCAATATCTCCAAAAACAGATTTTTTATTTTGGACAATAGTATAGATAGTATCTTGAAGAGTAATAGAGTCAAACTTTAATGATTTTTTAGATACCGTTGAAGATGGAATCTCAAATACGCCTTCTTGTAAACTTTTATTCCAGAATTGTCTGAATTCAAATTCTGTGTTGATAAATTCATTTTTTAAAGGAAATATAAATTCCTCCCAATATTTCTGTATATAGTTGTGATAATCAATATTTTCACCAATCCATTTCAGTAAACTTTCCTGTGATGCACGTGTATTGAATAATTTATGAATAGTTGGCTGGGCTAAACTAAAAAAGCCCCTTTTTGGCTCGGCGTCATTCCATGATTCAAGAAAATGATTATCTGGACAAACATAGTCAACCAGTGCAGCGGTTTCATCCAAAGTGTTTGCCAGTGAAATTGATAATTTGAGCTTTGTTAAGCCTCTTTTAAATCTTTCAGCATTTTGATAATCATAGGCTGGATTAACGTTATTTATTATGAGCGCATCTATATTTCCCTCTTCCATATCTATGACAAAGGCTTCCATTTCACTGTCAATACCCTGTTTTACATATAAAGGGGTGTCTAAATCGATTGTATTAAGATAATTTCCTAACAAATAATTAGTAGCATTAACCAGTATTTGTATGTCTATATCATTGCTATTTGATATTATGAGTGATTTCTCTCTTTTAGTCCATAATTCATTCACAATTGGTTTTATGTCAACAGGTGAAATAGGAACGTTGATATTATAAACTGGTGAGCCATTAATTTTGGCAAGCTGATTATAAATATTAATTAGAATTATCCCTTCTTCTGACGGTTTTATAGGAATTCTTTCATCAGCATTACTTCCAGTCAAAGACATTCCAGTTTCAAACTGGATATGCTTAGACATTGTACTTTTACCATTTAGCTTTCTGTTTTGAACGTATTGTTTTGTGTATTCAATTGGCGAGAGCCATGTGCCCAGAAAATCCGCACCAAAGCTTACGATTATATCGGCTTTATCAAATCTATAATCGGGAATTACTTGTCGATTAAATGATTTTTTATTTCCCATCAATATGGCTGAAGCAGAAATTGCATCATAATATACTATTTGAGTGTTTGGGAATTTTTTTACAAAAGCTTTATAAACACTATTAGTTGATGGACTAATAATGGTTGAGGATAGGATGACTATTTTACTTCCTTTGGTATTTATTGAGTTTAATAGTGGGGTAATTTTGTTATCTGCTTCTCCCCAAGAAGTTTTTGAATTTTTATGTAAAGGTTCCTTTAATCTTTCAGTGTCATAAAGACTCAGAACCGACGCCTGTACTCTGGCATTAGTTCCCCCTTTGGTTAAAGTCGATAATTCATTACCTTCAATTTTAATAGGCCTTCCTTCTCTGGTTTTCACCAAAATACTGCAATAATCACTACCATCAATTAACGAAGAAGCATAATAATTTGCTATGCCTGAAACAACTTCTTCTGGTTTTATTAAAAAAGGAATTGATTTGTTTATTGGAGCTTCACAACTAGCAGCAAGGGTTGCGGCTGCCAAACTAAAACCGCCTAATTTTAAAAAGTCTCTTCTACTAGTGCTATTATCAAATTTCATTACTTCTAGCAAGGTCTCAATGATTGTATTTTGAGACATGTCCTTTTCTTCTGCTATTTTGGAAATAACTTTTTGATTTTTTTCTTCTATGCTTTTCCAATAATTTTTCATTTATCTAATGATGATATCTATAAATTATAAGCTATTAATATTATTTTAGTAATGACATTTTGCACAATCATTCGCTCCAATTTTATCAGCTGTAACATTATTTATTTTTCCTAATTTTAAATCATTATGCAACTCTTTATGATTTGAATAATACTTGTTATTTTCAAATTGGACTTCACTTTCTCTATGACATTTTACACACCAACCCATTGAAAGGGAAGCATGCTGAGACGTAATATCCATTTCATCAATGGCTCCATGGCAGGTTTGACACTCAATTTTACCTACATTAACGTGTTGAGCATGACTAAAGAACACATGATCCGGAAGGTTATGAATTTTTATCCATTCAATGGGTTTCTTATTTTTAAAGGATTTTTTGATTTTATTAATTTCGAATTGACCAGTCATTTCACCCGATTTAATTTTATTGTGGCAATTCATGCATACATTTGTAGAAGGGATGCCAGATTCTATACTAAATTCGGGGCTATTATGGCAAAAAATACAATTAATTTTATTTTCCTTTACATGAATTTTATGAGAGAATTTTATAGGTTGTATGGGCGTATAACCTTTGCTTAGCCCTATATTTCTAGCATTAACTATTATTGTATTACCAATGAAAACGGCTGTTACAAAACAAACAGTAATATTTAACCATTTTTGCTTGACTATTTTAGTGAATATTAAATCAAAAAAAGATATAAACATTAAGATGCAAACTATAATAAAAAGAATAAGTTTTATAGGTATTTTTTTGTGTTCTTTAAGACCGGGTTTTACAATACTTTGTAAAAAAGCTGTGATATAAAATGATTCATCATCGGTTAGTTTATTATCCTTAAGTACCTCTTTCATTTTATTAGATGATGGATTAATTATTATAGTGCTCATTTCCATATTATCTCGGTTCGATAATACTTTAGCAATATCATGAGCTGAAGGATTCCAATTAAGGCTATCTATTTTAAATGTATTATGACAAGTAACACAAACAGGAACATTATTAGTAAATGGTCTATCACCTTCAAATAATTCTTTTCCTCTATTAATTTCTTCATCGGTAATTCTAGCTGAAAAAGATTTTTTATGATACTCTAGAATAAGATCTATTTTTTTTTCAAAATTTTGTAACTCAGTCTCGTACTTGTCGATTTTAGAGTTGAGATTCTCGATTTTTTGATTTGTACTATTCGAAACCGAAGATTTATTTTCATTGGATGGAGTAGAAGTTATGACTTCTACTTTATTTTTATTTAAATTTCCGATATATTGTATCAAAGATTTAATTTCCAACTCTGAAAGATTCGTGTCAGGCATTTTACTTTTATTGTACTTTTCCCAAATATCAACTGCTTTCTTATCTCCAGAACTAATCATAGTTTTTGCTGAACGTATAAATTTTATTAACCAATCTTCATTATATTTTCGTTCAACACCTAAAAGGTCTGGACCTTTCATGTCACCCTCACCAATTGAATGACAATCGGCACAATAATCATCAAAAAGTTCTGCTGGGTCAGTTTGAGCAAAAGAGCTTAAAAGACCTGTGCCTAAAAAATTTAACATGAAATAAGAAATTATTAAAAGGAATGATTTTTTTTTCATGCAAACTTCTTTTGAATAACAATAGTGTAAAAAGTAAAGTTTAGTAAAATGAAATATTCAAATAATATTTTTGTTTGATTCTCAGCAAAAGCCAAATTATTTATTGATAAATATGTTTTCATTATAACACTACTTCTGTAAAAAAGACCATAAATAATAATCAATGCTTTAAATTAATTTCATTTACAATGCCAAAAATCAACATAAAAATGATGCATAGTATAAAAATTACTGCGATACCTAATATTATATAAAATATGACCTTTACATTTATTTTCATAATAACAATATTTTTATTATATAAGGATATTTTTTTGGTTACCTTTCAATGTATCATTGTTTAGAAGATTCCGATGAGAATGTTTTGATATATAAAATAACTAACCAAATATCTTCTTCGTCAATTTTATTACTGTAAGGTTCCATTTCATTTCTACCTTCTGATATTTTCCAAAACATCGAGCCATCTGTTTGTTCAAAAAGGGCAGGATTAGTAAAATTAGTTACAGTAGTTAATAAATCGGCAGCTCCAACACCTTGACCGTCTCCAGTTTTTCCATGACAGGATCGACAGTGCTTTCTATAAATTCTTTTCCCAATTTCAATATTTTCATCATTTGCTTCATATGGATTAATAAGTTTATTTGCAGAGGCAGGGGCAGCCCATTTGACACTATCTTGTACCGTTTGTAACACGGCATAGAGTTCATTATTTTTCGAAATATTTGATTGTCTGACACTTAATAAAAAGACAAGAGAAACTAGAATTAAAAAAGATACTTTAAGATTATTCATAATATTGATTTTTATAATGAATTTATTGATTAAAGTAAAATTTATTTATTGTAAAAACAATACCGTAGAATACTGATATATGTATTAATTGTAAAATATACAATGAAATACGTATGTGTAAATATCTCTAAATTATATGCTTGTTTGCGTCAATAAACGGCTATGAGTGAGTCAAAAAAAAGAATCTGATAAAAAATATTTCCAATACTTTTTTATCAATTAGATTATACCGTTTTGAGCTGCGTATAGTACAAGGGAAATTACACTTTTGGCGTGTAATTTTCGCATAATATTTTTCCTATGAGTTTCAACTGTTCTTACACTTATGAAAAGCTTTTCGGCAATTTCACGATTGCTCAACTCTAAAATTATTAATTTTATAACTTCCAATTCCCTGTTTGTTAATGGAATCTCTCCTAGTGTCTTGATATTCTTAGCTTCATTTCTAAAATTTTCTTCTATCGGAAGTTGTTCGGGTTGAACCTCTTTTGTTTTATGGAATGCCATATATATCATTCCCATAATCTTGTTTTCATTGTCATACATATATGATTTGGAAAAAGACACAGGAATTTCCATATCAGATTTTGTATAGTACTTATTATAAACATTTTGAACAGGCTTTTCCAATATTTTTTTAGTTATAACTTCATTTCCATCGTGACTTGATAGTATTTTATTAATGTGTTGTCCAATAATTTCTTCTTCTGTATATTCTAGCATATTAATTGCCGCTTGATTAACTATTTTAATTTTACCTGTTGAATCAGTGATAATTAATGTGTCAATCATCCTTTTGAGGATGTTATTAAAATAATCTCGTGAAACGGTTGTTTGTTCTATTACACCTATCATGTTATTAAATGATTTTGCAAAATCATTAATTTCATCGTGAGTACTTGTGGGAATATCTGACTTTGCAGATAGATTACCCAAAGAAATATTTTGGGCTGTTTGGGATAATTTTTTTATTGGTGAGACGATTTCATTTACATAGAAAAACCCTCCAACTATTAAAGAAATAGTAATGATTAAGCCTACTATTATAATAAATCTGGTGGCCATGATATTTGTTGCCTGATTTGTATTAATATACTGCACCATCTCTAAAGATTCAATTCTTAATAATTCACTTATTTCATTTATAGCTTTATTAGAAATGGCGTCCATCTCCTCCATCATAAATGATCCATCAGGATTACCTATAGGATTTTCTAATTTAAAAATTTCTAAACTAAGAGATTCAATTTTTTTAAAATCACGCTCCAAATCATTAAAA
>Ga0164320_10000604_pt1 | contig 12095 bp, 8 predicted proteins | sample GuaBasSediGuay11_FD_113736 | JGI IMG/M metagenome (GOLD analysis project Ga0164320, IMG submission 113736) | Subseafloor sediment microbial communities from Guaymas Basin, Gulf of California, Mexico - Guay11, Core 4567-28, 0-3 cm | ecosystem: Environmental > Aquatic > Marine > Hydrothermal vents...
CTACCGTTACTACACGCAAACGTCCGCGTTCTTCTACAAGAGCAACCCAAACGACTACACCTTCGAGGACCCGTACGTCACCGCCGACCCCAAGCTGAGCGCCGTCCACATCAACGAGCTCGGCATCCAGCTCCTCGTCCTCGGCGCATTCCTAGAAGGCAGAGCCCATCGCTCGATCGCCGGTGCTCAGTTTGACATCAGCTTCAACTACCGCTGGAACACCAACGCCTACGGCAACCAAGTCGTCGCCCAAACGGGCCTACGCATCCCGTTTTAGGGGTCTCGGACCTGCCCTTCGACTGACTGACTGTCATTCCACGGGCTGACGATGCGGGGGCCCGTCCCGAGCTGGACGGAGACCGCGTGAAGTAGGTGGCGGCCGGGCGAAGGGCCACCGTAGAGCGGGTCGCCCAGAAGAGGATGGCCGATCGAGGCGAGGTGGGCGCGGATCTGATGACGGCGCGCCGTGGTGGCGCGGACGTGGATGAGCGAGCCGGGCTCGGCGGGGGTGCTGGTGAGGACCTCGGTCGTTGCGGGTTGGGCGCGTAGGCGTTTGATCTCGCGGGGGTCGGTACAGGCGCGCACTCTTCTGCTGTCGCGGGGGTCGTTGGCGATCGGCGTGTCGATGATCAGCGGGGCGCGAACGATGCCTTGGCAGCGAGCGAGATATCTCTTTTCGATCTCGCCGGCCTCGAGCTGTTGGCGGAGCGCGTCGAACGTCGCTTGGTCGCGGGCCGCGAGCATCACGCCCGACGTGTCGTTGTCGAGTCGATGAAGAATGCCCGGTTCCCGTTTGCTGTAGCCAACGTCGCGCATCTCCGGATAGTGCGCGACCAACGCGCCAGCCAAGGTGCCAACCTCGCCCTCCTTCAACGGATGACTCGGGACTCCCGCGGGCTTGGCGACGACCACGTAGCCCACGTTTTCGACCAGGACGTCCAACGAAAGATCCGGGTCGGGCGCAGCGTAGAAATCAACGGGCCCCGGAAGGCTCCCGAGGGTCACGCGATCGCCCACCGAGACGGTGTAGCTCTTCTTCACCCGGCGCCCGTCGACCCTAACGACGCCTTCTTCGATAAGCCTTTTTGCCCTGGCTCGACTGAGCTCCGGCACACGACGGGCGAGCACCACGTCGACCCTCTGTCCCGCGTCCCCCTCTTCCATCTCGAGCTCCGCGACCGACATCTGCCTCCCCTCCCACACTCTAGAGCACTTTTCCATGCCGTTTGCGCCCGCAGGGCGCGCGTCTACACTCCGACACCAGTGTCCAAGCGTGATTACTACGTGATTCTCGAAGTCAGCCGCACCGCCGCCGGGAACGAGATCAAGCAAAGCTATCGTGCGCTGGCGATGAAGTACCACCCCGACCGCAACCCGGATGACCCGGCGGCCGAGGATGCCTTCAAAGAAGCAAGCGAAGCGTATGCCGTCCTGAGTGACCCGGACCGCCGCAAGCAGTACGACCGATTCGGTCATGCGGCGTTCGACAGCGGCGGCGCTGGTTTCGAGGCCGGCGACTTCGCCGCGGTGAGCGACATCCTCGAAGGTTTGTTCGGCGAGGTATTCAGCGGCGGGCGCCGCAAGCGCCGAGGGGGTCGCGACCTCACGTACGATCTGGAGATTTCCTTCGTCCAAGCGGCGCTGGGCGTCGACAAAAAGATCGACGTCAGTCGTCCGGCACCCTGCACGGCGTGCAGCGGAACGGGCGCCGAGCCCGGCACACCCATCCACAAGTGCAACGTCTGCCAAGGCCGCGCTCAGGTGAAGTATCAGCGCGGCCTGTTCGCCGCGACCCGACCGTGTCATGCGTGCCGCGGCACCGGCAAGAAGATCCCGACGCCATGTGACGCATGCAAAGGCACGGCCACCAAGATGCGCCCGGAATCGATGAGCGTGAAGATACCCGCCGGGGTTCAAGATGGCGCGGTCCGCACCGTCCGAGGCGCGGGCGAAGCGAGCCCAAGCGGCAACGGCGACCTTCATATCAACATCAAGGTTAGCGACCACTCGCTGTTCCAGCGCGAGGGCGCCGACATCTTGGTGTCGATTCCGATTTCGTTCCCCCAGGCGGTGCTCGGGGCCAGCATCGATGTCCCCACACTCGACGGCCAAGTGGTCATGAAAGTCCCCCCGGGAACGCAGTCTGGAAAGATATTCCGCCTGCGGGGTAAGGGAATTCCGGTCTACGGGGGCTATGGAAAAGGCGATGAACTCGTGACCGTCGTGGTCGAGGTGCCGCAGGAAGTGAGCCGGCGTCAGCGCAAGCTGATCACCGAGCTGGCTCAAGAAATTGGCGACGAGACCCACCCGCAGCAAGCGAGCTTCCTCAAGAAACTGCGCGGCCTATTCGACGCCTAGTCACCGGATCGCTTGCGCTCGGGCCCGGGCTTGCCAAGGTACGCGCATGCGAACCGCAGCCCTATTCATGTTGGCCGGCGTACTCCTAGTTGGGTGCCCGAAAGAAAAAGACGCACAGAGCACGAGCCGAGGCGAACAAAGCCCTGAGCCGGCCCGAGAGGAGGCCCAAGAGGAGGGGACGAAGGTGACCCCTGAAGGACAAGCGCCCGATCGGTACACCGTCGAGCTCGACACCACCAAAGGCACCATCGTCATCGACGTTCGCCGCGACTGGGCTCCGCATGGCGCCGACCGCTTCTACGAGCTGGTGCAAAACGGCTACTACACCGACGTGGCGTTCTTCCGCGTCATCAGCGGTTTCATGGCTCAGGTTGGAATCAGCGGGGACCCCGCACTCAACACGGAGTGGCGTGCGAAGCCAATCCCCGACGACCCGGTCAAGGCGAGCAATGCGCGCGGTACCGCCACGTTCGCGACGTCGGGGCCCAACTCGCGAACGACGCAGTTCTTCATCAGCTTCTCGGACAACTCGCGCCTCGACGGGATGGGCTTTGCGCCGTTCGGCAAGATCAAAGACATGGCCCCAGTCGAAGCGCTGTACAACGGCTATGGCGAAGGAGCCCCCCGGGGCCGCGGTCCCGATCAGGGGCGCATGCAAGCAGAGGGCAACACCTACCTCCGGAAGAGCTTCCCGAAGCTCGACTACATCAAGAGCGCCAGAATCATCGAGTGACTCGGCTAGTAACTCGGCCGAGTGACTCGGCTAGTGACTCGGCCGAATGACTCGGCCGGCGTCGACCTGAAAGTCGACGCGGTCGGCCTCGAGCAAGATGCACTCCGGATGCGCAGTGGTCAGGAAAACCTGGCCGCCCGAATGGCTCAACACCTCGAAAAATCTGCGATTTCGGCTCCGGTCGAGCTCGCTCGATACGTCGTCCAGCAGGAGGATCGGCACCCGGCCGGTGCGCTCGCTCAACAGGTCGAGCTCTGCGGTCTTGAGTGCGAGGACGATGGTCCGATGCTGTCCCTGCGAGCCGTGGTGACGCGCTCCGACTTCGTGTAGCTGCAGCCCGAGGTCGTCCCCGTGCGGTCCGTCCGCCGTGAAACCTCGGGCTCGATCTTTGTCGAACGAGCGCTCGAGGGCCTCGGCAATCGCGTCCTCGTTGGGTTCGACCCGTGGCAAGTACCGAACCGCAAGTGGGGTATCACCCGCGAACACATCGGAGAACGCGCGCACGACCCTCGGCGCCAGATCATCGATCAACCGTCGGCGAGCCTGTCCGACGATAGCCCCTGCCTTGCTCAGGATGGCGTCATAGGCCCGAACTGAACGTCGGTCAGTACGTTCGTCCTTGAGCAAGCGGTTGCGGCTCCGAAGGGCCTTCTCGTAGCTTGCAAGGGTCGAGCCGTAGATCGGATCCATCTGCTCGAGCATTCGGTCGAGAAACGCGCGGCGTCTATCGGGCGCACCTGAAGCAAGGATCAGGTCTCCCGGATGAAACAACACCATCCTGACGGCTTGGTGCCATACGCTGGTCGAACGCGGACGTTTGCCATCGAGCTGAAGGCGGCGCCCCTGCGAGCGACCGATGTCGATCCGTAGCTTGTTCGCCGCCGGCCCTCCTTCCAAGGTCGCTTCGAGCGAGGCATTGTCCGACTCGAGCCCGATCAGGTCGTCCGTCTTGGCGCCACGAAAGCTCTTGAGTGCCCCAAGATAGTAGATCGCCTCGAGCAGGTTGGACTTCCCTGCTCCATTGTCGCCGTGGATCACGTTGAAATGCGACCCAGGCTCAAACGCGAGGGGTTGGAGGTTTCGAAAGCCGCGTACGCGCAAGGCCGTCACCCGGCTGGGGGTCTCCGCGCTCCGCGAATCGGAAGTCAACGCCCTGCCCCGCTCGACTAGATGCGCATGGGCATGATGACGCCGATGAACTCGGAATTGTCACCCACGGGCTTCAGCACCCCGGGGTCGCGTTCCCCACTGAGCTCGATCGCAACCTCATCGTGCGTCATCGCGCTGAGCGCATCGAGCAGATATCGGGCATTGAAGCCGATTTTGAGCTCATCGCCGGCGTAGTCGACGTCGACCTCCTCGCTGCCCTCGCCGACCTCGGGGTTTTGGCTTTGCAATCGCAACACGCCCGGAGTGATCATCAGCTGAACGCCGCCGCTTTTGTCGTTCGCCACCAGGCTGATGCGCCTCAACGCTTCGACCAACGGCCCACGTGCAGCGATGACCGTTCGACTTTGCTTGCTGGGGATCACCTTGTTGTATGGCGGGAAGTTCTCATCGGCGAGCTTCACGCTCAAACAGAGGTCGTCCCGCTGAAAGAATGCGTTCCCGCCGGACGTGGCGATGCCGATGGTTGGCGCATCCTTGCCCTTCCCGGCTTTGATGTCGTCCAAAAGCCGCTTGAGCTCGCTGATCCCTTTGTGTGGGACCAGCATGCTGAAGTTCATCATGGACCCTTTCCCGCCGACCTTCTGCTCCGCTTTCGACAAGCGATGGCCGTCCGTGGTTACCATCCGAACCACCTTGCCGTCGCCCTCGAAAAGCGTTCCGGCCAGGTGCGGGCGAGTATCATCGTGAGACATCGAGTACTGCGTCAGCGCGATCAACTCCGCGAGACGGGCGGCGTCGAGATGTGCGAAATCCGCATCGCCCGGGTTTGGCAGCGGCGGGAAGTCTTCTCCCGGCATCGCGGGGATGCGGTACCGAACCTTGCCGCACTTGAGCTCGACCGCATGGCTGTCGCTGAGCTCCCAGCTCACCTCACCATCGGGGAGATTCTTGACGATGTCGAAGAGCGTCCGCGCTGCGACTGCAATCGTTCCGCCCTTTTTGATATTCGCAGGAACGACTGCGGTCACGCCAAGATAGAGATCGGTCGCGGACAGGCGAAGCCGGTCTGGCCCCTCCGCCGTGAGCAGCACATTGGACAAGATGTGCATCGAGCTTTTGCGATCAGCTACACCGTGGGTCCGTGCAAGACCCCGGAGGAACTGTTCCTTGTCGATAGTGAGCTCCATGGTTCGGTTCACTTCCTAGATGACTGTGTCTGTTTATCCACTGCGTTAGATCTATAAGTTTTAAAATTAGTCTTCGTCTTAACAGCTGTGAATTGTGAGTGAAGCAAGGTAACTGTTTGGAAAAACTAAGCTTTAGTCGATTTTCGATGTGGGGAAGAATCGTGGGGCGAATGGGGAGAACCCATGCTGTGAGTGATTCCCAGGTTCATGCCCCAGGTTGATCGCAGGTTAGGCACAGGTCGCGCATAGGCGGGGGTATACACCAAAAGCGTGCGGAAGGCCCGGCTAGCCCAGACCTCCCACACAGCCCCCGCGAGGCAAAAATTGCGATGCCATCAGATACCGAGCTTGCGCTCGATGGCACCCACGGCGCCGAGAACCCGTTCGTCTTGATCCTCGATCAGGCCGCTGATCTTGCGAACGGCGCTCATGACCGTGGTGTGGTCCTTGCCGCCAAAGCGTTCGCCCAGCTCCGGGTAACTGGTTCCGAGCCGCTGCCTACAGATGTACATCGCGATCATACGTGGAAAGCTGACAGCGCGGTGACGCCGCCGCGATTTGAGGTCGGCCAGCCGGATGCCAAAGTAGCCACACGCGATGCGTTGGATGTCTTCGACGCTCGTCTCGGTGTCCTGGTCCGGGACGGCGGTTCGCATCGTCTCCTTGGCTAGCTCGAGGTCCATTGGAAGCCCGAGGAGCTCTGCCTTCACAGCGATTCGCAGGAGGGTGCCTTCGAGCTCCCGGACGTTGCTGCGAACGGTTTGCGCTAAAAAGAGGGCGACCTCGCCCTGAAGGTCGATCCCTTCGCTCTCGGCCTTCTGTTGCAAGATGGCGATGCGGGTATCGAGCTCAGGCGCCTGGACGTCGGCGACCATCCCGGATTGAAAGCGACTGATCAGACGTTCCTGCATCTCCGCGATGTGATGTGGATAGACGTCCGATGTGACAACGATCTGCTTGTCCGAGTGATACAGGGCGTTGAACGTGTGGAAGAATTCTTCCTGGGTCTGCTCCCGGCCGGCGAGGAACTGGATGTCATCCATCAACAAGACGTCGCACTGCGTCCGGTACCGCTCTCGGAATGTATTGATCTGGTGGTTCTGCAACGACCAGATGAATTCGTTGGTGAATTGTTCCGCCGATACGTAGCGAACCCGCGACCGCGGGTTGCGCTGCAAGACGGCGTGGCCGATGGCGTTGACCAGATGGGTCTTTCCGAGACCCACGCCTCCGTAGATGAAGAGCGGGTTGTATCGGCTGCCTGGATCGGAGCCGCAAGCGACGCTGGCTGCGTGTGCGAGCTGATTCGCTGGGCCGACGACGAAGTTCTTGAAGCGGTACTTTGGATTGAGATCGGTGTTCCCGGGAGCCTTCGGGGTCGCGCGTGGCGCACGGGGAGCCGGTGGTGGGGTCGATTCCCGCGCGGCTTGTGCCTTGTCGCGCAGCGTCTCATCGAGCTCCCAGCGAACCTTCTGAGGCACGGGCGTGTCGCCGGCCGTAGCCTGCAAAGTCTCGAGGATCATGTCGAGGTAGTGCGCAGCGATCCACTCGGCAAAGAACTGATTCGGGATGCGCAGAACGATGGAGTCGCTCTCGATGCCACCGAACTGAAGAGGCCGCAGCCACGTTTCAAAGTTCTCGTTCGAGAGGTGTCCCTTCAGAGTCCCCAGCGTTTGTTCCCACAATTGTTCCATCGTCTCCTTACCCCCGAAAAGCTCACAATTCAGCACCCACGTCCCCAAGCTATCCACAGCCAGCCTGGACCGAGCGATCGGCAATTTATGCACCAACATCCACCGATCCTGGCGAGCGCCGACTGGTGTCCTTCGAGTGAAGGGCGCCGAAACTAGCAACGAGTTTCAGATGCGTCTACGGGAATCGACAAACAAATTTCTAACCGCTTGTGATCGCGAAAGATTAACGCGCAAGTTTTTTGACAGCTGCATGCACATCTTTACGCGTTGCGTTTTGGCTGTTGACAAAGTGTTGTGATCATTCCGAATTACGTTTTGTTATCGTTTGCGCAACATCCAGCACGTTCTATCTCCCATTTCGTCCACAGCGGTTGGTGACGTTCCGCGCGTCAGCTCCACAACTTATCCACCGACTGCTCACGGTGTTTCCGTTGGGTTTCGAGCGCCGGCAAAGACGACAATTTGGAAGGGTGATCCAACGCTGTTAGCTTCCCCGGGAGTAGTATCCATGGGGCGAACACGAGCTTTATGGGGGACCGCAATCGTCGGTCTCCTGACCGCATTGTGCCCGGCGCGAGTTGCGTGGGCGCAGGCAACACCTTCGGGTGTCGGTGGCATTGCTACCCCCGACCTCATACCCACGGAGGATACCCTCGACACGACCTACGGGCTGTCGATGGGCTCCGGTGCACGGGCCGGTGCCATTGGAGTCTCGGCGCTCGCCTACAACACCTCCAATATGGCCGCCGTGTCGAAGTACGACGTCGAAGCGTTCTCCCAGATCATTGGTGGCAACAAGAGCAACGGCGGAACGTACTGGACCCTCGGCAGCTCGATCACCGACTCGACGACCAGCAAGAAGATCGCGATGGGCACCAGCTTCCGCGGGGTGTTCTCCGGCGCGAACAGGCGATACAGCGGTTGGGACTGGCGCTCGGGCATCGGCATCCAAGCCGTCCCTCAACTTGGGTTCGGAGTCGCATTTCGCTGGGCGAAGCTGAAGTCCGATCGCGTCGACGGTCAGCGCGTCGGTCCCTCCTTCGAGGGCGTCACGATGGATGCGTCGCTCACGGTCACGCCCATTCCTTGGCTCCGCGTATCGGCCCTCGGTTACAACTTGGTCAAAACTCACTCGGCGCTGGCTCCTCAGATGGCTGGGGCCAGCCTGAGCCTTGCGCCGGTCGAGAGCTTCAACTTCGGCGGCGACGTGCTCTTCGACTTGACCACGTTCGAAAAGAAGAAGCTGATTGCGGGCGTGGGCGTGAGCTACACCGCTGGCGAGATGATCCCGCTCCGCATCGGGTACCGACGCGACGCTGGCCGTGATCTCAACCAAATCACAGCGGGCGCGGGCTACGTCAAGGGGAAGGTTGGCGCCGAAATCGCGCTGCGGCAGGACATCAAGGGCCGCAAGGAAACCTACCTCATCCTCATGTTCCGCCTCGTCGTGCAGTAGAGGCTACTTCTAGCTCTTCTTTCTGCGTTCGCTTCTGCGCTTGTCTCTGTTTTTGTCTCTATTCTTGGCCCGCGTCAGTCCGAAGTGGACGACCCCAGGGATGTGACGCCCCGCAAACGCACCCACCCTACCGTGCCCCGTAAACGTGTACTCGCGCTTCCGCCGCGCGATGGCGTCGATCATCGCGCGCGCCGCACGCTCGGCGGGCCACATGAGGTTCTTCGGGCGAGCGTCTTTACGGGATGCGTCGTAGCGGCCCTGGTTGTCGACCTGGGCGATTTCGCTCTCGATGAAGCCTGGGTGGACCGTGGTGCATGTCACGCCGCTGCCGTGAAGCTCGATGGCGAGCGCCTGGCCGATGGCCCGAACTGCGTATTTCGACGCGGTGTCCGCGCCTACTCCCGGTGCCGACATCATCGCGGCCACACTCCCCACAAGAGCCAGGCGCCCCTTGCGTTCGCGCAGGTGGGGGATCGCGTAGCGCGCGGTCATGGCGGTACCGATCACGTTCACGTCGAGCTGGCGCCGCCAATCGGCCGCGGAGAGCTTTTCGATCCGGCCGGCAACGGAAAAGCCAGCGTTGGCGACCGCGACATCGAGACCGCCGAACGTGCGCACGACCTCTTGTACGGCCTCAGCGACCGAGGCCTCATCGGTGACGTCGCATCGAACGGCAAGCCCCTTGGTGCCGCGCGCCTCGAGCTCGTTCACCACTTCTTGAAGCCGGTCTTCACGCCGCCCCGACACAGCCACGGCGGCGCCTTCATCCGCGAACCCGAGGGCGAGCGCGCGTCCGATCCCGCTGCCGCCGCCCGTGATCCAAACGACTTGGTTGTCGAAACGCTTGGCCATGGTCTGCGCGTAGCAGCTCCCCGCGTCGGCCGCCACGGGCGGACTGGGCGTTACTCTGCCGTCCGATCAGGCGTCTCGTCTACGGCTGCCGCGCCCGGGTCCGTGGCCCATCGCTTCATGGGTGCAAACCACGTGGACACGCGCGCCGCCAGGTCCACGTCGAGTCGGTATAAGCAGGGCACCACCAATAGCGTAAGCAGTGTCGAGAAGGTCAGGCCGTAGACGATCACCTGCGCCATCGGGGCGAGGTGGGGAAGGCTTTCGGTCGCGAGCGACAAGGGGAAGAGCCCCGCAATCGTGGTCACGCTGGTCAAGAAGATCGGCCTGAGGCGCAGCTTCCCCGACTCGACGATCGCTTCGTCGAGCGCCATTCCGCGATCGCGCCGCTTGTTGATGAAGTCGACCAACACCAACGAGTCGTTCACCACGATTCCAGTTAGCCCGACCACTCCTACGAGGGCAATCAATCCGATCGGCTTGGGACTGAGCAGGAAACCGCCAGCCACACCGATGAAGGACAGCGGGATCGCCGCCATCACGACCGAAGGCTGGGAGAAGCTCCGGAATTGCGTTGCTAGGATCGTGTAGATCAGCAGCATGGCGACGACGAACGCCTGGAGCAGCGACTGGACGGATTCTTCGGTCTCCTCGAACTGTCCGCCATATTCGAAGCGAATGTCGGGGTTTGCGGATTCGAGCGGCTTGAGCCGCTCCTGGAGCGTCGAGTTCACCTCTCCGCTGTTCGTGACTTCTTCGTCGATGCCCGAAAGCACGCTCACGACGCGCTTCTGTTGGTAGCGGCGGATCACACCCGGACCCCGCCCGTAGGACACATCTGCGATTTCGCGGATCGCCACCTCGTCGCCATTGGGCGCGATCAGTTGCAAGGACGCGATGCGCGCTGGGTCCTGTTGCACTTCCTCCCGCAGCTGCACGACGATGTCGATCTCGTCATCTCCTTCACGCAGGGTTGCGGTGGGAGTCGCCCCGAACGCGCTTCGCAGCCACCGGCTGACCATCTCTGGCGTGAGCCCATGAAGCGCTGCGCGTTCCTCATCGACCCTGATCTGCAGCTCCTGCTTCCCAAGCTCGTAGTCGTGGCTCGAGTTGCGCGTTCCTTTGATGACACGAACCTCCGCAAGCACCTGCTCCGCGAGCTCGACGAGACGCTCGTAGTCATCGCCGCGTACGCGCACCGCTACGGGCGCGCCACGCGGAGGGCCGGGCCTCACTTCGACGAGCTCGAGCCGCGCCGGGCCCACCACGTCGTCGAATAGCCCGCTTACCTGGGTCACCAAATCGCGGCCGCCATGCAAGCTGCTGCGCACCGTCGCCGGCACGACGAATACGGTGACCATGCCCATGTGATCACCCGAGCTGATGCCCATGTCGGTCCTCGCCATGCCGCGCACAGCAAGCGTCGCTTCGACGTCGGGATTCTCGAGATTGAGGATGCGTGTCTCGAGCTTGGTCAACAGCGCCTCGGTTTCCTCTTTCGACGCATCGGTTGGCATGCGGACGCGCACGTCGAACATGTCCGGGTCGCCTTCGGTGAAGAGGATCACGTCTTTCATCGTGAAGGCGGCAGCGACCATCAAGAGACACAGGCCGTACGCACCAAAGACGACCGTCGCCCGGTGTCGAAGAGACCAGCGAAGGACGCGCTCGTAGGTGTCTGCGACGCGTGCGCTCGTTCGCTGCAGGCGTGTTTTCGGGGGCCCGGATTCGTCGTTCTTCAGGCGCGCAAGCCTCCCGAAATCGGCCATATGGCTCGGCAGGATGAACATCGCCTCGACCAGCGACGCGGCGAGCGCCGCCACGACGACTTTGGGAATGATCGCGAAGAAATCCCCGAGCACCCCTTCCATCAGGAGCAGAGGCAAGAACGCGGCCCAGCTGGTCAGCGTCGATGCCACGACCGGCCAGAAGACCTCCTGGGTACCGACAACTGCCGCCTTTCGCCGCGGCATCCCCTCCTCCATGTGCCGGAAGATGTTTTCGATGATGATGATGGCGTCATCGACCACGACGCCCAGGCACAGGATCAACGCTAGGAGGGACATCATGTTGATCGTGATGCCCATCATGTGCATTGCGATGATCGCGCCCGCCAGCGCGACAGGCAGCCCTACCGCGGCCATCGTTGCGTTCCGCGCGCCGATCGCGACCCATAGGAGCAGCAGGACCAACAAGAGCCCCACCGCAGCGTTTGCGTAGAGCGTGCCCAACGAGTGCTCGACCTCGGCAGCAGCGTCGCCAAACAGGTCGATCGTGACCCCCGGCGGAAGAGTCGGTCGCACGCGATCGACCAATGCGCGCACGTCTTCACTGATGCGCACGCTGTCCGCCTGCTCGTCTTTTCGAACGGTCAGCACGATCGCCGGTTCCCCGTTCACCCGCCCGCTAAACTTTCCGGGCGCGAATGTATCTTTCACCTCCGCGATGTCACGGACGCGTACCGAGCCACCTTGGGGGTCAGGCCGGATGACGACATTGGACAACTCGTCGACGTCGTTGACCCGCGTCATCCCCCGGACGAGCCGCGCGTCGCCTGGTCCTTTGGTGGTCCCAGCCGGGACGTTAGCTGCCCGAAACCGAAGCGCTTCGGTGACTGTCGTGAGCGAAAGCCGATACGCAGAGAGGCGGTCCGGATCGACATCAACCCGGAATTCCCGATCTCGTATGCCGTTGCGCCACGTACCCGA
>Ga0164320_10000605_pt1 | contig 12095 bp, 11 predicted proteins | sample GuaBasSediGuay11_FD_113736 | JGI IMG/M metagenome (GOLD analysis project Ga0164320, IMG submission 113736) | Subseafloor sediment microbial communities from Guaymas Basin, Gulf of California, Mexico - Guay11, Core 4567-28, 0-3 cm | ecosystem: Environmental > Aquatic > Marine > Hydrothermal...
ATCGGTCTGCTGAAGCGGGATGGGCCACTCGACGGTGACAAGATTCTGGATCACTATAATGCGGTCCTCCGAGATATCGAAGAGATCATCGTTCGCGAAAAACTGGTAACACTGCCCGATCGTGACGCTGGAATTGAGGTTGCGTCTGCGGCCGAAACGGCTGCACAGCCAGCGCCGCATCTGAGGCCACCACGCTTGATTGGAAACACGGGCGAATACCCGATCTTCGTTCTGCCGCAGCTGACCCAAAACGAAGACGGTAGTTGGCAACAGACGGACGACACCTATGAAGCCGGCGCCTGGACGCTGACAGCGCACGAAGCGCGCCCGGGTCACGAAATGCAGTTCTCAAGCATTGTCGAGTCCGGTGTTTCGATTACTCGCGCGGTTTTCGCTTTCAACAGTGTGAATGTTGAGGGCTGGGGTCTCTATGCAGAGGCCATCGTTCGCCCGTACCTGCCGCTTGAGGGGCAATTAATCAGTTTGCAATATCGCCTCATGCGTGCAGCCCGGATGTTCCTCGACCCCATGCTGAATCTTGGGCTCATTACGCCTGACGAGGCAAAGAGCCTCATTATGAACGACGTGGCTATCGGCGAGTCGTGGGCGCAAAACGAAGTTGAACGATACACCTATCGAATGCCCGGGCAGGCGACCGCCTACTATTACGGGTACAGCAAAATGCAATCCTTGCGTGCCCAGACGGAATTGAAGCTTCGAGACGACTTCGATCAACAGGCGTTTCACGATTTCGTACTGAGTCAGGGAATGCTGCCACCGCACATTCTGAAAGACGCGGTCATGAATGAGTTCGTGCCGAGCCAGAAGAACTGACAAGAGGCTATACTCCGGTTTCCCGAGGCTTGAGGGGAACCGGAGTGTCCCACAACATTGCTTGTTATCGATGCGGCGAATCGCTCGCCGCGCTGTCGTTGCCGTTATCAATGCGCGATCAGTGCCCCGAGTGCAACGCGGATATGCACGTATGCAAGATGTGTCGTCATTACGATCCACGCATCGCTCGACAATGTCGTGAGGACGGCGCTGACGACGTAACCGATAAAGAGCGTCCCAGCTTTTGCGACTGGTTCATTCCCAGCGAAAATGCCTTTGATCCTGGGCGAAAGTCAGAAACAGATGCGGCCAAATCCGCTCTTGATGCGTTATTTGATAATGACGATTGATCGACGCCGTTTTCTCGGTCTTGCCGGTGCCTCGCTTGCTGCGGCCCAATTGATTGCTTGTGGCAGAGACAAGACTCCGACAGCGGGAATTCCTCGCAGTCAATTTGATGCAGAGTCGACAGCTGAAGACGTGACAGCCGGTATCGATCTGACAGGCAAAGTTGCGGTCGTGACAGGCTGTACGTCAGGCATTGGTCTGGAGACCATGCGAGTGCTGGCCAGTCGCGGAGCACGTGTCATAGGAAGCAGTCGTTCGATTGTGCGGGCAAGGAAAGCCTGTGCGGGTGTCGTCGGCGTGACCATCCCCGTGGAAATGGATTTGGGCGAGCTCGAGTCCGTTGTGACCTGCGCTGAGACCATTCGCTCTATGAACCTGCCGATCGACATGTTGATTTGCAATGCCGGTTATCTCGGCGGCGGAAATGACCGACAACTCATTGACGGAATTGAGAAGCACTTTTTCATTAATCATCTCGGGCACTTTGTACTCGTTAATCGTCTGCTTGATCGTTTGTTCATTGCACCCCAGGGCAGAATAGTCTTGATCTCGAGTCGCACGGCGTATACCGACGCACCCGCGGACGGCATTCTCTTCGATGATCTGAATTTCAGTTACGACTACAGCGACTTGCTCGCGTACGGTCATTCAAAACTGGCGAATGCTCTTTTTTCATTGAGACTGTCAGAGCTGTTGCGTGGTACCCGCATAACCAGCAACTCGCTGCACCCAGGAATTGTAGACACCCAAATCGACCGCCATTTCAATTCTGTGATGCAATTTGGCTTGAAGATGGTCGCGGCACTTGGCGGAAAGACGATCGAAGAGGGTGCGGCTACTACCTGTTACGTCGCGACCAGCGATGCGTTGTCCTCAATCAGCGGAGCGTATTTTGAAGACTGCAACGCAGTCACGGTTGAGGGTCGCAATCACCTGTACGACCTTCCGATGGCTGCAAATCTGGTGCAGGTATCCGCTGACATGACAGCCGATTACCTGGTCGATCAGGAGTTGCCGACAAAGCAGAATCTCAACAATGAGCGATAAAGCACTTGTTGTCCTGTCGGGTGGCCAGGACTCAACAACATGCCTCTACTGGGCGATAGACCGGTTTGGTATCGAAAAAGTGACCAGCGTGACGTTCGATTACGGGCAGCGCCATCATGTCGAGCTTGAGTGCGCAAGAGAGATCGCGGATTGTGCGGGGGTGCCGAACGTCATCCTGCCAATTGACACATTTGCGGCTTTGGGAGGCGACGCCTTAACCGACCCTGGAATCGAAGTGGTGAACGAATCGGCTGAGGGTTCAGGTTTGCCGAATACCTTTGTGCCTGGCCGCAATCTGATTTTCCTGACTTTCGCCGCCGCATATGCCTACCAGCGAGGCATCACTCACCTCGTCACCGGAGTGGCACAAACGGATTACAGCGGCTATCCGGATTGTCGAGAGGAAACCATGCAGTCGCTGCAGACAGCGTTACGAAACGGGATGGAGTCTGAAATACGAATCCACACTCCGCTGATGCATCTGTCCAAGAAAGCGACAGTACAACTGGCAGTCGAGTTGGGCGCATTGCCGGCCATGGCGATGACCCACACCTGTTACAACGGCAAGCGTCCACCGTGCGGAGCCTGTCCAGCGTGCGAGTTGCGGGCCAAGGGATTTGAAGAAGCGGGTGTGGTTGATCCGTTGACCCCCAATACATGACGTATTCAGTTAAGGAAATTTATTACACGTTGCAGGGCGAGGGTGTGCACACAGGGCGACCCGCCGTATTTCTACGATTCGCCGGTTGCAACCTCTGGTCAGGACGTGAAGAGCATCGCGATCAATCAGTGTGCCGATTTTGCGATACGGAATTTGTAGGTGTTGACGGCCCTGGCGGTGGAAAATTCGAGTCAGCAAGGGAACTGGCGTCGGAGGTGTCAAAGTACTGGCATGCGACAGGCGCGGAGTCTCGACCTTATGTGGTTTGTACCGGCGGTGAACCGCTGCTGCAGCTGGACGGGGCGGCCATTGGCGCGTTGCATGATGCGGGATTTGAAATCGGTGTGGAAAGCAATGGCACCATTCAGGCACCGCAGGGAATTGACTGGCTCTGTATCAGCCCAAAAGGCAGCGCCGCATTGGCGCAGTTGTCGGGCGATGAATTGAAACTTGTTTATCCGCAGCAAGAAAAGACGGCGCAGCCGTGTGAGTTCGAGCACCTCTCATTCCAGCATTTCTATCTGCAGCCACTGGACGACCCGTGCCGTGACGAGAATACGCGGCGCGCGGTAGAATTCTGCAAACAAAATCCGCGCTGGAGGCTGAGTTTGCAGACGCACAAGTACCTGGGTATTGAATAGTATGAACCATCGCATCGGTCGCGTTGTTTTCGCGCTAGTCGTCGGATTTCTCGTCGCTTTTTTATCCTATCGCTGGATAACAAATCCCGAGGGGCGCGTGGAGCGGGCGTTGCAGGAGTCTGTGGTGCAATCATCCCGCGGACACCTGGTAACGGTAGTCGGCTTCAGTCCTCTGGAGATTGTTGACCCTCTGTCGCCCAATCGAAAAGTCGGCAAAGTGTATGTCTACCCCGAAGGTGATAACTGGGCGGTTTCCGGTCATTACAGGCGCAGCGAGACTGATCCCTGGCATCCCTACCTGATAACGCTGGGGTCGGACCAGAGCCTGGTCTTTCTCAAACTGAAAGATACAGACCAGCGGCTGCTCGAGCGGGCCGCAGAGGACCCGCAATTCGAGATCAGTCCTTAGAGTGTGGCGACCCAGCCGATGATGACCAGCAAAGTGCTTGCGTAACCGAGGCCCAAAATGATGATGGTGGGGTCCAGATCTTGATTCTGTTCGTCGTAAGTCATTTTTCTATCCCGTTGTGTGTTTGGCGAGATTGAATCTTCGACGAACGGGCGGTTTATTACATGACCGTGCCCTGATCCTTTAATGACCGTTTTATGATGAACTCCTGATCTGGCTCTGGGCCTTGGATTCATTGACTTCCTGGCGCCATTCGAAGACGTTCAATTCAATGAATACGAAGGCGACCAGCCACAAGAATGCATCCCAGAAGTCCACGAAGTCACCGTTGATACCCCAAAAAATGGCCGCAAACAGCAAGGCTCCGTACAGAACGACCTTAATGGCGTTGCTGACTCGAAGAGCAGCACCTTCGAGCCTTTTTCGTTCCTGGAGCCAGACATCGATCTCGAGGATCAGAACGACCAGCAGCCAGACCGCCGCGTTGATGACGTCAGTTCGGGCGAGATTCTTGATCGCGGCAAAGCCATCTGCGTCCACTGCGGCCAACAGGCCATCAAACCTCAGGAAGGAGCCAGCCTCAGAAAATGTGGTGCAGTTTGATAAAGAGATCTGAGTGTACTCGTCGAGATCGATCGCATACGACCACCCATCATTGACCAGCGCGCACAGATCGGAAACGCCGATGAGCTGTGTAGACTGATAGAGAAAGCTGAGGTTGACGATGTAGCCGTAAAAGGCATAGATAATGAACGAATAGCAAAGCGCGCGGACGCCGTGCAAAGACCAGGTAACAACGGGATTGTAGTGATGATCTTCGAGTACATAGGTCTCGAGCTCGAACATCAGTAACAGAACGACCCAGGCGGCGGTATCTATCGTTGCTGCATATGCATCGATCAGGTCTGAGAGCCCAACCCCGTTGGGGAACTGAACTGTCGCTGCAAGAACTTCCTCGCTCCAGAACACATATACATTGAAAGCCAACAGCGCATAAATTGTGTATTTGAATAGCTGAAACAGCCGACTGCTGTTGATGCTCAAATGCTGGCTCCCGCCCGAAAGACGGGGGATTTTCAATGATTTAAGGTCTTAGAGTCAATCAAACAGTCAAATTAGTCAGTTCTGCGTTGTCTGTTTCTACACCTGAGTAATACACCCAGACGTTTTCTTCACCGGTCAGCAGCTCAATATACTTCGGGTGTACGAAAATGTTCTCACGGCCTGACTTGATCTCTCTAAGTACGCCAAGGTCACACAACTGCTTCAGATAGACGGATGCTGTTTGGCGTTTGGCGATTCCATTGTCCACCAGGTTTCCAATTCGACAATACGGTTGTTTGAAAAGTAGTTCGACGAGTTCCCAGGTGTAGATCTTTGGCAACCGCTTTTGTACGAACTGCCCCGTGTGTTCCATCAACTCCCGAATCGACTTGATTTTGTCGGTTGTCCAGGTGCAGGTCTCCTCAACGCCATCAAGGATGAAGAGAATCCACGGTGCCCAGTCCTGCTCCTGAGTCACTTTCGCAAGCAGTCGGTAGTAGGGGGCCTTGTTCTGGATGATGTACCGGCTCAGATACAGAATGGGCGAGTCGAGCAATCCGTGCTCTACCAGGAACAGGATATTCATTATGCGTCCGGTCCGGCCATTGCCATCCGAGAACGGGTGGATGGCTTCAAACTGATAATGCTGCACTGCCATTCGAACGAGTGGGTCAATTTCGGTGTTGCGATGCATGAAGTCCGCCCAGTTGTTGAGCTTGTCCATTAGCAGTTGTTGTCCGACCGGCGGGGTATAGATAGTTTCACCCGACATCCGGTTTTTTAGTGTTGTCCCAGATTCTGCTCGAATATCAAGCTCTACTCCTTTGATAGTGCTACATATTTGTATCGCCATATCTGTCGAGAGCATGCGCCTTTGCACCATCTTTGTACCCTCGTACAGGGCGGTCCTGTAGCGCAGCGCTTCCTTGGTCGCCGCATCAGCCCGATCTTCGGCGATGTCCGCAAACTCAAAGAGCTTGTCGGTGGTTGTGACGATATTCTCGATTTCTGAGCTGGCCCGCGCCTCCAGCAACGGCAATGCGTTGACCAGGACGGCTGAATTGGGAATGAGTTCCGCTGCTTGCTTGAGCTCTGCAAGAGCAACCCGAGCCTTGATGCAGCGTTTCAGGATTTGATTGGTTTCTATCTGATCGACAGGAGGCGGTAATGCTGGCAGATCGTTATACGGTACTTCAGGATTAAAATCAGTCACTTACAGCCCTCCAGGACGGTCAGAAATGTGTCGATCGTATCGACAGTTTCGAGGAACGTGTCGAAATAATCCCCATTTATCGACATATCTATATAACGTGTCGATCAAATCGACAGCTTCGAGAAACATGTCGAAATATTCCCTGTTTATCGACGCATTGTTGAAACGTGTCGATTGTTTCGACAGATTATTCGGATATGTCGATGTTTGGTCAATATTTCGACATATCCGGAGTATATGTCGATTTGATCGACACGTTCGTGAACTGTGTCGAAAATCCTCGGAAATTCCACATCAATCTGGTCGCGTCGGGATTTGGAGACATCGTGACAGGCGTCTTCTGGCCGCATAAGCTCTGTAGAGCTAGCGACAGGAGGCAATCTCATGGCAAGACCCAATCTCCTCATTCTGATCGGTGCGTCTCTCATCGTCGGATGCGGCGGTGGAGGGAACGAAACGGGCGTAATCATCTCGCCGCCACCTGACGAATTAACGCCCACGATTTCGACACAGCCTGTGTTCGGCAATTTGTCCTTCAGCCAGCCGGTCGGTCTGTTACAGGCGCCAGGCGATTCGACCCGCTGGTTTGTTGTTGAAAAAAGCGGTCTGATTCATGTTTTCGCCAACGATCAATCGACGATGTCCCCCAGCACCTTCCTGGATCTCAGGGGGGTGATCAACGCATCCGGTGAGGGCGGATTGCTCGGCATGGCATTTGACCCCGGTTTCCCGCTTGTGCCTGAAGTCTATGTGTCTTTCACTCGCAGTGGCTCGCCACTCGTGTCCTACATCTCACGATTCACATCAACGGACGACGGTTTCTCCCTGAATCCTGCGACAGAAGAAGTCATCCTGACGGTGAATCAGCCGAATACCAATCACAACGGCGGTGATCTCGCGTTCGGACCTGACGATTATTTGTACGTCGGCTTTGGTGACGGCGGTGGCGGTGGTGATCCTGATGGCAACGGACAGAACACGAATACGCTAATGGGCGCAATATTGAGACTCGACGTTGTGGGCGGTTCACCATATGGAATACCGGCAGGTAATGAATTTGAGTCCAATCCAGTGTGTGATGGCGGAACAGGCGACATGCCCTGTCCTGAAATTTTCGCCTGGGGATTGCGCAATCCGTGGCGCTTCAGTTTCGATACCGTCACGGCAAAACTCTGGGCTGGCGATGTTGGGCAGGGGAACTGGGAGGAGATTGATGTTATTGAGTCTGGCGGCAATTACGGTTGGAATGTTCGAGAGGGCGCACACTGTTTCAGCCCGGCCAGCGGCTGCGCAGATAGCTTCGTAGAGCCGATTTCCGAATACGATCACAGTCTCGGGCGATCGGTCACGGGTGGGTTTGTCTATCGCGGAACCGCATTACCCGACCTTGTTGGCTGGTACGTATTTGGCGATTTTGGATCAGGCCGCCTCTTTGGGATTCCTGAGGACAGTACCGCCGTTACTGTGCCGGAAGTGTTCGAGGAAACCGGACTCCAAATCGTCAGTTTTGGCCAGGGCGCAGACCGTGAGCTTTACGTATTGCATTTCGGTGGCACAATCCATCAAATAGTTGATGCGCCTTAGACCCCGGATTGATATAGAATCCGCAGCCAATTTTCCCAGCAACACACAAACAGAAAGGTTACGTCGTGGAAGTTAAAAGTGATATCGAAATCGCACAGGCAGCCAGTGTCCGTCCGATTCAGGAAATAGCAGACAAACTCAATATCCCAGCAGATGCATTGATCCCGTATGGCCACGACAAAGCCAAAATCAGTGCCGACTTCATCAAGTCCACCAGTGACGCCAAAGACGGCAAACTGATTCTGGTGACTGCCGTATCGCCAACGCCGGCCGGCGAAGGTAAAACAACGACCACGGTCGGTCTGGGCGATGGTATGAATCTGCTCGGCAAAAATGCGGTCATGTGCCTTCGTGAACCCAGTCTCGGTCCGTGCTTTGGAATGAAGGGCGGGGCAGCTGGTGGCGGTTACGCTCAGGTCGTACCGATGACCGATATCAATCTTCATTTTACCGGCGATTTTCACGCCATCGGTGCAGCGAATAACCTGTTGGCGGCACTGATCGACAACCACATGCACTGGGAAAATCAGTTGAACATTGATCCACGCCGCGTCACCTGGCGTCGGGTGGTCGATATGAATGACCGGGCGTTGCGAAATGTGACTTCCGGCCTCGGTGGCTACCATAACGGCGTTGTTCGCGAGGCGGGCTTCGACATCACGGTTGCGTCAGAGATTATGGCGATCTTCTGTCTGGCCACAGATCTATCGGACCTTGAAAAGAGGCTCGGCAACATCGTGCTTGGCTACACTCGGCAGGATGAGCCGGTCACTGTTCGTGAATTGAATGCAGACGGTGCGATGACGGCATTGTTGATGGATGCTTTTCAGCCGAATCTGGTCCAAACGATGGAAAACAATCCTGCATTCATGCACGGCGGTCCTTTCGCAAACATCGCACATGGCTGCAACTCGGTCGTCGCGACCAAAACAGCACTAAAACTGGCGGACTACGTCATCACGGAAGCTGGTTTCGGGGCCGACCTCGGTGCTGAGAAATTCCTCAACATCAAGTGTCGCAAAGCTGGCTTGTCTCCGGACGCGGTGGTTCTTGTGGCGACCATCAAAGCTCTCAAGATGCAGGGCGGAGTGGCAAAAACTGATCTGGGTACTGAAAACGTCGCCGCGCTCGAAGACGGGTGCAAGAACCTCGAGCGGCATATTCGCAACCTCGGAAAATTCGGTGTACCGGTTACTGTTGCGATCAACCATTTTACCGCCGACACCGATGCTGAAGTTGAAGTGGTTGAAAAATTCTGCGACAAGTATGGAGTCAAGGCGATTAAGTGCACGCACTGGGCCGACGGCGGAAAGGGAACCACTGAAATGGCCGAGCACGTCGTAGAGCTTTGTGACAGCGGCACGGCACAATTTCGCACTTTGTACGACGATGATATGCCGCTTTGGGATAAAGCGGTGACCATCGCACGCGAAATTTACGGGGCTGACGACATCATCGCCGACAAAAAAGTCCGTGACCAGTTTGAGAGGTTTGAAAAAGAAGGCTACTCGAAGTACCCGATCTGCATGGCGAAAACTCAATACAGTTTCTCGACGGACCCGAATTTACTGGGTGCGCCATCGGGTCACGTCGTTCCTATTCGGGAGATTCGACTCGCTGCCGGTGCCGAGTTCATCGTTGTCGTGTGCGGTGCGATCATGACGATGCCTGGACTACCGCGCGTTCCGGCAGCTAACGCTATTCGTGTGAACGAAGAAGGGCGTATCGAAGGACTCTTCTAGCCAATTGTTAGTTACAGGGCACTCATGTCTCGGATTCCATCAGCTGATGGCTGTCGGAGGCGCGAAGTTCGCAACCGTAGACGCTTTTCAGTTTTTTGATGACTGCTTGAGTCTCTTCAGAGAAGGGCGCTTTACCCTCGAACGCGTGCAGGACAATGCCCTCCAGCAAGTCACCCAGGGTTAGATCGGTGTATTCAGCGAGGCCTTTCAAGACCTTGAGTAGCGACGATTCGATGCGAACGCCGGTCTGTGTTCTTTTAATGACGGTTCGAGGCATGCCCTGTCTCCATGTTGGTAAAGAGGTAACATGGTAACAATGTAGCAATTAATGTGCAAGTGGATAAATCCCGCTACAGTCGCAGCGGTACAAAAGAACCATATGGGTGCATAGGGTCTGACGAAGGACAGGCAGGATGCCAACAGAAGAAGAGCTTAGAGACGGATTTAACCTGGGCGAATGGGAGGTTCTGCCCGGCAAAGGCGTATTGCGCCGTGGGGAGCAAGAAGAGCGTCCTGAGCCGAAGGTTTTTGAGGTACTCATGGCCCTGGCGACGCGGGACACCAATCTCGTAACCAAACAGCAACTCATCGAGGAGGTCTGGGAAGGCCGGCCGACTTCGGATGAACCCATCGCGCGCTGTGTGTCGCAACTGCGCGGTCACCTGGATGACCGACAAACACCGCATCAATACATTGAAACACTGCAAAGGCGCGGCTATCGGCTGAAGCAACGCGTTGAGTTACATCGTCCTGCCACGCCGGAACCAGCTGAAGTACCCGATGTCGCCCCAGGCCCGAGTTCGCGAATGTGGAAGGTGGTTGCGGCGGTTTTGGCCGTGGGTTTCATTGCGATCGCGGCCGTTACCTGGATTAAGCCCATACTTGATCCCCCGCCAGTACGTTCAATCGGTGTGATGCCGTTTGAAAACCTGAGTGGCGACGAAGAAGACGAGTATCTCGTGTTGGGATTCAAACAGGAACTCGTGCAAATACTGCAGGGCATGGATGATTACACCGTCAAACCAGTGCGAGGCGAATACATCCAATTGGAATCTAATGAGATCGCTGAAATTCTTGGTGTAGAGAACCTGTTGTTCGGCTCATTGCGTCGCAATGGTGATGATCTGAAAATCAATTACCAAATTTCGAAAGATGGGAGTGTGATAGACGGCGACGATATCGAAGGAACGGTTGACGATCTCTTCTCGCTGCAAGAGTCACTTGCCCTGATGGTCCGGGATGACCTTGTTGGTAAATCATCACAGATATTGATCAAGAGTCGACCCTCGGACAGTAAAGCCTATGACAGTTACATGCGCGGAGTGTACGCGCTTGAGCATCGTGGAGCCGACGATAACCTTATATTGGCAATTGAACTATTTCTAGACGCAATCCGACTGGATCCGAATTATGGTCCGCCGTATCTGGCGTTGGCGACGGCGTACGCGTTAATGCCGGATTATCATGATGCGCCGCAACTGGAATATGATTCACTCGCGCTGGGAACGATTAATGCAGGTATTGTCGCAGATTCGAACCTGGAAGATGCCGGTGGGTCCATTTGGGGGTTCGTATACCACAAGCAAAATCGATGGCTTGAGTCGGAAGAGGCGCATTTGAGGGCGATCAACGCAGACGTTCTCGATTCCAACGCCTTTAACTGGTACTCACGCATGTTGGCCAGCGTCGGTCGTCTGGATGATTCACTCAGGATGGCATTGGCAGGCCTCGAGATCGACCCGAGCTCACCGTTGCTAAACAGCCGAGTGGCCATGACTTATGCGTGGCTGCAAGACTATGAACATGCACTTGAGTATTACGAGCGAGCGAATGATTTGGGTTGGGGCGGTATAGTGCATAATGTGGGGTATGCATTCATGCTGCTTCAGAATGGCGACGCAGAAAAAGCACTAAACACGACCAGATCAGCGGTTCAGTCGGACGGACAGTCAACGAGATGGGTCGAACCATTCTTCAACGCCTTGACGGATATTGATGATCCTGCAAAGGCGCAAGCGGCTATCGAAGCGTTGGACGAGGCGGCGGTCATGAGACCGCTGAGCCCGTTTATTGATTTCGCGGTGAGAGGGATGCTGGGTGACCGGAATGGCGCGATGCAGGTCGCCAAATTACTTGAGCAGGATGGTGAGGCTTTCGAAATGGACCTGCTGTTCATACCTGAATTGTCTCACTTCAGGCAGCACCCCGATTTCATGCCACTTCTGGGCCGCCTCGGCATTACGGATTATTGGCTGAGCCGGGGTTGCGTGTGGGATGGTGACAAGGTGAATTGCCCGAGCAATTAATCGTCAGGAATGTTCCTTCGAGTTCGTTTTAATGCACCGCGGCGTGATTTTGAATCCAGCCGTTTCTGTTTCGCCTTCTTACCCGGTTTCGTCTTGATGCGACGCTTTGCCACGCGAGTGGCCGACAGGATCAGTTCCGCGAGCCGGTTGAGAGCAGCTTGCCGATTTCTATCCTGAGTTCTGTGGGCTTGTGACTTTATGACGATGACGCCATCGCCGGTGATGCGATTGTCGGACCGGTCCAGCAATCTCTGCCTCACGCGCTC
>Ga0164320_10000606_pt1 | contig 12093 bp, 11 predicted proteins | sample GuaBasSediGuay11_FD_113736 | JGI IMG/M metagenome (GOLD analysis project Ga0164320, IMG submission 113736) | Subseafloor sediment microbial communities from Guaymas Basin, Gulf of California, Mexico - Guay11, Core 4567-28, 0-3 cm | ecosystem: Environmental > Aquatic > Marine > Hydrothermal...
CGGTGGTTTAGGGAACCCTGGTTGATTGAGAAATTAATATTTGTATTCGACCAGTACCCGGTCGTCTATCTCGCTTGCCTGTTTATTTTCGGCCTTATCATAGGCAGTTTTCTGAATGTGGTTATATATCGACTACCGGAGATGATGAATCGAGAATGGCGACGAGATTGCCTGGAATTTCTACAGCAACCTGCCGAGGCCGAGACAGCTAAATTCAACCTGAACACCCCTCGTTCTCGCTGCGCTAACTGTGGTCACCAAATAACCGTGCTGGAGAATATTCCGGTAATCAGCTATCTGACTCTTGGCGGGAAATGTTCCTCATGCAAGACTGCATTATCCCTGCAGTATCCCATGGTCGAGTTATTCACCGGGCTTGTTTCTATGGTCGTCGGTTGGCACTATGGAGTCAGCCCACAGGCGCTCGCTGCGCTGTTTCTGAGTTGGTGTCTGATCGCAGCTAGTGGTATCGATATTGGGCACAAGCTACTTCCAGATAGCATCACCCTGCCGCTGTTATGGTTAGGTATCCTGTTATCATTTTTTGATATCTTCGTCGGCCTGGAGGATAGTGTCATCGGCGCGATGGCAGGCTATATGAGCCTGTGGAGCGTATTTATCGTTTTCAAAGTCATCACCGGTAAGGAGGGTATGGGTCATGGTGACTTCAAACTACTGGCAATGCTTGGGGCATGGACCGGCTGGAAAATGTTGTTAGTGATTATCCTAACCTCGTCGGTGGTCGGAGCCACGGTAGGTATCACCATGATTTTACTTAAGAAAACTGACCGCAGCAGTCAAATTCCGTTTGGACCCTACCTCGCCGCCGCGGGCTGGCTCACCCTGCTATGGGGAGCGCCAATCCTCAGTTTTTATCTTTCTCTGTTCAGGCTTTAAACCATCCATGCTAACAGTCGGACTGAGCGGAGGTATTGCATCGGGCAAATCCACAATCAGCGCTCTTTTTGCCAAACGCGGCGTACCGGTTATCGATACCGACGTGATTAGCCGCAGCCTGCTTGAACCCGGAGAAATCGCCTACCAACGGTTGTGCGAGCGTTTCGGTGACTCCATCGTAACCGATGGCGGACTGATCGATCGAAAAAAACTACGTCAGCTGATTTTTTCCAATGCGGAAGAAAAGGCCTGGCTGGAAACGATGCTACATCCGTTAATTTATCAGCGTAGCCAAAAAGATATTCAGGATAATTCGGCCGCAGACTATGTCCTTGTGGTAATTCCGCTTCTTTTTGAAACTAACTTTCAGGCACAGGTAGAACGGATATGCGTGGTTAATTGCCCTGCGGAACTACAGATCAAACGCCTCATAAAGCGAGATAAAATCGATGAAACCCTCGCCAGGAAAATGCTCGATCAGCAATTAAGCAATGACCAGCGAGTAACCCGGGCCCATGATGTGATCGATAACCAGGGCGACGGCACCGACCTGGAGGCCCAGGTCGAGGCCCTGCATCAAAGCTACCTGTCCCTGGCGCATGGATAAATCAATGAGATTTCAGCTTCGACCTACAATCGACCATTTCGGGTATAATCCACTGCTTTTTCAAAAATTAGCTATCAATGTCAGTTAGCCTGCATTTCTCACCACCCTTTTACTGCGACGGCGCTATGCCGCACTCTGCCTGGATTTTTCTCGGTCAGAGCGCTCGACATAGTGTCAACTATGCCTGCGCACTCTTCGGTCGAAAAATCCAGGCAGAGCACGACCTTTCGCCGCCTCGCTACAAACGGTGGTGAGAAATGCAGGCTAGGTATCAAATATTCGAGCAACCACTTAACGAACGCATTCGCATGTGTCTGCGTGTCGAAACTTTAATGAATCGGTTTCATTATTTTGAGGCGCTCAAAGGTGACTGGAGCGCCTACAGCGCGCTGCTCACAATTCTTGAAATCACCTCACTGCTTGAGCGAGGTGATTTGAAGCAGGAGCTGATGAAGGAACTCGAACGCCAACACGCGGCACTCAAGGGACTTGTATCGCATCAACAAATCGATCAATCCAAGCTGGAATTAATTTTAAGTAAACAGAAGCATGCGCTCAATCGAATTCATCAGTTGAACGGTAAGTTAGGGGAACATTTGAAACGGGTAGATTTTTTAATTGGCATCAAACAACGCACTTCGATTCCTGGCGGCAGCTGCGACTTTGATTTACCCCAGTTACACTTCTGGCTCAAACAGACTCATGAACAAAGATTATTCGATTTACAAAAATGGGTAGAGCCTTATATCGAACTGGAAGCCGTAATCGAATTAATTTTAACCGCGATTCGTGACAGCATAACTGCGAAACCGGTAATTGCCGAAAATGGCTTTTACCAACAGTCCCTGGACCCACAACAATCGAACCAGATGATTCGCATCCTGGTCGATAGCGAGCTGCCGATATATCCGGAAATCAGCGCCGGCAAGCATCGTTACTCGGTAAGATTCATGAAACCACAAGCGGGTGGTGTCATGCCTTCGCAGGTTAAGGAAGATGTTCCGTTTCTGCTAGCCTGTTGTTCGCTATAATGCGGGCTAGTACAGGCATATCCGCCGGCGGGAAACGGTAGTAATGGATCTGACCGATATCAATCCAGGCTAATTTCTGTTGCTCGCGGGCACTAACCAGACCGCGGTAAGCAGTTACTTCCCACACGTCGAGTAAAATATTGCGATCCCGATAGGGGTGATACACCTGCATGTAGGGCTCGGCCGCGGTTGCCTGGATATCGATTTCCTCTTTGAGTTCGCGTTGCAGTGCCTGCCAGCGAGTTTCGCAAATTTCAATTTTGCCACCGGGCAATTCCCAGTAATGCTCCAGGTGCTTTCCCTTTTGTCGTTGGGCAATTAAAAACTTTTGCCGCTGGTCAGATTTCCAGATGATCGCCGCAACAACATGTATGGCGTCCTGGTCAATCGATTCTGGATTGATAAGCTGCGGGCTAACTTCGATACTCCGCGTTTATCTTGACATATTCGTAGGACAAATCGGAAGTCCAGATAGTGGCGCTGTCGCTGCCCTGATTGAGCTTAACCAGAATACGAATTTCTTCAGAATCCATTTCAGCCTGTCCCAGTTCTTCGCGGTAGTCAGGATCGGGCAAGCCACGCTTGAGTAAACAGGTATTACCCAGGTATAGATCGACTCCGTCGATATCGAGATTTTCGATGTTGGCGCGACCCACGGCTGCCAGTATTCTTCCCCAGTTCGGGTCGGATGCAAACAGTGCCGTTTTAACCAGTGGCGAGTGGGCTATGCAATAGGCAACCTCCCTGGCATCGCTAACACTGGCGGCTTGCTGAACTTCGATTTCGACATACTTGGTGGCGCCCTCCGCATCGCGAATAATCGATTGCGCAAGCTGTTGAAATACTCCTTGCAACGCCTCGACAAAGTCATTATCCGAGCAGGAAACCGGTACTCCGTTGCCACCCGTGGCAATCAACACGCAGGCATCGTTGGTTGAAGTATCACCATCAACCGTGATCGAATTAAAGGATTTCGAAACCATTTGCCCGAGCAGTGATTCCAGCTCCGCAGTTTCAATCTGCGCATCGGTAGCAATAAAGCTGAGCATCGTCGCCATATTCGGTTTAATCATCCCTGAACCCTTGGCGATGCCTGTAATCGATACGGTTTGATTGTGGATTTGCAGCTGCGCACTGACAGCCTTGGCAAGGGTATCCGTAGTCATGATACCTTCCGCGGCTTGCAACCAGTGATCCCGGTCAAGCTTGTCGAGCAAACCAGGCACCGCCTTTTCGATGCAGCCAAGCGGTAATTCTGTCGCTATCACACCCGTCGAAAATGGCAGTACTTCGCTTACGCTGACAGCTGTGGCATCCGCCACGGCACGGCAACTGGCAACGGCATGCTGTATACCGACGTCACCGGTTCCAGCATTGGCGTTGCCCGAATTTATCAGCAGGTATCGAGGGGTCGGATTCAGCGCCAGATGCTGCCTGGCAATAGTTACCGGAGCAGCGCAAAAGCGGTTGCGCGTAAATACCGAAGCGACGCTGGCATCATCGTTGATTTCGATCAACACCAGATCCTTTGCCTTCGCATCAGACTTGATACCACTATGCACCGATGCAAGTCGAATGCCCGCGATTTGCTGCAGATCGCCCGGGGGCTTAAGTCCAACTGCCATGGCTTACAATTCTCCGCGACATTGTTTGAATTTCTTCCCGGAACCACACCAGCAGGGTTCGTTGCGACCAATCTTGGGGTCCTTACGCACAAACGGCTGATTTACTTCGTCAACATCTTGCTCGGCAGTGAATAGATTTTTCGCGGATGCGTGCTCCATCTTGATACTTTGATCGTCCTGATGGCTATGTTCCAGGGCTTCAACCTGTTCTTCGCCCCTTATCTGCACGCGTGTCAGAGCCTGAATCGCCTCGTAATTAATTCCGTCCAGCATATCGGTAAACATTTCAAAGGATTCACGCTTGTATTCCTGTACCGGGTTTTTCTGCGCGTAACCACGCAAGCCGATTCCCTGGCGCAGGTAGTCCATCGCTGCAAGATGTTCCTTCCAGTGACGGTCGAGGATCATCAGCGTGATCTCCTTCTCGAGACGCACCATCAACTCGCTACCCAGTACCTCCATCTTGTCCCGGTAATTCTGTTCAAAGTGCTCGACTATACGCTCATATATATCGTCATCGGTTATTTCATCGTCATCCTCCAGCCAGCGCTGGATATTCAGATCTACTCCGAATTCATTTACCAGGGATTGTTCCATTTCCTCGATCTGCCATTGTTCATCGATCGATTTTGGCGGTACATATGCTCGAAATACGCCCTGCAGCACATCCTTGCGCATATTGGAGATGGCTTCAGAAATGCTGTCACTGTGCAGCAAATCATCGCGCTGCCGGTAGATCACTTTACGTTGATCATTGGCTACATCATCGTATTGCAATAATTGTTTACGAATATCGAAGTTATGCGCCTCGACCTTGCGCTGTGCATTTGCGATAGCCTTGCTCACCCAGGGGTGTTCAATCGCCTCACCATCTTCCATGCCAAGTTTCTGCATCAGGCCGGCGACTTTTTCGGAGGCGAAAATTCGCATCAGGCTGTCTTCCATGGACAGGTAGAAACGCGTGGAACCCGGGTCGCCCTGACGCCCGGAGCGTCCACGTAGCTGGTTATCGATGCGTCGTGATTCGTGGCGTTCGGTGCCAATAATATGCAAGCCGCCGGCCGCGACTACCTGATCGTGGCGCTGCTGCCACTCCTGGCCAAGCTTTTCCCGTTGCTCGGTCTGATCATCGGGAATTTCCTTGAGGTAAACTTCCAGGTTTCCGCCAAGTACTATATCTGTTCCACGTCCTGCCATATTGGTCGCAATGGTGACAGTTCCCGGCATACCGGCATCGGCGATGATATTGGCCTCACGCTCGTGCTGCTTTGCGTTAAGTATCTGGTGCTTGACCTTTGCCTTATCCAGTAACCCCGACAATAGCTCGGAAGTTTCAACCGAGGTAGTACCCACTAATACCGGTTGACCACGGCTTACGCAATCATGGATATCTTCGATTATGGATTCGTATTTTTCACCTACCGTCAGGTAAATCAAGTCACCCTGGTCATCACGGATCATCGGTTGATTGGTAGGAACCACGACGACTTCAAGTGCATAAATCTGTTGAAATTCAAAGGCTTCGGTGTCTGCGGTACCGGTCATACCTGAAAGTTTGTTGTAAAGCCTGAAATAGTTCTGAAAGGTAATCGAGGCGATGGTCTGGTTTTCATGCTGAATACTGACAGCTTCTTTCGCTTCGATCGCCTGGTGCAATCCCTCGGACCAGCGTCTGCCCGACATGGTACGACCGGTGAATTCATCGACAATGACTATCTGCCCATTCTGCACGATGTAATCGACATCCCGGGTATAGATTGCATGTGCTCTGAGACCAGCGTTTAAATGGTGAACCAGCGAAATATTGGACGCGTCATAGAGACTCTCACCCTCGGTCAATAACCCGGATTCCACCATTAACTGTTCGGCGGTATCATGGCCCTCTTCGCTTAGAAATGCCTGTTTTGATTTTTCATCGCGAGTGTAATCCCCGGGGCCGTCCTCGACTTAAACCATGCCAGGTTTGGGAATTATGCTATTGATTCGGGTATATAAATCAGAGCTATCGCTGGCCTGACCGGAGATGATCAATGGGGTGCGCGCCTCGTCGATTAAAATCGAGTCAACTTCATCGACTATGGCAAAATTCAATTCGCGTTGCACGCGCTCCTCCAGCGTAAAGCAGAGGTTGTCATGCATATAGTCGAATCCGAACTGATTATTGGTACCGTAGGTGATATCGGCTTTATAGGACTCTCGCTTGGTATCATAGTCCATGACGCTAAGCACGACCCCCACACTTAAGCCGAGGAAGTTATAGATTTGCCCCATCCATTCGGCATCGCGTTCTGCAAGATAGTCGTTGACGGTAACAATATGGACACCCTTGCCGCTCAGTGCATTCAGGTAAGCGGCCAGTGTAGCAACCAGGGTTTTACCCTCACCGGTGCGCATTTCGGTGATCTGGTTATTATTCAAGATCATCGCGCCAACCAGTTGCACGTCGTAGTGACGCATACCGAGCACCCTCACCGCAGCTTCACGACAAACAGCAAAGGCTTCGTCGAGCAGTTGCTCTAGAGTCTCGCCGTCGGCAAAACGCTGCCTGAATTCACCGGTCTTTGCTTTTAGCTGTTCGTCGCCAAGTGCCTGTAAATCAGGCTCGAGTTGATTGATTCGGGGAACACGCTGGCTTAAGTTCTTGATGATTCGGTCATTACGGCTACCGAATATATTTTTTACAATTTTAGACAACATCGTTGGACTGCGTTAACAGAAATGAAATTAAAGAGTTGGAGACTAGCTGTGCAGTTTCAAGCACAAAGGCTAATAAAACTATGCTCCCGATCAATTCGATGCGCGAATGAATCGCACTGGATTGATCTCGCGACCGTTTTTGAGCACTTCGAAGTGCACATGCGGGCCGGTGGAACGACCCGAAGATCCTATCTCGGCGATCTGAAATCCTTTTTCAACAGTATTACCGACCGAAACCAGAATTCTGGAATTATGCGCGTAACGCGTAACATAGCCATTGCCATGAGCGATTTCAACCAGTTGGCCGTAGTTGTAACGTTTACCCGCGTAGGTAACCACGCCCTTGGCCACCGCAATTACCGGACCACCCATTTTTCCGGCAAAATCTATGCCTTTGTGCATTTCGCGACGACCGGAAATCGGGTGCATGCGCATGCCATAATACGAGGATAGCCAGCCTTTGGTTATCGGACGACCGCTGGGTTGAACTTCCCTTTGCAGATTTTCATCCAGAACAAGGCTTTCAAGTACCGCTAACTGGTTCTCCCGACTTTCAAGCTCGGATCCCAGTTGCTCGATAGCCAGGGAAAGCTCATTCGGTTCAAGCCCTTTGTTGGCTACAGTTTCTGGACCACCCAGTGCCGGAGTACTATCGAAATCAAACTCTCCCTTGTCAATACGCGCCATGTGCATCAGCTTTCGCCCCAGTGCGTCGAGGCGCATAACATGCGCCTGCAACAGTCCCAGGCGCGAGGACAGTGCATCGATATTGGCATCGGATTCCTCGCGGATATGACTCAACTGTAATTGCTTGCGATGTACATCCGCCTTCCATTCGTCTATCAGGGCCTGGTTATCCTGCCTGGTATTCAGGGTATACCCAAAATATGCCGAAGCGCCCATCATAACGGTTAATACACAGATCACCGTCGTCAGATGCAGGCCGCATATTTTGCCCTTGTTCGATGAAAGGAAGAGTATATTCATGAGGAAGCTAGGCGGTGGCTTCTACGGGTTGAGCGTAAGATATAGGCGCCGTAGACGCGTCATCGAAGGTGACCTCTTCCCAGGCATCTTCATCGGCCAGCAATTCCAGCAGTAACCGGTTATTCAATGCATGGCCTGATTTGTATCCGGAAAAAGCACCGATAAGGCTATGCCCGAGCAGGTAAAGGTCACCTATGGAATCCAGGATTTTGTGCTTCACAAATTCGTTGTCATAGCGCAACCCGTCTTCGTTGAGAACTCGATAATCATCGAGCACGATGGCATTGTCCTGGCTACCACCCAGGGCCAGGTTATTGGCACGCAGGTATTCGATATCTTTTTGAAAGCCGAAGGTACGGGCACGACTCACTTCTTTTACAAATGAAGTGGTGGAGAAATTGATGTCACAGGTTTGTTTTTGCTTGGTGAACAACGGGTGATCAAAATCAATTTCGAAACTTACTTTGAAACCATTAAATGGCCTGAATTCGACCCATTTGTCGCCATCTTCGACGCGCACTGTTTTCTTGATCTTGATAAATTTCTTCGCCTTGTTTTGTTCGACTATACCGGCCGATTGAATCAGGAAAACGAACGGGCCCGAACTACCATCCATAATCGGTACCTCGTCGGCACTGAGATCGATATAGGCGTTATCGATGCCAAGGCCTGCAATCGCGGATAGCAGGTGTTCCACGGTGGAGATACGCACACCATTTTCCACCAGGGTCGTGGACAGGCTGGTATCTCCCACCTTGTTTGGACGAGCCAGAATTTCCACTGGTGTTTCCAGATCTACTCGACGAAACCGGATTCCAGAGTCGATCGGCGCGGGACGTAAAATTAAATACACTTTTTTCCCGGTATGCAGGCCTACACCCATGGCGCGTATTACATTTTTTAACGTGCGCTGTTTTATCAAGATCGCTTCCTAAATTTTGTGAGTATAATCAGATGCTTGGCCACATTATTATAATATTGCCAATAACCCCTAATGATGGCCGAAATCTAGCGAAAAATCAATCCCATTCGAGGGATAGCGGCAATAAATACCTGAAATATCGGAAATTTTCCCATTTGCATGCTTCACCACAAGAACCTCATTTATCACCAGTTGTGGCCTGTGAAGCTGCCTTATTTTTCACTTTTACAACAAGTATCGACAAGTGTAGTAAATTTTCAGCATTGTGGAGGATTTCTGGTAAAAAACAATGGCATGAATCCTTCGATGTTGACTGACCCCTGCCTTACCCCGATTATCAATCAAATCATGATGGCTAAATCAGGATGAAATGCTCGCGGTAGTACTTCATTTCATCGATTGATTCCAGAATATCATCCAGGGCCAAATGTGCTCCTTTTTTTACAAAACCAGCAGCTACTTCAGGTTTCCAGCGTTTTGCCAGTTCTTTCAGGGTACTGACATCGAGATTGCGGTAATGGAAATAAACTTCCAGTTCAGGCATTAGTCGAGCCATAAAACGCCGGTCCTGGCAAATACTGTTACCGCACATTGGTGATTTGCCGGAAGGTACATACTGACGCAGAAATTCGAGCGTCTCCTGCTCGGCATCGGACCTACTATGAGTGCTTTCGCTGACGCGTTGGCTAAGACCGGAATCGCGATGGTGGTTCGTATTCCATTTATCCATCGAGTTCATAATTTCAATAGGCTGGTGGATCGCGATTACCGGCCCCTGCGCAAGAATAACCAGATTGGTATCGGTAACCACCGTGGCTATTTCGATAATCTGATCCTGTTGCGGCTGCAGACCTGTCATTTCCAGGTCAACCCAGATCAGGTTATTGCGATCTAACGCCATTGCGCACCCCGCGCTGTTTTAAGATTTAAGCTGGGTTACACTATAGCAAGTTTTTACTGACTGGTTCACGCATGCATTTATTTACCATAATATTTCTTGGCTTCGTCTCCGCCTCGGTACTGCTTCGACTCTGGCTAGGCCAGCGCCAAATCAAGCACATAGACGCGCATTTCGGGCAGGTCCCCGAGGCATTTGCCGATAAGATTTCACTCGAAGACCATCAAAAGGCCGCCGCCTATTCCTGTGCCAATTTGCGACTCGGCCGCCTGACCCTGGCCTGGGAAACATCGTGGTTACTGATCTGGACTATCGGCGGCGGCATCAATGCCATCGATTCGGGCTGGGTTCTGGCTGAATTGACCCCTCTGCTGACCGGGATTGCGGTAATCCTGACATTGACCTTTGCGTCGTCAATCCTCAATCTTCCCTTTTCCCTGTACCATACCTTCGTAATCGAGGAACGCTTCGGCTTTAACCAGACCAGCCTGAAAACCTGGGCCCTCGACCTGGTCAAGACAACTATTTTAATGCTGGCGCTCGGTGTCCCGCTGTTAGCCGCCATTCTCTGGCTGATGAACCAGGCGGGCAACAACTGGTGGCTATATGCCTGGGCGTTATGGATGAGTTTTACCCTGATCATGATCTGGGCCTACCCGGTTTTCATCGCGCCTATGTTCAACAAGTTCAGTACCTTACAGGATGAGTCGCTGAACACCCGTATCGACAGACTGTTACAACGTTGCGGATTTCACAGCGAGAGCGTATATGTTGTGGATGGTTCGCGTCGCTCTTCCCACGGTAACGCTTATTTCACCGGTTTTGGAAAAAACAAGCGCATCGTTTTCTATGACACTTTGCTCGAATCTTTATCCGAAGACGAGGTCGAAGCGGTGCTGGCTCATGAACTTGGACATTTCAAACGACATCACATCAAGAAATCCCTGCTACTGTCCAGCCTGATGTCGCTATGTGGGTTCGCCCTGCTCGCCTGGCTGATGCGTTCCGACTGGTTTTACAGCTCCCTGGGAGTAGAACTGGCTTCTACCCATACCGCGTTATTGTTATTCATGTTGATAATGCCGGTGTTCGCGTATTTTGTCAGTCCATTATTTTCGGCCCTTTCGCGCAAGCATGAATTTGAAGCTGACGAATTCGCCCATTCCAACAGCGACTACAAGGCGCTAATTTCAGCCCTGGTCAATCTTTACCGCGACAATGCCAGCACTCTGACCCCGGATCCCATTCATTCGATGTTCTACGATTCACATCCACCAGCCTCAATTCGAATCGAGAATTTGAAAAACATGGCAGCCAGCGGCCCAGGCTAGGTTCCCGGTGGCAAAGCGCAGACTTAGCCAGCAACAGAAGAAACGCATCCAGGGTGCACAACAGGCAGTTTCCCAGAGCGGCGACTATCAACAGGGACTGGTAATCTCCCACCAGGGCGGACAGGTCCTGGCCGAGCTTGAATCGTCGGATGTGATCACCTGCATGATTAAATCCAATCTCGGCAGTATCGTTTGCGGGGATAGAATCACCATCGAAACCACGCCCCTGCAGGAGAATCGCGTGATTGCCATTCTACCGCGGAACAATCTTTTACGGCGTGTCGATGGCTTTGGTCAGGTACGCGCGCTGGCCGCCAATATTAACCAGCTGTTCGTCTGTCTGGCGGCTACTCCGGAGCCCAATTTATTTCTGCTCGACCAGTATTTGCTATCGGCCGAGCACCAGGGTATGAAAGCAATAATCGTGTTCAACAAGATTGATCTCGATGTCGGCGCAGAAGATCGACTTGGAATAGCGGAAATATATCAACCACTGGGGTACCAGATCGTCGAAACCAGCGTCAAAACCGGCCAGGGGATGGATTTACTGAAAAAACTGCTGACGGATAACGTATCCGTGTTCAGCGGTGTATCAGGCGTCGGTAAATCATCGATTATCAACTGGTTGCTACCATGGCAAACGATTAAAATTGCGAGCATTTCCAGCGCTAACGAAGAAGGTCGACATACCACCAGAACCAGCCGCCTTTACCATCTCCCCGAGGGTGGTTCACTGATCGACACTCCGGGCGTGCGCGGCTTCAACCCGTTGATTGAATCCGGCTTGCCCCTCAGTCACGGCTTTCGAGAAATTCACGCACAGGCAGAACACTGCCGATTTCATAACTGTCTCCATCTGAATGAACCGAAATGCGCTGTAATCGCGGCGGTTTCCGATGGCAACATTTCTCCGGGACGCTACCAGAATTATTTGAAACTGCTGCAGCAAACTGAGTGACTAGCCTGTATGTTATGAGGGCTAACCCGCAAGACCACGCAGCTGTTTGCCTCCCAGCAAATGCATGTGCAGATGAAAAACCACCTGGCAGCCATGCCTGTTGCAATTAATCACAAGCCGAAACCCGTCTTCGGCGATAC
>Ga0164320_10000607_pt1 | contig 12084 bp, 14 predicted proteins | sample GuaBasSediGuay11_FD_113736 | JGI IMG/M metagenome (GOLD analysis project Ga0164320, IMG submission 113736) | Subseafloor sediment microbial communities from Guaymas Basin, Gulf of California, Mexico - Guay11, Core 4567-28, 0-3 cm | ecosystem: Environmental > Aquatic > Marine > Hydrothermal...
CAGTTATAGATAATGGAGACGGCACTACTTCAATAGGGTTTGATAGTCTTGCTACTGCTGATATACTTAATATTACAACAATACAATTTATGGTGAAAGTGCGACTAGACTCTGATACAATACAATTAAAACATTCTAAAGGAATAACAAGAGTAACTATTCCAGTTGTTGAGGTTATTGCATGAGTGAACAATATCTATTTCAAGAAGGTATTACAAAGTATGGTTATACTAATACCGTTTTAAGTAAAACTCTAAATGGGCAACTCTATAAACCTTCTACTGTAGAACGCTCTGCACTTAATATAACAGGCAACTATGCTAAGATGCCTATTACTTTAAAATTCCCTAGAACCAACTCCTTTATACTAAGTCTAGCTCAAAATTTACCAGAAAACCCTATAAGGATAACTATCTATAAAGATAGTGTACTTTATTGGGAAGGTACAGTTATTGCTGCAAGCATCACAGGTTCTAAAATAGAAGTAAGTTGTGACGCGATAATAACTTCTTTACAGCGTAATGCCCTTCATACTAAGTATACTTTAACATGTAGACATGTCTTATATTCTACAGACTGTAGTGTTAATAAGGCTTCTTTTTCTTCTTCTTATTCTGTAGGGGCTATAACTTCTGCTGTAGTAGATGTGTTTGGAATAACACAACCATCAGGGTTTTTCTCTAGCGGCATAGCTGAGATAAATGGAGAGTCTCGGGGTATAGTAAAACAAGAAGGAACTACATTAACTTTATCCAATGCTTTCGCTGGCAACCCTAGTGGTACTATTGTTTTATACCCAGGATGTAGACTTACTGAAGCGGCATGTACTGCCTTTAGTAATTTAGATAACTTTGGGGGCTTCTCTAGAGTCCCTGTTAAAAACCCTTTTGAATCAGCAGGATTATTATAATGTTATTAATATATTATGTTCTTTTAGTAGTCGTCTTAGCGGCTGTTCTTTTTCTCTTAGCCCCAACACCTAAAACCCCTCAGACTAAAGTAGCACAACTAGAAATCCCAGACTCAGAATTAGGAATAGCTATACCTGTACTATTTGGCACTAGACAAATAAAATCCCCTTTCTTAGCTTGGTACGGTAATGTACGAATTGTAATGGTAGAAATACCCACTTAATAATATAAAGTAGATAATAATGACTCTAGAAGAAGCTATTAAGAACGAGGATATTGTCATAACTGTTGGGGACGCAAGAAACTTCTTTAAAGGGTGTATTCCAGGATGGAGAAGTTTTGCAGAAGATAATGGTTTCGATTGGCCTACTGTAGTTAGAAGAGGGTTACTTGCTAGTGAACTTTACAATACAAATAACCCTATGGCTATCTCCTTAGTAGAGTATTGCTATGGAAAATAACTATACTTTTGTAGAATCCTATGGAGTATTGCTATGACTGGAGGATCACCTGAACCTGTAAAAGGTCCTACTTATTATGCAACTATACACTTTTGTCTAGGGCATGGCCCTATGGACAAGGTAACAGAGATTAGAGTTGACAATAAAGTAGCTTGGACAGGTAGTGTTTCAACAGGCTCTCTTACAATAGATGAAAAGAAGCTATTTGGGGGTTTGAAAAGGGAAGGTGGTATAAAAGGAGAGGTAGAGATACATCAGGGAGGTTCTGGACAAGCCCCTATTGGGTATCTTTCTAATATACTTGGAGCTATTCCTGCATATAGGGGAGTTGTCTCAGCAGTACTGAAAGATATGTACCTTGGACGTTACCACTATTTAAAACCTTGGCAATTTCTATGTACTAGAATACATACTACAGGTGCAGGGGCTACTCAATGGCAAGATAGTTTATCTGAACCTGTAACCGACCTTATAAATGGTGTACATGTAATAAGAGAATGTCTAACTGACATTTCTTGGGGAAGGGGGCTAAGTGCTGCTCATATAGATGAAGTTAGTTTCTTAGCAGCTGCACAAACCTGTTATGATGAAGGACTAGGTTTTGCTTTCTACTGGACTAGAGAAGCTTCTTTAGATGACTTTATACAAGAAGTTCTTAAACATATACAAGGTAGCCTCTATCAAGATAGGCAAGATGGAAAGTTCCACCTAAACATTACTAGACTAATTCCTGAAGTAGATATTCCATCATTACTTTTATTAGACGAAAGTAATGTAACTTCTGTTAAAAGATTCACTCGTAAATCTGTAGGAGATTTAACCAGTTCTCTTACTGTTTCTTATATAAATAACGGAACTCATAAAGAAGATACAGTTACAGTTACAGATAATGCTTTATTTGCAAAGCAAGGCGCACCTACTTCAGAAACAGTAGAGTATGAAGGAGTAGCTACACAAGCAGTAGCACAACTGCTTGCTTCTAGAGATCTGCAACAAAGAAGTGTTCCTCTATATACTTGTACCATTAACTGCAATAGAGATGCCGAAAACCTTAATGTAGGAGATGCTTTTAGACTTCTTTGGGAGGACTATTACCCTACAGAGATCATAATGCGTGTGTCTTCTATGAAATTAGGAACTCCTACTAAATTAAATGTATCTATAGAATGTGTGCAAGATATGTTTGCTGCACCAGACACTATTTATAGTGCTACTCCAGCATCTAATTGGGTAGACCCTCTAACTTATCCTGTAGATATTTCTGAGATACTTGTACAGGAAGTTCCTTATTACTCTATAGCTAAAAGTGAAGGAGATGCCTTTGCACAATCAATAGCTACTACAGAGTCGTATATTTCTTTAGCAGCAATTGCCCCTTCATCAGACTCTATAGATGCCACAGTAATGGCGGCAGGAACTAACTTAGTTTACGAAGAAACAGAAGGGACTTCTACACTATTCTTTTGTGGAACAGGCACTTTAGATACTTCTATAGATAAAGAAGATACTACCTTATCTATAACTAATATTGCTAATTTTGAATCTATAGTCAAAGAAGATGGCACACTCCCTAATAATTCTTATATTCAGATAGGTACAGAGATTCTTGCTTTACTTTCCATTTCTCAAACATCCATGACTGTGTATAGAGGTGTTTTAGATACTGTTCCAGAGTCGCATAGTGCTGGAGATAGGTTTTACGATATAAGTGGTTCTGCGTTTGCAGATACAACTACCTATTTAATTCCAGAGACTCGTAATTACAAAGTACTTACTTCAACAACTAAAGGCACTCTTCTACTTGTAGACGCATCTAATCATCAAATAATAACAGCAGGACGCTTACATAGACCTTATCCTCCTTTTAGTACTTATACAGGTAGTCGAAGTGTTACTTTAACTAAATGGGCTGCCGATGTAAATGGACAAGTTAGAGCAACATGGGTTACTGCTAACAGAGTACAACAGACAGCAAGTGTACTTAACTGGTATAGAGGTGGGGCAAGTTCTCCAGAAGTGGGACAAACTGCTTCTGCCACTTTAATACGAACAGATACACAAGCTGTACTAGATAGTTTTACAGGTAATACCCTAGCCGAACATTATTTTACTACTACATATGGTGGGGAAGTAAAACTATCTATTTGGACTGTAAGGGATGGGCTAAACTCCTTTCAAACAGTAACCCACACATTCACAATTATTAATACTGTATTTGACACAGGTGTATGGATAGATTCAGCACTATGGGTAGATACAGAACTATGGAGAGATTAGTATGGCATTAGTCAGCCAAGTTTCAAACGGGGCTACTGGATCAGTTGCAAGAGGTAGGTGGAATACAGCAATAGCTACTGTAGAAACTGATACAACTATAACTGGAGATGGTACTGTAGCAACCCCATTAAGTATACAAACAGAGTTAGATTTAGTCCCTAAGTTAGATGGGTCTGATCCTTTTACAGGTCTAAATGTATACTCTAATGATTTTGCTATAACAGCCGATTCTGGTTCTATACAAGGAGGATCTCCTTTAACTAAAGAACTTAATGTAATCACTACTTGCGTTACTATTGGAGATTCTGTAACACTTCCTACAGCTATTGCTGGTATAAGACTCACTATAGTTAATAATGGAGCAACTTCTTCTGATGTATTCCCTGCTTCTGGAGCGACTATCAACGGTGCTGGTGTTAATATAGCAGAACCTTTAACCAATGGTAGTTCTATAACTTATATAGCAACTTCTACAACTTCTTGGTTATCTGCTTAGTATAGCTATATCTAAGTATATTAGAGCATAAACTATGAAAATTACTAACTCTATCTTACTGGTTCTATTTTTATCCTCTTGCTCTACAGCAGCAATGATTTCTACAACTTCTTCTTATGTAGTTAGTAGCTATTGTAAAGTACCTAATAGCACAAGACTAGCTCTACGGGCTGTAATAGCTAAAGAAATTGCCCCAAATAAGATTATTATTGAATGTAATGGTTAGTAGATACTTCTGATATATTAAAGAGCATTGCCTAGATAGAGGCTTTACCTACTACAATATAGAAACAGGATTTCTATACTAAATTATGATACTATAGCAGATAGACTATTAAAATAGTCTACTAATACAACCAGTGTAAAAAACTATGGATTTTTTTAATAGTGAAGAAAAGCGTAGATTAGATACTATAGAAAGGCATCTTGAGAGGCAATTTGATAAAAATTCAGCATCTATAATTATAGAAGCGGAGTTATCTGGACAACTAAAGGAATTGGCTAAAGACTTTAAAACTTATGTTGATAAGGAAAGTATCATGGATGAGTCAAAAGCAGAACAAGAGGAAAAAACATCTACTATACATTTAAAAATACTTAATGAAATACTATTAGATATTCAGAAGATAAAACAAACTCAAAAAACTTACCCTACAGATGTATCTTTAATGTTAGCTAATTACCGTATAGAGTCCGACAAAGTTAATAAACAAACCTTTGCTTCTATAGAAGATGCAGAAGATATAGAGAAGACATTACTAGCTATAAAAAAGCAATTAATGTACCTATGGACAGTAGTAGCTATTGGTTGTAGTTTATACCTAGGTAAAGAAAAACTACTACCTTTACTAGCCCTTTTATAGGAAGTCTTATGGCAGTAGCAGTTTATACTTCAGACCTTACAATCGTAGTAGATATAGATTCTACAGTGCATACATCTAATTGGGCTTCAATAGGGGGAGGTGCGTCAGGTCTGTCTGCCGAACAAGATTATTTTATACAATCGGATGGTTGTGTTAGTAAAAACGCTTTTCGTAATACTACAAGAGGGATGGTAGAAGACACTACGAACACACTATTAACTACTGGAGACTTGTCTGCTCTCTATATATGGATGACGCATCATACTCCTGCATCTCTAAGTAGCAAAGCTACTGGAGGGTTAACAGTGTTAATGGGAAGTAATAGAAATAATCTAAATCGTTATTTCTATGCAGGTTCAGACACTATAGATTATGGCGCACCTTGGATCTGTGCTGTAGTAGACCCAGAAAACGCAACAGCAAATTCAGGTTCAATAGCTCATAGTGCCATAGACACTTATGGTATCGAAGCTAATCTAATAGGTGGGCCAAATAAAGGATCACCTTTAGGTGTAGATACTATGAGACAAGGCAGGAGCTATGATGTTACTGCTGGAGATGTAGCTACACCAGCTACTTTTGCAGAAGCTGCCGCTAAGAATGATTTAAATGCTAATCGTTATGGGCAGTTCCAGAGTGCTAAAGGTGGGTACACCATGCAATGCCGCTTTGGGCTAGGAACTGTAGCTACAGCGGCTTACTTTGAAGATTCTAATGTCGCAATAGTGCTTGAAGATTTAGAATTTGTAGACCCAGACTTCATAGAGTTTGAAGTAGTAAATTCAGGAACTACTGTAAAATGGTCTAATATCACTATAACTTCTCTTGGTAGTCTTACAAGAGGCAGCTTCTTAGTAACATCTTCAACTTTAGTAGAACATACTACCTGTACTTTTATAGATATGGGGACATTTACCTATGATAGTACCTCTGTTCTTACAAATACAGTCTTTAGAAGATGCGATCAAGTTACTGGCGGTGTACTAACTGGATGTACTATTGAACAGAGTATAAATGCTTCTGCAACCTCTTATGACAACTTAGATGATTTAATAAATTGCTCTTTCATAGGAGACTCAACAGGACATGCTGTTGAAATGCCTACTCTCATAACCACTAATACTGCAATAGGTTGGGACTGTACCTTTGATACAACTACTTACGCTACAGTAGATGGCTCTACAGGCAATGAAGTAATAAAGTGCAATGTAGATACTGGGATAATACTAACTATTAATGTATCTTCTACAGGAACTACTCCTACTATCTATAATACAGGGGCAGGAACAGTAAATGTAGTTGCAGGACAAGCCACTATAAAAATCATCTGTAAAGATAACTTATCTAAAGTAGCAATACAAGGGGTAGGTATTATAGTAAGGGCTACTACTGAAGGAAATCAACCTTTTGAAGATTCAGTAACAATAGCTATAACAGTACCATCTTCTAGTGGAACAGCTACAGTTACACATACTGGACATACCCTATCTTCAGGACACTTTATAGAGATTCTAGGGGCTAATGAAGCGGCTTATAATAAAGTAAAAGAGATAACTGTTATAGATGCTAATACTTATACATATGCTATTGCTTCTGGCACTACCTCTCCTGCTACAGGAACTATAACAGCAACTTCAATTATAATCTTTGGCAATACGGATATTAATGGAGAAATACTAGATACTAGAGGGTATTCTATAAATCAAGGGGTTTTAGGAGATGCTAGAAAAGGGTCAGAATCCCCTACCTACATAAGCTCTCAAATTACTGGCACAATAGATAGTGCTAATGGAGCAACAATAAACATTCTAATGACTACTGATGACTAGGAATAAAATATGACTACTTACTATAACGTCCCCTACGATAATGAAGCAGGTGGCTCTTTTGTAGAGGAAGGTGCAGCACTCTCTTGGACTGCAAGCATAGGCTTCATTGTTAATGCTATCCCTGATGGCACTACTGGCTACTTAAAAATAGGACTTATATCAGGAAACCCTCCTGCCAATAATGATGTACTTACCCAAGGTGCTGTAACTGCTGATGCTGTAGGTGCTGCCAAGTTAATGCTATATCCTGCTTACTTTAGAAGAGATTTACAAGTCCCCTCTTCTGGTATTATGTCTTGGACAGGTACAGCTTTAAGTTCTACACATAGTTTTAAATTCGATGCACAATCCTCCAATGTTGTTACTGGTGAAATACTTACCTTCAGTGGTGGTGAGACTTGTGAAGTTATTACTATAGTAAGTGATGCTGGAACTTCTGGAGAATTAGCTGTACGCTTTATATCTGATGTAGATCAAAGCCTCCCTGCGGATAATGCTACTTTTACAGGAGACATTAGTGGAGATGGTACTGTAGATGGGCTAATACATGATAGAGCCTATACTCCATTACACTTACATCGTCTATTATCTGACTTAAATGATGATGAAGACATTTATGGGGATGATGATCTAAGTAGACTTGATCCTACACCTTCTGGAAAAGATACTGACGAAATCGTTAGACTCTTATCTACTATGGTTATTGATGACACTATTGCTAAACATATGTATGGCGGTTCTGTCTCTCAAACTAGTGGAGATACCTTATATTCTGGTTTAAATCTACAAGTAACATCTTCTAATGCAGCTACACAACCTATCATTATTCAAAATGATAGTATAGTTACAGACTATTGGAAGACAGGTTTTATGCCTCACTCTATTGATGGTACTGTTAGACTTCTACTTAAAACCCGTGATGGTGGTGTAGATATAGATGGTAGACGGGTTAGAGGGGCTTTACTTGAATTTGGAGACTCTTACTTCTTTGGTGGAACTACAATTGGTACTGCTACAACTGCATTAGCTTTATTCGCATCTCCTGATGGTAATAATGCAACTGCTGTAGGTACAGTAGCAGGAGCTAACTACAATACAATAGTAGAGACTGAAAACTATCAGACAATAGATTTTACTAATGGTAATGGTGCAACTCCTTATGCCTATAGTGTAGATTTTGGTTCTGCAACCTCTTTAGAAACGTATGAAAGAACTAAGTACATCCAACGTAGAGGTACTGCTGAAACTTTATTCGGTCGTAATGCTCAACTATTCATTGGGGTAAACTTAAACTTTGCTTATGATGGAGAAAGTGCTAATCTTAGTGCTGCTGAAGTACTAGTCTGGGGAACAGAAATTCCTTATACACTACAAGGGGCTACTAGTTTTACTATTGGAGAAGTTATTACATTCTCTGGCGGCTCTAAAGGAAGGTTACTTTATGATAATGATAGTGGGGCTTCAGGAACTCTTATAGTTAGCTTAGAAGGTACAACTCCTCCAGCCACTTCAGAAACTATGTCTGCACCTTCTGGAGCAGATGGCACTGTAGGAACAGTTACTTATAATGCTACTGCTGGTAAAGCTTTACTTCTTGGCTTAGACGATCAAGGAACTACTGGTAACGTCTATCTTCAAAACTTAACAGGACTACATCCCGTTGATGGGCAGAAGGTATACGGTAATACCTCTAATAGCTCTATTGATGTTAATGGGGCAGTTTCTTCTAGGACAATCAATAACCAATACATTGGTGTATATACTGGAACAAACTACCAGACTAATTTCGGTCTTGCAGTAGATCCTACAGACTCCGTAGTAGGGGATAAGTTTCCTAACTTACTAGGCGTTTCACAAGAGCCACCTAATAACCAAACTGGACTCATCACTGGGTTGAAAGAAGGCGATACTATTACTTGCTACCCTTGGGATGGTGTTACTACTGATGTTAATGGGGACGCAGAACCCGACTTTGATGAAATGGCTATTGCTACTTCTGCTATTACTACAGCTAGTACAACTATAGAAGTTAACTCTATCCCTGCTAACACTCCTGCCGCTGGATATTTGCGAGTAGAAAGAGATAGTGATAGTAACTTAGATTTAATACAGTATTCTTCATGGACAAGTTCTACTTTTACTCTAGTAGGTACTGCACCTAGTGCAGCAGCTATTGCTAATACTGTTATGAGGGCTTTAGTAGATGAACAAATACCTGCGGCTACAACCACAGCTAGTTTCTCTGCTATTTACCTATCTACTGATACAGATGTTGCTATTGTAGTTAAAAATGGTAGTGTTACTAATGGCCCTATTAAACCTGGGCCAACTACTGCTACATTTGGAGCTTCTGGGTTTCAAGTAGGTGTTTCTCGTATTACAGATGCTTAATATAGCTTATATAATATAGCAACTATTACTTTGGGGAGGCTTTTATAGCTCCCCTACTAGGAAACTAATATGTCTGTAACCGTAAATTGGATAACAGGAGTTATAACCGTACCTAAATCATTTAGTACTTTGATACAGTCCACCCCTATCGAAGTAAGAAATTTAGATTTAGATGTACTTAGATTAAAACTAAGAGATTTAGAAGATGATGTAGATGGACGACCTTGGCCTAAGACACATACTCACAATACTCAAGTAGTGTTATCAGGTATTACTTATGCCCGTATATTTGAAGTATTACCTCCTTATACAATTACATTTGTAGAGTCTGTCCCTCCTTACGCCCTAAATCTTGTTAATGCTAACTCTAATGTAGCTGATAGAGTTAATATCAACACCACATCTATCAGGTCTAGTAACTCAGCAGGGTTACAGAACCTAGATACTATTCTTGCTAGTGCTTTTCAAGAAGCAATTTGTGTTGACTTACTAAATGTATCAGGATTTGCCCAAGCGGGTACTTCTATTCCTATTGGAACTAGAGCAGTCCCTAGCAATAACTTCGCTGATGCTATATTAATAGCTAAGAACAATAGTATAAAGACCTTTAACATCCTAAGTTCTGCTACTCTAACAGTTAATGACTTCTCCGATGGGTATGTTTTTGTAGGGGATAACGCTATAAATATAACACTTAACCTAGAAGCTGGTGCTAATCTAACTAATTGTGAGTTTAAAAACCTTAAGATAACAGGAGAATTAGACGGAGGTAACACTTTAAAAGAGTGCAACATAGTCTCCTTAACTTATACTTCTGGAGTTATATATCAATGTGCTATAGCTACAGAAATATCAGTAGCCCCAGGAACAAGATGTGCTATTTTTGATAGTTTTAGTAATCCTACAGACAGTGCTATATATCCTACTTTAGATTTAGGAGGAACAGGCTCTTTAACAGCACAGCACTTGTCAGGAAATTTTAAAGTAATTAATTCAGATGGTTCAGGAGATATATACTTAGGTATGGTTGGAGGGGAAGTTATACTAGATAGTACAATAACAGGAGGTAATGTGTATATTCACCAAACAGCAGACGTAGTAGACAACACTTCTGGTACTGCTATAGTGTATGACCTTACAGATAAACAAGCTATTAGGAACGTCCCTACTAATGTCTGGAACTTTACACAATGACAGCCTGGAGTATACTACTAAGTAATACTACAGTACCCGCAGCTTCTACAGCTTGGCTACATCTTAACAATCAAACTGGTGGAGGAGTATCTAGTATTTTCTATGAAGAAACTTCAGTAGTTTTAGATTCTACTATAAATGTACTACTAGAGCCTAGCTTACCAGAACTTTATGTCTTTGTAGACTCTGATATAGAAGTGTTAATAGAAGATGCTGACAATTTCGCAACTACAACCGAACTACTTGTTGAGACTAATGGCTAAAATCATACCTATACTACGAACTCATGCCGACACTAGACGGATCATCTTTAAACTAGCTAGTAATGAAGAACCTACTGGCGTAGATATAACTAATTGGACTGTTTTTGAATTAAATGTAGACCCAGCAGAAGCCCCACCTACAGATATTAATAATGTAGCTAACTTATCTGGTATTATTATAGATGCATTAACAGGTAGGGTAGGTTTTATCCCTACTGGGTTAGTCCCTTCAGGGAATTACTACTATAATGCAAAAGGAACAGACTCAAATGGAGAGATCATAACTTTTGCAAAGGGTAAGTTCACAATAGAACAAGATATTTAATGCACTTCTACTTCTACGTCTACCTAGTTAGGTATAAAATACTTTATAAAGGACTTATACAATGTTTATGACTACTTTAAAAATAGAAGCTATACCTAAAAGCAATACTTATGAACTAATAGCCCCTCTAGTATACATTACTGGGTATTTAGAAAATAAGATCATTGTCCCAAAAGGGTTTATTACTAACTTTGCATCAGTCCCTAGCATTGCAAAAGTCTATATAGATGACAATAGCTTTCATATTAGATCACCAGCAGTTGTACATGACTATTTATACTCTGCACAGTCAAAACACCTAGGATATTGTAGAAAAGAAGCTGACTTAATATTGAGAAACGCCTGTATAGAATGTGGTATGCGTAAAAGCAAAGCAGGGTTTATATACCATGTATTAAGATGGTTTGGTAGCGGTAACTATGAAAAGAGGTAACATTACTATACTACCTTACCACTTCTTATAAATAGCTTATAAAATAATAGTAGACTTGTCTCTATAGGTTGTGGTAAAGTCAGAAGCATAAGAGGAGAAGTATAAATGCCCCATTCACTCTATTTTGCAACTAAGAATCTTATGAATAACAAGATAAGTAAACATTTTACTAGAGACGAGTTCAAATGTAATTGTTCTCATCAATGTATTCAGTCTAGAGAACCAACAATTGACTGTGATCTAATAAAGATGCTAGAAGCAGTCCGTAAGTACTTTGATAAACCTGTAAACATTACTTCTGGACATAGATGTTCTAAGTATAATTCAGAAGTAGGAGGTGTAAAACATTCTTTTCATCTTTTAGGTAGGGCTGCTGACATACAAGTTAAAGATATAGCTCCAGTTGAAGTATATAAGTTTTTAAATCTTGCATACCCTGAAGTAGGTGGAATTGGAAAGTATAATTCTTTTACCCATGTAGATAGCCGATGCTACAAAGCTAGATGGATAGGCATTGATGGATAACCCCAAAATAACTTCTTTACTTTTACTACTTTTCTTTCTCTGCACCGCAGTCACCCTAACGACACCAATCCCAACTCCTCCCCGCCCAATCACCTACTTTACCTATAACTCTTTAA
>Ga0164320_10000608_pt1 | contig 12082 bp, 10 predicted proteins | sample GuaBasSediGuay11_FD_113736 | JGI IMG/M metagenome (GOLD analysis project Ga0164320, IMG submission 113736) | Subseafloor sediment microbial communities from Guaymas Basin, Gulf of California, Mexico - Guay11, Core 4567-28, 0-3 cm | ecosystem: Environmental > Aquatic > Marine > Hydrothermal...
CAAACTCGTGAGCTGCTTGCTGGCCTTGCTGCTCCATCCAGATACTAAAACGCCCACCCATAAAGACCGATACGACATTTGTAGACATGAGGTTTACATCGATGTAAGCCCCCTGTGCTTCACTGGACCAAGACTGATAATACCCGCTCGCCCCGGGGCCAAAAATATCTTTAGTAAAATGTACCCCGATTTTATTTTCAGCGCCCATGGGCACCCCTTGAATGGCTTCCATTTTCCAATCGGGTAATCGTGGCTTAAAGTGAATATGTTGTGCAGCTAATATTCCATTGGACACTGTGCTTATGAGGCAGCGAGCTCGCAATGATCCTTTAACGGTTTCTATTAGGACATCTTTTTCCGACCAATCAACACTTTCCACTTTGGTGTTTAATGAAACGTTAACGTCGCTGCCCCACTGTGCGACTAAATTTCCATAGCCGCGCAGAGTGTTGAAACTAATATATTCTTCGACTTTATGGAAAAAATCGGCTGCCGATGCCTCATCAAGATCTTTAGGTGCTGTTACAGCCATCATGTCAATGTACGGTGTTGCGTAGGGATTTTCGAGATCAATAATTTCACTGATAGCGCAGTCATCACCACCATCAACAGAGCTTCGTATAGCTTCTTCACATTCTTGGTAATACTGCTCCCGTGCTTTCATCTCGTTATCATCTAACGGCCTACCGTTATGAATGTAATGTGCGTCGTAATGATATTCCTCGATAACAGCATCCTGATTTCTTGCGAAATCCACAAAGGGGTTGCTTTCATCAATACGGCTTTTAGCATCAGGTCCAGCATCTAAGTAAGCACAACCCAAATCAAACCAAACATCAGGGGCAATTTCTTCACTGTAAGCACGACCACCAATGCGATGAGAGGCTTCTACCACGATAAATGAAATGCCTTGTTTAGTAAGTTCTTTGGCGGCTGATAAACCAGCAGAACCAGCACCGATAATAATGACATCTGTTTGCATAGACATAACTCCTTCCTTGCTTATGAAGTGAACCCTTTCTTTTTCCCTCCTGGCGGTGGAGTTTCTACTGCGTCGCCGATTTGGCCGGCTCGACGCGCCTGGAAATCACCAGTAAGACGGCGGTAAGTACGGCAAAGGCCGCGGTCATCCAGCGTACGCAGCTCATAAGAATGTTAAAAAGCCCCTCGATGCCGTAGTCATCCGTGTAAGACTGCGGGTCTTCGTACCACGGCAGGAAAAAGACGGCGATGATTCCGATCGCCGTCAGGCTTCCGAACATCCATGCCATTCTCCTTGTGTCGCCGATTCCCAATCTGGTCTTCGGGTTGACCGGGTGGCGCACAGGGTCTTTTTTCGTCAATCCCCCGTATTTTCTCTTGAAGATGAAATATGCGACCGGTCCGCTCAACAGAGCGAGCATGCCGCCCACAAAATAATCGGTGCCGTTTATAAAGAGAGCAATGAACGCGATGCTGATCGGTGGGACGCACATGGCGATGAATCCCTTGGTCCCGAACGGCACCCGGAAGGGCCTTTCCAGATCTGGCTCTTTGATCCGCAAGATGCAGGCGGCGATGAAGATCAGCACGTAGGCGGACATGAAAAGTATCGCGTCCACGACCACGATCACTCCGAACGGAAACATGCTGACGATCAGGCTGAATGCCCCCAGTGACAAGACGGCGATGTAGGGAACACCACGCTCTTTGCTGCACATGACGAGCGCCCGCGGTGCCAGGTTATCTTCAGCGAGCGCGAAAAACCCTCTGGAGCCGGATGCGATATAGGTATTGAGGAGGGAAAACTGTGCGATCACCGCGACGAGCACGAACAGGATCCCGAGAGCGGGAATGTGGTTTGCTATGACATCGCCGTAGGACAGGCCGCCCTCCGAAGCCCATTCACTCCAGGATCCAAGTGAGGCGAGTCCGCCCATCGTGGGCAGAATGTATACCGCCATGATCAATGGGACCGTAATCAGGGTGGCTTTCGGAATCACCTGCGGATCTTCGAGTTCGCCTGCCATGGTCGACATGGACTCGTAGCCGGAGTACACCCAGATACCGAGCGCAATCCCGGCCCCGATACTTTGCAGCAGTGTCTGGTCCGGTGGAATGAAAGGAACAAAGGGATTGCTTTGCCAGTTTGCGAAACCGAAGGCAGCGACAATTGCAAAGGCAATCATGACAACGATGGAGATGGCCTTGCTCACTGCTCCGACGTCCTTGATGCCGCGAATATTGATGTACGTAAAAAAGACGATGACCGATGCCTTGAAGAGATATTCCTCGATGGGCGTCAGGTCAATGACGCTGGCGACGTATGATCCCGCAAGCACGACGTAGATCGTATTGTCGAAATAGATGGAGATAGTGCGCCACCAGCCGGCCTGGAAGCCCCAGAATTCACCGCAGCCGCGCTGCACCCACTTGTAGAAACCTCCCTCTTCAGGAATGGCGGAGCCGAGTTCCGAGGCCACGAGCCCCATCGGCGTGCTCCAGACGAAGGGAAGCACAATCAACATGACGAGCGTGAGTCCGGGCCCCGAATTTGGAATCATGTCCTCGATCCCGTAGGCTCCGGCGGCGCACAGACAGAAGATCATGAAGACAACGGTGGACGTCGTCATCCGGTGCTTCTTCAACCCTGGCTGTGCGGGATCGATCATGGCTCCCGCTTCACTTGAATCCATCACCTGGGAGACTATACCGGCTTGCACCCTTACAACCTTCAGAAATCGTTCCTCGATGCCCAACGACGAGATGCCTGGCCGATCCCAGGCAGTACTCTAGTGAGTTGACGCTAACTGTATGAATTTTAGAGGGAACAATTGGTCGGGGTGAGAAGATGGAACGGCAGCTGCGCTGCCTCGCCTTCGGCGTCTGTCGACCAGCTATGCTGGTCTCGGTGCGAACTTCCGGCCCCTGCCTCCCGAATGCAGATCTTGGATGTTAACTGATTGTTTTTATTGATCGATCAGGAGGCGTTCACGGACGACATCGCAGTACTGCGCATAACGATGCAGGACCGACTCCCGCAAAAGTCCCGCACTGGCGGCAAGTGCATTAGGCAGCGAGTGCGGCGCGAACCCGCTCGGGCGTAAACGGCATGTGGTACAGCCGCTTGCCAGTCAGCGCAAAGAATGCGTTCGCGACCGCTGCCGCGATAAACGGATTGCCAATTTCCCCGAGACCAGTCGGTGGTGTATCGCGATCGATAAACCCGACGTGAATTTCTTCTGGCGCCTCGGTCATACGCAACAGTCGATAGTCGTGGAAGTTCGACTGTTCAACAGCCCCGCCTTTTACGGTCACGCGCTCTTTCAACACGCTCGAAATTCCATAAACGACACCACTTTCAATGTTGGCCCGTGCCATGTCAGGCTGCACGATGATACCGCCGTCGATAGCAACCCAGACCTTGTGGACTCTTATGACTCCCGTGTCACGGTTCAGCGATATCTCGACGACGCCGGCGCCCAGCGAACCGGAGCGCTCTGAGACCGAAAGCCCCAGCGCCCGTCCCGTAGGCCGCTGGGTGTGCCAGTCCGACATAGCCTCAACAGTATCGAATACAGCTTGTGCCTTCGGCGTCATACCAAGGCGCTCGCGCCGGAATGTAAACGGGTCGAGCCCCGCGTCGACAGCAATCTCGTCAACCAGCGACTCGATGGCAAACAGATTGAACGGGTGCGCAACAGCGCGCCAGTGCTTGAGGCGGATTCCGTGCGACGCGCCGCGTGTCTCGATTTGCCGATGCGGCACTTTGTAATAATCCTCGATGTTAATTCCCGAGTAGAGCAAGCCACGGCCGTCACCAACAACACAGTGACGCCAGCCCGTGACTTTCCCACTCTCGTCGAGGACGGCTTCGACGCATTGCAGATTTTGTGGCCGGAACATGCCAAAAGCCAGGTCCTCTTCCCGAGTCCAGATTAGCTTGACTGGCAGGCGAACAGCGCGCGCGACAAGCGCCGCCTCAATCGTGTAATCCGTGATTGATCGGCGACCAAATCCGCCGCCAAGGTATTGCTGGTGATGCTCTACCTGGCTCACGTCCAGGCCGAGCGCCTGGGCGATTGCCCGTCGGGATGCCCCGGGTGCCTGAGTACCTTCCCAGACCTCAACCTGCTTGCCGGCCGCATCAAACCGTGCCACGGCATTTAACGGTTCCATCTGGGCGTGGTAGGCGTAGTCGCTTCGGAATTCCCTTCGGTACACCTTCGCCGCATTATCAAACACCGCGGCACCCGAGCCGGCGCTATTGACGACACGAACCTCGCCGGCCGCATCGTTCAGCATTTCTGCGTACCCCGATTCGAGCATCGGCTCCGAATCGAAGCCTGTCGCCGCGGCGCTCGAGTCCCACTCGATCTCGAATGCACTGCGCGCGGCAAGGACGTTTTCAAATGTCTTCCCGACGACGGCGACGCCATGCTCGAGCCCGACGACGGCGACGATTCCGGGTAGCTTGCTTACGGCTTCGTCGTTCCAGGCTACTGGCTTCGCCACCTGCACGGGCGCATGCACGACGCTCGCGTAAACCATGCCTGGCAGCTGTACGTCTATCGAGTATTGTGCGGAGCCATCGACCTTTGCCGGAACGTCATGACGCGCGACCGCTGTGCCAATAAGCCGGAAATCCCGCGGATCCTTGAGTTCGTCCCGGGAAAGCGATGGCAATTCCTCGGGCGCCCGGGCAAAAGATGCGATCTCGCCGTAGCTGAGCGAGCGACGGTTAACCGGGTCGACTACCGTGCTTGGCTCGGTAATCAGCGTCGAGGGATCCACTCCCCATTCGGTTGCGGCTGCGTTCACCAGCACCTTGCGCACCTGCGCGCCCGCAAGACGCATCTGGTCGAAGTACGAGCGGATTGCGAGGCTGCCGTAGATGCCCATGGACTTGCCACGGCGCGATTGATATCCGTAAATCTCGGGCTCGGCCGGCGCCATTTCCAGGTCTACCTGAGACCAGTCAGCGTCGAGTTCTTCGGCGAGTGCTATCGGTACGCCGGTCATGGATCCCTGGCCCATTTCGGCCGCGGGAGTGACGATCGTGATGCGGTTGTCGGGTGCTATGCGGACCCAGGCGCCAACGTCGATGCCGTCCACGTTGGCTGCCGCGTTCGCGACGAGCCAGGTGCCTTTCGGGCCAATGCCGACTGCGAATGTCAGTCCGGCCGCGCCACCCAGGAACCGGCGGCGTGAAAATGAGCGTTTCGGTGATGTCATCGAGGCCATGTCATGCCTCCTTCGCGGCGCGCTGGATTGCCGCGACGATACGCGTGTAGGTGCCACAGCGGCAGATCACGCCATTCATATGCCGCACAATCTCGTCGCGCGACGGGTTGGGGTTTTTGTCGAGCAGGGCCGCTGCCTGCATGATCTGCCCCGACTGGCAATAACCGCATTGCGGTACTTGCTCGGCGATCCAGGCCTGCTGCAGAGGATGATTTCTGTCGGACGACAAGCCTTCGATGGTCGTGACCTCAGCTCCGGCTGCCAGCGACAGGCGTACCTGGCAGGACCGGACCGGATTACCGTCGAGCAGTACCGTGCAGGCGCCACAGAACCCGCCGCCACAACCGTACTTGGTTCCTGTCAGGCCCAGATGATCGCGAACCGCCCACAGCAATCGCGTATCGTCATCAGCCTCGACCTCGACAGTATTTCCATTGACATTTAGTTCGACCATATCGCTCACCTCTGAGGCAATTATAGTCGCTGCTGGACATGATGTGGGGCAGGCCAGATTAGGGTCCGGAATCCTTACTGGCGATATGCTGAAGCTCCGCGGTCAGTTCCAGGATATCGATGTCCTGTTCGGTATCCACGATAATGGCTGCGCCCATTTCATCCGCGGCCAGCAGATCGGCCGAATCGAGTTGGTGACGAAGAACGGCAACGTCTGCTTCGGACACATTAGCAGCTTGGCCCCGGTTCTTAAGCCGCTTCTGTAACTCGGTCTCGCTAGCAACCGTCCTGACCAGCGCGAATTCGGCACCCGAGCGCTCTGCGGTCTCTCTCGCGAGCCGGCGATGCGAAGCACTGAGAAACGAGGCGTCAACGATGACGTTCAGACCGGTGCGAAGCAATTCGCCTGCCGTCTCCAGCAGCTGTTCGTAAACGGCACCAGTGGTCGCGCGGTCGTATATTCCACTCTCGATTCCTGATTTGCTGTCGGCTGCAGGGCTCAGCCCTGCAAGCCTTTTCCGTTCCAGGTCAGAGCGCAATCGGATGGCCGCGAGACCTGGGATCAGGCGCGTCGACAGCCACGATTTGCCGGAACCTGAGTAGCCTGTCATTGCGACCAGTATAGGTCGCCGTTGCATTGTGAGTGAGCGGGCAAGGGCACAGTAGCGTTTCATGGCGCGCCGATCACTGGCGGCACTTTCCGTTGCGCCGACTTCGCGAAGCTTGATGCCCAGGATCTTGGCGCGAACGAGGCTCCGGTAAACCTCGTAAATCGGCAACAGGCACGCGCCGCTATAGTCGCCCGTGAGCTCGAGGTAACGGTTCAGAAAAATGCTCGCAAGGCCGGCGGCGCCACGTACCTTGAGGTCCATCGTGAGGAACGCATAATCGGCGACCAAATCAATTTCGCGCAGGTCCCGGTTGAACTCGATGCAGTCGAAGGCCCGAATTCCCTCCGGCAGGCGAACGATGTTGGCGAGTTTCAGATCGCCGTGGCACTCGCGGAAGAATCCCTCCTTGGTGCGCTTCGCAATGATTGGGCCGTAGTCATCCAGCTTGCTTTCCATCCAGTGCCGCTGCGCTGACAAAAATGCGTTTGACACATTCCCGGCAAGTGCCTCGTAGTTGTCGTGGATCTGCTGTCTCGTCCCCCGCAACAAGCGCTCGCTCGGCTTTATCGGCGTTGCATTCAGGTGTTGCCTGGCGATTTCCGTCGCCAGTTCGAGCATGTCTTCGCCACGGAGTTCACCGATAGCGAGCTGCCGGTCGAGCCGCATGTCGTAGGGGAACTGGCGCATGCGGACGGCATACTCGATTGGCATGCCTTCACCCGCAATACATGGTTTGCCGTCAACGACTGTTATAGGAACGACTTCGAAGTAAAGGTTTGGCGCCCACGAACGATTAAGCCGTACCTCCTCTTCGCAATAGTGGTGGCGCTTCGCGAGGGTCGTGAAGTCGAGGAATCCGAAATCAACCGGTTTCTTGATCTTGTACGCGTACTCGCCGGCAAGAAAGACCCAGGATATGTGTGTCTCAACGAGCTCGACCTGGCCGACCTCGTGCGGGTATGCGGCGGGACTGAGCAGTCCTTCGATCAGGTCCGCAGCTGCGAACTCAATCGTCATACTACAAGTCTATACCTACGGGTCGACGCGCCCATAGGTGGTCATACCTACCTCCGGCCCCTGCCTCCCGAAGGCAATTCGACACTCGTTAGTTATCAATAGCTTACGAGAATAACACGAATTAGAACAATCACATACGATAACGCTGGATCACGTTCGATCACGCTACATCACGTTGGATCACTTTCGCACTGTGACAGAATTGTGACAGTTTTCTTCGCTTGGATTGCAACCTTTGACAGTATCTCTTCGAAAGCATGAATTTTATTGTCCAGGCGAAAACTGAGAAGCAGACTATAGCACTTAGTGCTATAGTTGTGATCCAATGTTGAGAATAGTCAATGCGGGCTTCTAAGATCAAGGCATTCGCCAAATGGGCGAGTGGTGAAGGTCTAAGTGATGACGCCTTGGCATCGGCGGTGGTCGAGGGTGAATTGATTGAGATCGAGGTAAACGACAATGGCTAAGAAAATTTTGGATACCGTACACGACACAGCAAAAGGCTTGCACAAGGCCGGCGTCATGGACACCAAGACCATGCACGAGTTTGATGCGCTGTGCCTGACACCGGTGAAAAACCTGAGTGCTGCACAAATCAAACGATTGCGCACACGAAACAAAGCCAGTCAGGCGGTGTTCGCCGCGTACCTGAACACCAGTCCGTCGACAGTGCAGAAATGGGAACAAGGCCAGAAAAAACCCAATGGCCCGTCATTGAAGCTGTTGAATCTCGTTCAGCAAAAAGGCTTGGAGGCGCTCGCCTAAGACCATCTCCTGAAATTTCAGAGTTGCTAGCTGCTGCCGTAGTGCCAGATTTTCGAGCGGCAGCTCACGCTGGTTACGAACGATTGAGCGAAGCGTTCCGAGGATTACTTTGTGCCATTTCCACACAAAAATATGCTCGCTTGATTCAACGAAAAAAGATAACAAAATCAAGCGTGACGATTAAACAGGAGGGACAGCCGCTCACCAAGGACAGTAGCTCGTTCCTTCGCTGTAAAATATCGTGTATTTCATAGAGTTAGGGTCAGATTCATAACTTGCAATTAACTTCCTATTGTATATACTTCTGTATAAACACCTAGGGTACATGGCGATGCTGGCACTGAAAGTACACAAAGTAGGCAATTCGTTGAATTTGCGTCTCCCGAAAGACGCTGTCAGCACGCTGCGTGTTAGCGAAGGCGATGTCGTTTATTTGACCGAACCCGCTGGTGGCGGTTATCGAATCACGCCATTCGATCCGGATTTCGAGCGCCAGATGGAACTGGCCGAAGAAGGCATGAAAAAGTACAGGAACGCATTACGCGAACTGGCTAAGTAATGGACCCGGTCTGGCTGGGTAAGGCCGTCGTGCTGGCGGTGCATGGGCGGTTGCTTGCCGAGCACGGCGGAGCCCCGGGAATTCGAGACCCAGCGTTGCTCGACTCTGCACTGGCGCGACCGCAGCAACTTCTCGCTTATGGGGATCCTGATATCTACGACCTGGCCGCGGCGTACACGTCAGGAATTGTTCGCAATCATCCGTTCGTCGACGGCAACAAACGCACGGGGTTTATGGCTGGGCATGTCTTTCTGGCAAGTAATGAAATGCAATTGACAGCTACGGAGGTTGACGTTGTTCAGGTCGTAACGCTGCTCGCCGCGAGCGAAATCGGTGAATCCGAGTTCGCCGCTTGGCTCAGAGAAAATACCGAATCTGCCTGAAGCAGTGAAGAACAGGTCGGGGTGAGAAGATGGAACGGCAGCTGCGCTGCCTCGCCTTCGGCGTCTGTCGACCAACTATGCTGGTCTCGGTGCGAACTTCCGGCCCCTGCCTCCCGAATCCAGATCTTGGGTGTTAACTGATTGTTTTTATTGATCAATCAGGAGGCGTCCACGGACAACATTGCAGTACCGTGCATAACGATGCAGGACTGACTCCCGCAAAAGTCCCGCAGTGATATTCAATCGGAGTAGCCTCAGCGTACTCAATTGCGATTGACGGGCAAGAATGATCGACACATCATCATTGCAATGATTCGACGATATCAGAGCGGCCAGGGCCCATCGGGAATCGCATCTGCTATCCGATAAACGCGCAACAGCGGTGGAAGTAGAATGGGTAAGCCAAAGTTGATATTACTGGCGCTGGCGTCAGCTTCTCTTTGTGTCTCCGATCCGGCTATTGCCCAGGGTAACGACTCTCCGTTCGAGGAAATCACCGTCACTGCGACCAAACGGGAACAGAGCATCTATGACGTTCCTGTCGCGATGACTGCGTTTTCTGCCGATACGATCGAGAAGCAGGGGATTACCGATCTGACTGATGTCGGCAAGTTCGTGCCGAACCTCAATGTCACGGGTTTCTCGGCAGGTCACACGTCGTCGGTTAACCCGTTTATCCGCGGCATCGGTTTGCAGGATCATTTGATCACGACTGATCCCGGGGTCAGCGTCTATGTGGACGGCGTATATCTCGGCCGTCAGGTCGGTCAGAACTGGAGCCTGGACAATATCGAGCGTATTGAAGTGCTTCGGGGACCCCAGGGTACCCTGTATGGCCGCAATTCGATCGGTGGCGCGATCAACATCATTACTCGACCCCCGGGTACGGAAAACGGCGGCCGAGCCGCCTTTCAGTTCGGTAATCGCCACCGCGTCAAAGTCGATTTCTACAGCGACCTGCAACTCTCGGAGACTATCGCAGTGTCCATCACCGGTGGCTTTCAACGGCGCAACGGCATCGGCGATTTCCTGAATATTCCGGACGCCGACCATGACGTGGGCGAGTTGCAGGATACTTCGGCGCGGTTAGACATACTGTGGCGGCCCACCCACCGATTTTCCCTGCGATTAAAGGGGGACGGCAACGACGGAGAAAACGGCCTGCGCCCGTACACGACACTGATCGATGAAATTCCAAATGGTGCGGTGTACCAGGCCGGTTACCGAAATTCCGATGTCTCTGCAGATCCGTACGACAACAATACCGGACAGGCGACGCAAGTCGGCGTAAGCAATCATGCCCATGGCTGGTCCCTGACGGCCCACTATGCGATCTCCGACGAGCTCGACGCCACGCTGATCCGGAGCGATCGGCATTCCAAGTACCAGAGCGGGCTCGATGACGATAGTTTCTTTGATAATTTCCTGTCGTTCCCTGAAAACGGTGTTGCCGATCAGGCGTCGACTGAGCTGCAGCTCAGAGGCGTCTATGGCGCCTGGGATTTCGTCGCGGGCATTTATTATTTCGAGGAGGAAGGTAATAACGTCCAGAGACCGTACACATTCAACGGTAATCCGGGTGATTTCCGGCTGGAACAGAACATGACCAGTAACGCCATCTACGCGAACGTCGCTTACAAACTGAGCGACACACTGACGTTGTCGGGCGGCTTGCGGCACACCAGGGACGAAAAGGACGCGGCTACCAATATCGACAGCGGCACGATCGAGGAATCCGCATCGCGCGACTGGTCGGAAACAAGCTGGGAGCTCGCGCTTTCCTGGGCTGTCGGTGACAAGCTGACGACCTATGGCACGATCCAGAATGGCTACCAGTCCGGTCAATACCCGCCTCGGCCGTTCTGCCTGCTCGACTTTATCGACAACACGCAGCCCGGCAACGTGAGTAGGCCGAATTGCTTCATCGCCAACGATAACATCACGGCGATCAACTATGAGGCAGGCATCAAAGGACAGCCCATCGACAACCTGCAGCTCAGCGTCGCGGTGTTCTACACTGACTATTCCGACCTGCCTTACCAGGTCAGCACGACGACCGGTGGGGGATTCAATACCCGGAATATCATCGTCGATCAGCAATCCGTCGGGCTGGAGGTAGAGGGCGCGTGGGCGATAACCAATAACTTCATGCTCTATGGCGCACTTGGCTTGATCGATGTCGACGTCGAAGATCCCGATGCGGTGGCGTCGCTGACACCGGAGACGACTTTGTCATTGAGCCCCGAATATACTTACCCGACACAGAATGGCGGCACCCTCGTATTCCGCGGCGACTATTCTTTTAGGGATGAGATGTTCGGGGAACCGAGTTCGGATGCGGGCAGATTCACTGCCATCGACAGTCGTAGCATCGTCAACGTCGACATCAACTATACCGCGCCGGACGATCGCTGGACGCTCGGAGTTTACGGGCGGAATATCACAGATGAGCGGTATGACAATGCACGTCTGAACACGGGCGACTACGTGCTGGTCATACTAAGTAATGATGCGGCCGAGTACGGGTTCCGCTATATCAACCGATTTTGATCCGAACTCGCGATCCGTATTTTTTCTACAAGAGTAGGTGACGCTGACTCTCAAGCGCTGCCGTACCCAGACAGGAGGCGCTTCAAGTCATTCAATGGTTTATCGGCTGAATGAAGGAGATTTGTAGGGCCCGCCGATCCCAGGCAGTGCTCTGCGCGTAAATGTCGTGCCAACTCAGGTCAATGGGCGCGTGATCTAGACGCTGCTGGATATTTGCCGGGAGTGAAAACACCGACCCCTTTTTTGTGCGCTAGCGACCAACCCGAGACAAGGTTTGAGGTCATTTTGAATGTCTGTCTTGCACCCGAATGCGGCCACCCGGCTACTAGAATGCCGAGTGGCGGTTTGCCTGGATGGAAGAATACCTAGGCTATACTTCCTATCCACGAAGGTTGACAGAGAATATTGTGGCAACCAACAACTACGACGCGATCATTGTCGGCGGTGGACACAACGGGCTGGTAGCTGCGGCCTACTTCGCGCGTGCCGGTGCTCGGACACTGGTACTCGAGGCGCGAAGC
>Ga0164320_10000609_pt1 | contig 12081 bp, 11 predicted proteins | sample GuaBasSediGuay11_FD_113736 | JGI IMG/M metagenome (GOLD analysis project Ga0164320, IMG submission 113736) | Subseafloor sediment microbial communities from Guaymas Basin, Gulf of California, Mexico - Guay11, Core 4567-28, 0-3 cm | ecosystem: Environmental > Aquatic > Marine > Hydrothermal...
ATTCGCGTGTTCATGAGTGAAATGCGCAAACTCGAAGACCCCGTGCGGCGCGTTGTGATCGCCGGCGGCGGAAACATCGGCCTGCGGCTCGCACTCGCACTCGAGCAAACCAACCAGGTCAAGATCATCGAACGCGACCCCAAGCGGGCGCGTCATATCTCCGAGCAGCTCGCGAAGGCCATTGTGCTTGTCGGTGACGCTGCCGACGAGGAATTATTACTCGAGGAAAACGTCGACAGCGTTGATGTGTTTTGTTCGCTGACTAATGCAGAGGAGGCCAATATCCTTTCGGCCATGCTTGCGAAAAAGCTGGGCGCTCACAAAGTCATGGCATTGATCAACAGACCATCGTACGCGGAACTTGTCGAGTCGGGCAGCATTGATATCGCCATTTCGCCGCAGCAAATAACGATTGGTTCTTTGCTCGCGCACGTCAGGCACGGTGACGTCGTCAAGGTCCATTCGCTGCGCCGCGGCGCAGCCGAAGCAATGGAGGCTGTTGCGCATGGCAAGGAAGGCGAATCGAGGGTCGTCGGTAAAAAAATCGAAGACATTAAACTGCCGCAGGGCACTAACATCGTTGCGCTCGTTCGCGGCGATCAGGTCGTCATTGCCCACCATGACACTGTTATTGCAACCGACGACCACGTCATCCTGTTCATGACCGACAGGCGAAAGATCGAAAGCCTGGAGAAACTGTTTCAGGTTGATGTGTCTTTCGTTTGAGCATGATCCGCCTCTCGATCGTTAGGTAAGGGTAAAGCCGATGAACTGGACCGTCGTGCTACGCATTCTCGGGTTGCTCCTGATGATGTTCAGCCTGACAATGTTGCCGCCGATTGCGATCAGCCTGGTTTTTGACGAGCAGTCCTGGCTGCCGTTCGTCCGGGGCTTCGCGCTTACCTTGCTTGCCGGCTTCCTGATCTGGGCGCCGGTGCGCAAGTTCCACCAGGATCTGCGGCTCAGAGACGGCTTCCTGGTCGTTGCGTCTTTCTGGACCGTGCTTGGCGCGTTCGGCGCCGTTCCACTATTTTTCGCAGAAACGCCGGCGATGTCGGTTACGGACGCGATTTTCGAATCGATATCCGGGCTGACAACAACCGGGGCAACCGTGCTGACAGGCCTCGACTCTCTGCCGAAGTCCATTCTCTATTACCGTCAGCAACTACAGTGGCTCGGCGGCATGGGAATCATCGTGTTGGCCGTTGCCGTATTACCCATGCTCGGCATCGGCGGCATGCAGCTCTACCGCGCGGAGACGCCGGGACCGGTCAAGGACACGAAGCTGACACCGCGCATTACGGAGACGGCAAAGGCTCTGTGGCTCGTCTATCTCACTTTCACCGTCGCATGCATGGTCTGTTACAAGCTTGTCGGCATGCCCTGGTTCGATGCGCTCTGCCACGCATTCTCGACCGTAGCGATCGGCGGTTTCTCAACGCATGACCTGAGCATTGGCTATTTCGACAGTACCGCGGTTGATCTGGTCGCTATCGTCTTCATGTTCGCAGCTGGCATTAACTTTTCTCTGCATTTCTTCACCTGGCGACACCTTGAGATCAAGCATTACGCATTGGATCCTGAATTCCGCGCCTACGTTTTCATGCTCATCACGGTTTCCGTTGTCGTTGTCTCATTGCTCTACTTTTCCGAGACTTACGCAAATGCCGGCGATACTTTTATCAATGGCCTGTTTCAGGCGGTGTCGATCGCCACGACGACAGGTTATACCACCGCTAACTACGCGGCCTGGCCCGGTGCGCTGCCGGTTCTCCTGATATTTGCCAGCTTCGTCGGCGGTTCAGCAGGTTCGACGGCCGGCGGTCTCAAGGTTATCCGCTGTCTGCTGATCGCCAAACAGGGTATTCGCGAGATTGTCCGACTCGTGCATCCAAGCGCAGAGATTCCCGTCAAGCTTGGCAACGCCGCCGTACCGTTCCGGGTTGTCGATGCCGTCTGGGGCTTCTTCTCGATATACGTCATCGTCTTCAGCGTCATGCTCCTCGTGATGATGGGGCTGGGCCTTGACCAGGTGACCGCTTTTTCCGCCGTTGCCGCGACATTGAACAACCTGGGCCCGGGCCTGGGCGACGTGGCAGGCGGCTTCATGACCCTTAGCGACCCGGCCAAATGGATTGCCATTTCCGGAATGCTGCTTGGCCGGCTGGAAATTTTCACTTTACTCGTTCTGATCACACCTACTTTCTGGCGCCGCTGATGCGGCGAAGGAAATGATCCTGTTCCTGCGGCGCATGGAAAGGCGAACGAACTCGTGAGTGACGACCGCAAAGGCTTCAGCAGCTTTCTCGATGCCGTCAGCATCAAGGTTGGCCACGCCGTTTCCTGGCTGACCCTTCTAATGGTGCTGGTGACTTTCGTCATTGTCGTAATGCGCTATGTTTTTGGCACAGGTCTCATCTGGCTGCAGGAATCGGTCACCTGGATGCATGCCGTGGTGTTCATGCTGGGTGCCGCTTACACGCTGCAACAGGAACAGCATGTCAGGGTCGATATCTTCTATCGCGAAATGACCGACAAGCAACGCGCCTGGGTGAATCTTCTCGGCGTTCTTGTCTTTATCTTTCCGTTGTGTGGCTTCTTCGTTTATGCATCGATTGATTACGTGGCCGGTGCCTGGTCACTCAGGGAAGTATCGCGTAATTCCGGCGGTCTCCCGTATCCGTTTGTACCGCTGCTCAAGTCCGCGCTGCTGATCATGCCTGTCGCGCTCGCGCTGCAGGGATTGTCATTACTGTTGCGCTCCGCGCAGACCATCAGGGAGCACTGACCGTGGAATGGGTTGCGCTGTTCCTGTTTCTTTCCGTCATTGTCCTGTTACTGGCAGGATTTCCGGTCGCTTTCTCACTCGGTGGCACAGCGCTGATTTTTGCTCTTGTCGGTGTGATCGGTGGCGGTTTCGAGGCGCCCTTCCTGTCGGCACTACCCAACCGCATATTCGGCATCATGAGCAACGAGACGCTCGTTGCCGTGCCGCTTTTCGTGTTCATGGGCGTAACGCTCGAGCGTGCCCGCATAGCGGAAGAGCTTCTTGACACGCTGAGCTCTCTGTTCGGCTCATTAAGAGGTGGCCTCGGAATTTCCGTGATGCTCGTCGGCATGCTGCTTGCCGCGAGCACGGGCATCGTGGGCGCGACCGTGGTGACGATGGGCCTGCTCTCGTTACCGACGATGTTGAAACGCGGTTACTCTGCTGAAGTTGCGGCAGGGACGATCTGTGCCTCCGGCACGCTCGGTCAAATCATTCCACCATCAATCATCCTGGTGATGCTGGGCGACGTTATGTCATCTGCGTATCAGCAGGCACAACTGGCACAGGGTATTTACTCGCCCAAGACCGTGTCTGTCGGCGACCTCTTTGCCGGTGCGTTGCTGCCCGGCCTGCTGCTCGTCTTGCTTTATATCGCCTACCTGATCGTCATCGCCTGGCTACGTCCTGCCGCAATGCCGGCCCATTCGGCCTCCGGCGATGAAGCTCTCTCCGTCGGCAAGGTGCTGGCCGCGCTGTTCCCACCGCTTATTCTGATTTTCGCCGTGTTGGGATCAATACTCGGCGGCTTCGCAACGCCGACCGAGGCCGCTGGCGTCGGTGCAATGGGCGCATTGTTGATTGCGATAATGCGCCGTGCGCTTTCCCTGGAGCGGCTGAGAGAAGTGATGCAGAGTACGCTTCGCATCAGCAGCATGGTATTTCTTATCCTGATCGGTGCGTCCTTATTTTCGCTCGTCTTCCGGGGTTACGGTGGTGATGACGGCGTAAGGGCAATACTCGAGGCACTACCGGGCGGTGTTTTCGCTGCAATGCTGCTGGTGATGCTGGTGATGTTTCTGCTTGGCTTCGTCCTGGACTTTATCGAGATTACTTTCGTCGTCGTGCCGATTGTCGGTCCCGTACTTCTCACCATGGGCCTGGATCCCGTGTGGCTTGGGATAATGATTGCAATCAACTTGCAGACGTCGTTCCTTACGCCGCCGTTTGGCTTCGCGTTGTTTTATCTGCGTGGTGTTGCGCCGGCCAGCGTCACGACCGCGCAGATCTATCGTGGCGCCTTGCCGTTTGTCGGTATTCAAATACTAGCATTGTTGATTCTTGCCTCATTTCCGGGCCTGGTTACCTGGTTGCCGGAAATGCTGTACGGCCGATAAGCAGCTACATGACGGAAGATCGCGCATTCAGAAAAGCCTGTTCGCTGATCAGCTGGTTCTGGGCTGACACATCGAGAAAAGCAGCATATGATTTTTGAATACGCGCTGACCATTCGTCTCGCGCAGACAGCTCTTCTATCACTTCCGTGGTCAGTTTGTGAAGGAGCTCGAGCACATCATCAGGCAGTGGCCTGATCTCGACGTTCGGATCGTTTTTCAGCTGCTGCAGCGCCAGCGCATTGCCGTAGTTATATTCCGCCTGCATATCGAGATTGCCTGCCTGGCAAGCGAGCTCGACGATGGCCTTCAGGTCATCGGGCAAGGTGTCCCAGGCGTCTCTATTGACGATCAGTTCGAGCGTCGGCCCTGGTTCGTGCCAACCCGGATAGTAGTAATATCGGGCCGCCTTGTGCAGGCCCAGGGACACATCGTTGTACGGGCCAACCCATTCCGCCGCGTCGAGCGCGCCTGTCTGGAGTGAAGTAAAAATTTCCGCTGCAGGAACCGTAATCTGTGTCACGCCGGCACGCTGCATTACTTCGCCGCCGAGCCCCGGAATGCGCATCTTGAGTCCGGCCAGATCCTCGATCGAGTTTATTTTCTTATTGAACCAACCGCCCATCTGCACACCGGTCTGGCCGGCCGGAATGGGAACAAGGTTGAATTGTTCGTAATATTCCTGCCAGAGTTCCAGACCACCGCCATAATAAAGCCAGGCGTTCATCTCGTTAGCGTTCAGCCCGAAGGGTATGGCTGTAAAGTACTGTGCCGCCGGCACCTTGCCTCGATGATAATAAGCGGCATCGTGGCCCATCTGGGCCGTGCCCCGACTGACGGCATCAAAGACATCCAGTGCCGGTACCAGCTCGCCGCCTGCATACACCTTGATTTTCAGGCGAGAGTTCGTCGCTTTTTCCACGCGTTTGGCAAGGTTTTCCGCGCCGACCCCCAGCCCCGGTAGCCCCGGCGGCCAGGATGTCACCATGTTCCACCTGAAGGTCTCGGTCGACCGGTCGATCCCGGTATCAGCTTCCACATGCTGTTTGCCGCAGGCTGACGCACCGGCCGCCAGGGCCAGGCCGCCTACGAATTGCCGTCTTTTCATGTTCTGCCCCGGATGCTTCTGCAAAGTCACCTAGTGTAGTGGGCAATCCAGCAAGAACCAATGAGAACGGGCGGGCATCGAATTACCACTCTTTGCAAGATATAGATCAAAATCCAGACATTATTTACCACTTAATTACTAAAATCATCATTATGGGATTATATGTCCCGATTAGCCGCAATAAGTGTCAATCGTGGAAAAAACAGACACTAAATGACAAAAACCCCGGCCTCTCGGCCGGGGCCGTTCCTTCCCTGGCCCGGGCAACGGGCAGAAGACCCGAATCCGCCGTCCCTGGCGCCACCCGCGGCAAAGATATCTCTTGCTCGCATAGGAGATACTCCCTGCTGCTTGCCCGGCCCGACCAGACTGCCACGGCTGGTCCAGCACCGAAGCTCGCGTTATTGGATAGTAGACTGACATTTAATGTTCGAGAGCGTCCCATGATCGGTTTATTGCAACGCGTTATTGAGGCCAGCGTCTCTGTCGAGGGCAGAATCGTGGGCGAGATAGGTCCCGGGCTGCTCGTGTTCGTGGCTGTCCATCGGGACGATACACCGGCTGACATCTCGCGGCTGGCCGAGCGGGTGTTGACCTACCGGGTTTTTCCCGACAGCGAAGGGCGTATGAACCGCAACCTCATACAGAAAGGGCTCGGGCTCCTGGCTGTGCCCCAGTTTACGCTTGCCGCAGATACCAGAAAGGGCACCCGGGCGAGCTTTACCAAGGCCGCAGAGCCGTCGAAAGGCAGTGAATACTTCGACCGGTTTGTCGCCGCCTGCGATTCCCGGCTGCCCGCTGTCCAGACCGGCCAATTCGGCGCCAACATGAAGGTAGCGCTCGTCAATGACGGGCCGGTAACCTTCTGGCTTGAGAGTTAGCCGGACGCAGACGACGTTTTTCCTGCCGCGCCGCGCCGGGTTGCAACATCGACGAAAAACGTCGTCTGTCCCCGGTTTTATTGCGCCTCGAGAGGTATCATAACGATGTCGCGAAGTGAAAAAAGGGGCTTGACCCCAGGAGTGTGTAGAGATGTTATCCAACATCGGCCCGGTTCAACTGCTGATTGTTCTCGTCATCGTGCTTGCCATATTCGGCACGAAGCGACTTCGAACGCTCGGTTCGGACCTCGGCAGCGCTGTGAAAGGATTTCGATCAGCAATGAATGAAGCGGAAGCAGAGTCTGCCGAAAAGATCGGCGACCAGTCGAAAGACGCGGACTTCGAAAACACGCCGGTCGATGAACCCAGCAAAGAAAATCATACCTAAGCCGGTTATTCGCTATGTCCGGAATCGGCTTTTGGGAGCTGATAATTCTGTTCCTAATCGGGCTCATCGTCCTGGGCCCGGAGCGTCTGCCGCGTGTCGCCAGTCAACTCGGCGGCTGGCTGGGACAGGCCCGGCGTATGACCCGCGTCATGAAACGTCAGCTCGAAGATGAGCTGGATTTCGAAAAACAATTACCAACTAAAACACCGCCTCCCATAAAACCGCAAAACCAGGAAGACGACACTTATTCGCCTGCACACGAAGCTGGCAGCGCAGGTACTGGTGATGGTGATGATGACGGGTCTGACGATATTGCCGCCACGTCGGTTGCCGAAGCGAGTCCAGATGCTCCGGAAGATGTTGCGGCACCAGGCGAACCCGGGAAGGTAAAGGCCGCAAAAAAAACACCGTGAGCGAAGAGACTGAAGAAAGCACGGACCATAAAGAGGAAGCCCTGCAGGAGGCGACGCTGCTTTCTCATCTCGTAGAGCTTCGCAGCCGCTTATTGAAAATCGCTGCGGCAGTTGTCTTTGTATTCGTCCTGCTGCTGCCTTGGTCGCGAAAAATATTCGCACTCGTGTCGGAACCGCTGCGCGACGTATTGCCCGGAAACACGATGATCGCGACGGCAGTCGCATCACCTTTGTTGACGCCATTCAAGCTCACTTTCTTCGTCGCACTCTTTATTGCGATGCCAATTGTGCTCTATCAGGTGTGGGCGTTCGTTGCGCCGGGTCTTTATAAGAAGGAGAAGCGTTTCGCAATGCCGCTTTTGGCATCAAGCATTATCCTTTTCTATCTCGGCATCGCTTTCGCCTATTTCGTCGTCTTTCCACTGATGTTCAGCTTTTTTACGGCGGTCGCCCCGGAGGGGGTCGAGGTACAGACCGATATATCCCAGTTTCTCTCTTTCATCACCACCATTGTTTTTGCCTTCGGCATCGCGTTCGAGGTGCCGATTGCAACGGTACTGATCACCTGGACCGGCCTGACGACACCCGACAAGCTGGGCAAGGCGCGGCCATATGTTTTTCTGGGGGCATTCGTCGTCGGCATGTTCCTTACGCCGCCCGATATCATCAGCCAGACGCTTCTCGCAATACCGGTCTATCTGCTGTACGAACTGGGTATCCTGATGGCCAGGATGTTCTCGATCAGAGAAAAAGACACCGGGGAAGAGGCTCAGCCGGGAGCATAGCCTCCCACGGGCAGCGACGAGCTAATCCCGTGTTAAGTAACGCGATTTCTGCAAATTGGCCCTGCCGCCCGAGCACAGCGCATTACCCCGCTGGTTGCGCCGCAAACAAAATAGTGTTTAATGCGGGGTCGAGTAACGGGGGAACGGGCCCAATCGGCGTTTCGTCTTTATTCACAGGCGCGCAGAAGTTCTCAACCGCATCCTGATCCGAGAGATTTGTCTATGACTGATACCGCCATAACCGGTGACGCTGAGGCCGGTGCACAAATGTTTGGTCACCCACGAGGGCTGGTTACCCTTTTCTTTACGGAGATGTGGGAGCGCCTGAGCTACTACGGCATGCGCGCTCTGTTGGTCTTGTTCATGACAGATCAGATCATGAATGGCGGGATGGCCATGACCGACAGGACGGCGACAGCCATTTACGGAATCTACACCGCCGCCGTGTATCTTGTCGCGTTGCCGGGCGGCTGGATTGCCGACCGGCTGCTAGGTGCACAACGCTCGGTATTTATCGGCGGCATTATCATCATGTCCGGCCACTTCGTCCTTGCGGTGCCGTCGTTTTACACCTTCTTCCTCGGTCTCCTGCTCGTCGTGCTCGGTACCGGGCTGCTCAAGCCTAACGTCAGTGCTATCGTCGGCGAACTTTATGGGACCGGCGACGCCAGGCGTGATGCCGGTTTCACAATCTTTTACATGGGCATCAACCTCGGCGCTTTTCTTGGTCCGCTTATCTGCGGCTACCTCGGCCAGAGCCCGCAGTTCGGATGGCATTATGGCTTTGCCGCAGCCGGCGTCGGCATGTTATTCGGTGTCGTGCAATTTCGGTTGACGCGAAGTTATCTCGGCGAGGCCGGCAAGTTTCCCGCAACAACAGGTGACGCAACCCGCGATGCGCAAAGGCGGCGCAGGGGCTGGCTCGCCGTTTCGCTTGCGATGCTTGCTGTCGTGATTACTGCCGGACTCGGATTCAGTGGCGCACTCACGTTTGACCCGGTGCGTATCGCTCAACAAACGACCACCCTGATCGTCGTTATGGCATTGGCGTACTTCGCGTATGTACTTTTGTTCGGCGGGCTTGACACCGTAGAGAAAAAGCGCGTCGTCGTCATCATTATTTTATTTTTCGGCGCAGCGATGTTCTGGTCTGGCTTTGAGCAGGCCGGCAGCTCGCTGAATCTTTTCGCTGATCGTTACACAGTGCTGACTATCGGGTCATTCCCAATACTGTCCACGTGGTTTCAGTCACTGAATCCCGCGTTCATTATTATTTTCGCCCCGATGTATGCCTGGATGTGGGTTGCGCTGGCGAAACGGAATCTAAATCCCTCGACACCGGCAAAATTCGGTGTCGGCCTGATAATTCTTGCGCTTGGCTTCCTCGTCATGGTCGGCGCAGCGAATATCGTGGCCGCAGGAAACCAGACCTTTCCAACCTGGCTGTTCTTTACTTATCTTTTCCACACGCTTGGCGAACTCGCCCTGTCACCCGTCGGGCTGTCGGCTACGACCAAGCTGGCACCGAAGAGATACGTTGGCCAGATGATGGGGATCTGGTTCCTGGGTGCAGCGCTGGGCAACGTCGTCGCCGGGTTGCTTGCCGGTGAGTTCGATGCCGAGAACGTGGCTTCGATGCCCGCACAGTACTTGCAGATCGTGCTGACAACCGGGGGCGCCGGCCTGATACTGCTTTTGTTCACGAAGCCCATAAAGAAACTCATGGGTGGTATCGAGTAGTTATCAAAAAAGGTGTCAGGTTTATTTTTCTCGATTTTTTCGAGAAAAATAAACCTGACACCTTTTTTGATTATCGCCCCAGGCACTCCCCCGCGTAAGCCAGCTCCTGGCCGGCGTTTTCCATGAGGCATGCGTTGCTGTAAGTGTTGCCGTCACGCGCACATACCGGTTGATAGACCCGCGGGCACGTTTTGCCCTGTGCGTCGCAAAGTCCTGCGTGGCGAATTCTGGCACCGTTGCGCTCCGCCTGGCAGGCGTTGCCATAGGTCAGCCCGTCAAAGCCACAGACCGGAACGTACAGGCGTGGACATGCTCTGACATTACACGCGCCTTCGGTAAAAGTCGTAACGCCGGCTGCGTCAGCCTCGCAGGCATTGGCAAACGTCGTCCCGTCAGCGCCACATACCGGCACATAAACCTTCCCGCAGTTCTCAACATCACAGACTCCGGTTCGCTGCACTGGTACGCGGTCGACATCGGCCTCGCATTGACTGGAATAGGTACGCGCGCTCATGCCACAAACCGGCGCGTAAATTTGCGGGCACCCGCTCACCGTGCAGGCGCCCAGGCTGGCAATTTCGATGCCGGCACTCAAGGCCAGGCACTCGTTGTTGTAGGTGATGCCATCGACGCCGCAAACCGGATCCATCTCCTCCGTACACGCTTCGGCAAGCTCGGGACATAGCCCCTGCGATACGACAGCGACACCGGCTGCCTCGGCAAAACACGCATTGCTGTAGCTGTTGCCATCCATGCCGCAGACCGGCTCGAATTCTTCGCTGCAGGCCGCAGCGTCCGCGCAGATACCCCTGGATGCGACATCCACGCCGGCCACCCGGGCCATGCAGTCATTGCTGTAGGTCTTGCCGTCCGCGCCGCACACAGGGTCATACTGCATTGTGCACGCCATCTCCTCTGCCCCGAGCGTCGTCGACTCACTCTTGATTGTTTCTTCGGCAAGGCACAGATTGCCTGCAGCGAAAAACAGCGCGAAGCCGGGCAAAAGAGTCTGTCTAATTGTTTTGTCTGTGCTGTATTTCATCGCAGCGGATTATTACAGAATTCCGGACCCGAGTGGTCCAACAAGGTTATATTGATGGGCTCAGCGAGTCGTGAAGCGGTTGGCCGCCAGGCGCGCCTCGCCGGTAATGGCATGTCCTTGCCAAGAGGCGCAACACCGCGGACGACTGCTTCACGGCTCGCCCGCAGGGAGTTACCCAGATGATCCAATACGGCGTTGCAGTCCTTGTAAAGGACATGCCATTCCCTGCGGACTGCGCCTTGTCTTGGATCATCTGGGTAACTCTGAGTCCTTCAATATAACCTTGTTGGACCACCAGATCGATTTTCGTTTCGCGGGTTCATTTTGCCTGTCGAAACCCGCAATGCGGGGGATCAAGCCGACACTGCGCTTCCCCAGTAATTGTAAGAAAGAATTCGCAGGCCCGGAATATACATTCGTTCATCGTTGACGATCTCAAATCCGCCGGCGGCGATCAACGCCGGAATATCGCGGTTCATGTTGCAGCCGCCGGAAATTTTGCTCCAGCCGGAGTTGAGCCTGTCTTGCCACCGCCTGACGCCTTCATCTGGCGCAGTGCCGTGTTCACAGAACAGCAAACGACCGTCTGGCTTCAACACCCGTCGCATGCCCTGGAGCGCGCTTGCGGTGTCGGGGATCGTGCATAGTGTGAATGTCACAAGGACCGTGTCTACGCTGTTCGATTCAAGCGGGATTTCCTCGCCCGGCAGGTCGATAAATTCGAGGTCCAGGCTCAGGCCTTCGAGATTTTTTGCCGCGAGTTTTCTCATCCCCTCGGACGGCTCCAGACCCCATAACTTCCTGACTTTTTGCTGGTCGTAAAAAGGAAGATTCAAACCGCTGCCAATACCGATCTCCAGGACATCGCCTTCTGCAAGCGGCACTATCTTCTCCCGCTGTTTCCGGCACGGCTTGGTCGAACAGGCAAGGTCGGTCACGTGTGGAAGTATTCGTTGCTCGTACCAGCTCATCGCGTTTCCTCGCTCGCCCGGCTTGCCGGACCTGTCGCCAGCACGGCGTTGCCTGTCAACTGTTGGTGCTGTAGCAATACTAACTCGTTTATGCTGATGAGCTCGATACCCTCATCGCGAAGTTTGGGTATTTCCCGTTCCAGCAAAGCCAGCGTCGCAGGATACGGATGGCCTATGCCGACGGCCGTGCCCCTTTTCTTCGCCAGTTCCTTTAATCGCCTGAATTCCTGTGCAACGGTTTCCGGTGAACGATCAGGGTCCAGGAATACATCTCTCTTAACTGCTGGTACGCCGGTTTCTTTTGCGAGCTGCAGGGCGACACTTTTGTGCGTGGTGTAGCTGTCTACGAAAATCAGGTTGCCATGCGTACGTATTTCTTCCATCAGCCAGCCCATGTGCCCCGGGTGGCGGGTCAGCAGGCTGCCACGATGGCTGTTCACACCAATCGCATGCGGGACCGATTCCAGATTTGCGGAAAAGGCGCTTGCAAGCTGGTCTCTGTCCATATCCAGCAGAATCGCGCCGGGCTCTGTGGGGCGATCCTCTGACATATCCTCGAGGGGCAGATGCAGCAGCACCTCCTTGCCATTGG
>Ga0164320_10000610_pt1 | contig 12070 bp, 11 predicted proteins | sample GuaBasSediGuay11_FD_113736 | JGI IMG/M metagenome (GOLD analysis project Ga0164320, IMG submission 113736) | Subseafloor sediment microbial communities from Guaymas Basin, Gulf of California, Mexico - Guay11, Core 4567-28, 0-3 cm | ecosystem: Environmental > Aquatic > Marine > Hydrothermal...
GGGGCCGACGGCAACACCTACATTAACGAGTGTTTCGCACTGAAATCTGTAGTCGAGGTTGCCGGGCTTGGTGCTTGTACACCTAATGGTTGTCCCAGCTACGAAGACCCGGTTTGCGGTATGAACGGTCGCACATTCGTAAATCGCTGTGAGGCCGAAGCCGACCGGATACTCGTGCAGCGAAAAGGCAACTGCGATATTGATAATTGTCCGAAAGTGTTTTCGCCTGTTTGCGGCGAGGACGGCGTTACCTACGACAACGCGTGCTTTGGTGAGAAAGCCGGTATTACGAACTTCACCGAAGGGCTATGTAACGTTCGCTCTTGTCCGCGACTCTTTGTGCCGGTTTGTGGCGCGGATGCGATGACCTACGGGAATGCCTGTTTTGCCGAGCGTCGTGGCGTATCGATCGAATACGCTGGCGTCTGTGAAAGCCTGGGCGAGAATTGTCCGAACGACTTACTGCCGGTCTGCGGCATGGACGGCGAAACCTACGACAATGCCTGCCAGCTCGACAATGCCGGCGTGCAAAAAGCATATGCAGGAGCCTGCGTCGGCGGCTGAACCTGCTAGATTCCGCACCACATCAGGTCGTAGTCGGGTTCGGGCTCAAGCTCTTGTAGCTCGGCAAGGCGCGCCATTACTTCCGCGTAAAAACCCCGCACTTTTTCGTCGTGGGCAAGGGTTGCTTCGCCTTCTCGCGACCAGACGATATTCTCATCCATCATTTTCGCGAACCCGGGATAACGGTGCAGATTCGCCGCCATTCGGTAGGCGAAAATATTGTGCTCTGCCTGCATCATGTTGACTTGATTGGCAATGGCGCCGACGTAGTTGAATTCGAGATAGGCCTTGAACAAGAGCGCACCCATCTGTCGCTCGGTACCCTCAAGCTCTTCGCCTGCACAGACCTTTCGCCAAACCGCGGCGTTTTCGACTTGAAGACTTCGCAAGGCGAGTGACAATTCAATGAAGCCTGCGGCCTCCTGGCCTTCTCCGACGCGTTGCGTTTGGCGCACCTGCATGCCGACAAAAATCAGTGACGCCATAATGCCGATTATGCCGACGACCTGTAGCCAGTCATTGACCTTTTCTGAGTTCATACGAGCGCCGCCCTCAGGGGTAGGTATAACTCGACTGGATTCCGAGCGGCAAACCGATCGCGAAATAAATCAGCAGGAAGATCGTCCACAGGACCAGGAAGCTCATGGAATACGGCAACATCAGCGCGGTCAGTGTGCCGATACCGGTGCCCTTCACATAGCGCTGGCAATACACGACGACCAGCGGGAAGTACGGCATCAGCGGTGTGATGATGTTGGTACTGGAGTCGCCGACGCGGTAAGCGGCCTGAGTCAGGTCAGGCGATATGCCGAGCGACATCAGCATCGGAATGAATATGGGCGCGAGCAGGCCCCACTTGCCAGAGGCCGAGCCGACAAAGATATTTACAACGGCTGTCAGGATAATGATGCCAATGATGGTCACGGCGGCAGGCATGGCCAAAGCTTTCAGGAAGGCCGCACCCTGCAACGCCAGCAGGACGCCGAGATTCGACTGACCAAAGGCGTAAACAAACTGAGCGATGAAGAACATGATGACAAGGTAATACGCCATGCTGTGCATGGACTTTGTCATACCGACAATGATGTCCTTCGAGCTTTTGACGGTTCCGGCGACAATGCCGTAAACCACGCCGGGTATCAGGAACAGGAAGAAGATCAGCGACACGATCGAGCGCATCAGGGGCGCCTGAAAGCTGGAAATGTTGCCGGTGGCGTCACGCCATGGCGAGCTCGCCGGCAGGGCCGTTGCAACTAAAAGAACGACGCCAAGAAGCATGGCAATCAGTGACCAGCGCAGCCCCTTGCGTTCCTGATCCTGCAGGTCGTGCATCTCGGGCAGGTCTTCAGCATCACCGTCAATTTCCGTGGATGTGAGGCGAGGCTCAATGATCTTGGAAGTGATGTACCAGCCGACACTGATGATCAATATCGAGGATGCCGTCGTGAAGAAATAATTGTTGAGCGGGTTAAGCTCGATCGCCGGGTCCAGAATTCGGGCGCCAGCCTGTGAGAGACCTTGTAACAAAGGATCGATGGATGAGGGAATAAAGCTCGCGGAGAAACCACCCGAGACGCCGGCAAAAGCAGCGGCGATTCCAGCCAGTGGATGACGGCCGGCAGCGTAGAAGATGACACCGCCCAATGGAATAACCAGGACGTAACCCGCATCGGCCGCCGTGTGACTCGCGATTCCAACCATGATCACCATAGGCGTCAAAAAGCGGTCGCTGGTTACGTTTAAAAGAGCACGCAGTCCGGTGTTGATAAAGCCAGTCGCCTCAGCGACGCCGATTCCGAGCATGGCAACTAAAACAACGCCAACGGGGTGAAAGTGCGAAAAGTTCGTTACGATCACTGACATAAACTCAGTCAGCGCAGAACCTGACAGGAGATTATTGATCACCAGCGCTTCGCCCGAGCGCGGGTCTACAACGTCAAACGTGACGTAAGACAGCAACCAGGAGAGAAGCCAAACGATAAACAGCAACGCAACGAACAACATGGCTGGATCGGGCAGTTTGTTGCCGACGCGTTCTACCGTGCCAAGAAAGCCGCCCGGTGCGGCGCTTTGATTTTGTTCAGACATGCGAGCCCCCTGCTTTTTATTTACAGGGGAGTGTACTCAATCAGTGCAGTGACGTCGCGTCCGGCCGGTCTCGTTCAGTTGCCGCAGTTTGCGCTCGCAAGGTGTCTGGTTACCCCTGATTCGCAAATTTGCCTGATATCGGCCAGGCATTCGACAGGGCTTTGTCCGCCATCGGTTTCGACACTTTCGTACTGCGATTCACTACTGATCCACGAGACGATTTGGCAGGTTCCGGAACAGCTGCCACACACACGCGCCGAATCGTCGGCGACCGCGGTTTTCGATGAGCGCGATCGATCAATCATCATTCGCTGATTCCGTGCCCAGCTGGCGGCATCGATCCACATGAAAGCATCACACTTATCCGATTCCGACTGTGCGGTTACGTAAACGTACTGCTTTCCGATCAAGCAAATCCCGACGCCCTCGGCCGCAGTGGCTGTGCCTCGCTGAAAGGCGGGCGGATAGCGTCGAAATATTCCGGTTCCGCCCGGCAACTTATCTCTGGCGGACTGAATATGCTGCCCACTGTCCAGGGGTACCGATTGGCTGTCTTGTGCGCCGGATGAAAGAACCCAAATAACGGCAACGATTACCACAAGAAACAAGGTCGCTTTCTTCATACCATTCACCACCAAATCTTCATTGGTTGTTTAATTACCGCAGCGCGCGCTCGCGAGATGACGATAGGAACCGGACTCGCAGATCTGTCTGATACTGGTGAGGCACTCGCTCGGGCTTTGCCCGCCGTCTGTTTCGACGTCTTCGTATTTCGATTCTTCGATCGGTAATGAAACGGTCTGGCAAGTACCGGAGCAGCTACGACAGATTACCTCGCCTTCAGTCGTCGTATTGCCATCCCCGGCAAGAGTCGACTGATCGATGAGTTTGCGCTGGTTGTTTGCCCAGGCCACCGTATTGACCCACATTACGGCATCACATTTTTCGGCGTCCGCAAGATCGTCGATATAACCGTAATTGTCGCCTATCAGGCAGACACCAATACCGGGCGGGAGCTTATCCGAAGGGACGGCGGCGCGTTTTGGTGTTGATGACAACCTGTGCGGTTGCATCGGACCTATCTGCTCGTTGGTAGGCGGCCCGCTGGATCTTGTTGAGGTACTACGGCTCGGCTTCCCACCCGGCCTGTCCTGCGCAGCAGCCGGGACGGCAAGTAGAAGAGCAACGAGCGCGGCAATCGTTATGGTCTTCATGAGAATCTCCGAAGAATGGTCTCGTCTTCAGTTTAGTAAAAAAATCAGCTTGCTGCAGAACGAAAAAGGCACAGCGTTTTCGCGCTGTGCCTTCTATGAAACAATATTCTTCGGGGTATTACCAGCCGCAGCTACGCCCTGCATTTTGCTCTTTCAAATAGGCCATTAAGGGCGCGAAGTAATCGATGATCGCGGTCGCATCCATCTCGCGTGTGCCCGTCAGCTTCTCGAGCGCGTCCTGCCAGGGCTCGCTTTGGCCAGACGCCATCATGTCGAAGAACTTCTTGCCTGCTTCCTTGCTACCGTAGATCGAACACGACGCAAGATCGCCCTCGTGGCCGGCGGTTTCACACAAAGAGCGCTGGAACTGGAACTGCAAAATCCGTGCGAGGAAGTAGCGCGTATACGAGACATTTGCCGGGATGTGGTATTTCGAACCCGGGTCAAAATCTGCTTCGCTACGTTCGTTCGGCGGTACGATGCCCTGATATTTCAGGCGCATATCCCACCAGGCCTTGTTGTAGTCCTCCGGCTTGATCTCTCCGGAGAAAACACCCCATCGCCACTCATCGATAAGCTTGCCAAACGGCAGGAACGCGATCTTGTCGAGCGCCATTTGCATTTGTCGGTTGATGATCGCCTTGTCACTGATCTCAGCAGAGCTCACGAGACCGACTTCCTTGAGGTAGTCCGGCGTCATTGACAGCGTTACCGTATCGCCGATGGCCTCGTGGAAACCGGAGTGGGCGCTGCCCTGAAACAGTGGGGGCTGATCTTTGTAGGCGCCCTGATAGTAATTGTGTCCCAGCTCGTGATAAATCGTACGAAGTTCGTCATAGGTTTGCTTGATGCACATCTTGATGCGCAGATCGTTACCACCATCGAGACCCCAGGCACTTGCGTGGCAAACCACATCGCGATCACGCGGCTTTGTGAATTGCGAGCGGGTCCAGAAAGTATCCGGCAACCGATCCATTCCGAGGGACACATAGAAATTCTCGGCTGATCGGACCATCTCCTGTGGTGAGTAGTCTTTGGTCTTCAACGTCGTATTGACGTCAAGATCTGACTCGCCGGGATACGGCTCCATAATGTCGTAAATGCTGCCCCACTCCTGGGCCCACATATTGCCGAGCAGGTGCGCCGGGATCGGACCGTCCTGCGCCACTTTGTCTTCGCCGTAATGTTCGCCGAGCTTCGCGCGAACCGCGCAGTGCAACTCGTCATACAGGGGCTTTACCTGTTCCCAGAGCCTGGCAGCTTCGCCCTGGAACTCCGCCGGGCTCATATCGAAGCCGGCGCGCCACATTTCGCCGAGATCACCGTAGCCGAGTTCGCCCGCACCTTCGTTCGCCAGCTCAACGTAGCGCTGATACTTCTCGCGCATTGGCGGTGCAATCGTGCGCCAGCCGGTCCAGTACTCTTCAAGCTCGTCGTAGTCTTTGGAGCTCTGCATGAGACCTTCGAGCTCAGATCCTGAAAGGCAGTCGTTGTCATTGCGGCAGTATTTGCCTGCGCCGTACATGCCGCTAAGGTCAGTCGCGATTTGCGAAAGTTCTTTACGTTTTGCAGCGTCGTTGGGTGTCGGCAGCGACGTGCCGAGTTTTAAGAGATCAATCGCCCGTCGCGTCTCCGGAGCCAGTTCCTGGTCGTCGTAGGCCAGCGCCTGCTGCACCATGCCGCCATGCCACTCCGCATACTTCTCGTTTGCGGCAGCGGCAATGATCGCTGTGTCTTCGGTAATGTAGGTTGCGCGAACCCAGTCAGCTGCACCGAGCTCATCGCCAAGGTCTATAAGCTCGGCGTTCGCACGAGCAACGAACTCCTCGGCCGTCTCCGCGGGCGCAGTAACAGCGACTTCTTCAGTCGCCTGTTGCGAACAGGCGCCGACCATGGTCGCGAGCAAAGCGCCCGCGAAAATTCTTGCGAGTTTTTTCATATCAATATCCAGACCATCTGTTAATCGTGCTTAGTGAATGCCGTGCATCCAGCGCTTGAGTATCGGTGAGATCAGAATCATAAATGCGCCGGCAATAATGCCGAACCACATCAGGAATGAGAACAGCTCAGTGTACGACGCAAGGGCCACAGCGATGTCCGCAGACTCACCCGCTGACGTGTCGATTGCTGCCATCTTACCGATGCGGGTAGCAACCGTTTCAGACAGGGCCGTCGCCAGGAACCAGGTTCCCATGCTCACACCAACCACACTGCCAATGGACAACTTTGTCACAGCCGACAGGCCAACAGGTGACAGGCACAGTTCGCCGGTGGTGTGTAACAGGTAGGCGAGAACCAGCCAGACCATTCCGACCTGCCCTGCCGCGTCCGGGAACTCGGCACCCATAACCAGTGCACCGAACCCAAGCCCGACCTGCATGATGCCCAAACCGAACTTCACCGGTGTATTTGGCTCCAGGTTCTTCTTTGCGAGCCAGGTCCAGAGAGCAGCAAACGGGATCGCAAGCAGCATGATGAAGCCGGCGTTCAGCGAGCCGAATTGCGATGCTGTGAAGGTCGTGTCTCCAACCGAGCGATCAACGACGCGATCGGCGTAGAGCGTCATTGAGCCGGCCGATTGCTCGAACAGCGCCCAGAAAACAACCGTTGAGAGAATCAGGATCATCAAAACAACGGTTCGCCCGAACTCGGGAGAGTAGTGAGTCAGGAAGCCGTATACAACGAAACCGAGGATGAGCAGGATCGACAGGTAGAGCACTTCGTCTGCTACCGCCTCGAGACCGCCAATCGGGTGCAGATTCGCGATAACCGCGAGGATGCCGGAGATAATAGCGATCGCGGCTATCGCGTACGCAACGTTATTGTTGGCATCCTGTTTCGTGTGAACCATCGAGTAAAGAATGAGGCTGACGATCGACACGATCAGAAATACATTCTGCGTAACCAGGACAACCGGTTCATTCTGCACCAGCAGCCAAAACACACCCAGAAACGGCAGGCTTAATAAATAGATGCCCCATTCGACATTGATCGGACCTAAAAAGCTCTTCTTCAGCTTTTCGGGGTCCGTTGGTTCGGCGAGACCCATGAGGTACTTCTGGCCGAGGGTAAACGTGATGAGACCGATAATCATGCCGATACCGGCCGCGCCGAAACCGTATCTCCAGCCGAAGGTCTCGCCGAGCCAGCCGCACAACAATGTCGCTGCGAACGAACCGATGTTGATGCCCATGTAGAAAATCGTGAAGCCGCCGTCACGGCGCGGGTCGTCCTGTGAATACAACTTGCCGACGATGGTTGAAATGTTCGGCTTTAGATAGCCGACGCCCATAACGATCAACGCGAGAGCAAAGTAAAAGACATCGAGCGCCGCAGTATCTCGCATCGTGATGTCTTGTGTAAGCACTGTACCGGCAGCGATTACCTCGCCAGAGGCCAGTGTCAGATTTTCAACCAGTGTCGTGCCCGCCGCATAAAATCGCGCAGCGTGGCCCTCAACGGCCATCAGGAGGTGACCCAACGACAACATAACGCCGCCGAACAAAACCGATTTACGCATGCCGAGGTAGCGGTCGGCGATCATGCCGCCAATCAATGGCAGCGCGTACACCAGCCCCGCGTAGGAACCGAGAACATCCAGTCCCGCCGCGTCGGTAAACAAGTGATACTTCGTTAAATACAGGAGCAGCAGATATTTCATCCCGTAGAAAGAAAAACGCTCCCAAAGCTCTGTTGTGAAGCAGACATACAGCCCAACTGGGTGGCCGAGAAATTCGGCCTGATTGGATAGGTCGTCCGGTGATCCGGCAACGGCTTCGGTCATTATTTTTTCCCCGGTTGGCGTCTGGCGCCGATTAGATTTTTTGAGCCTAAGGGCTAAGCATTAGACACTATTTGCGTCCGGCTTCCTACTTGACAGGGCGAGGCTTGAATAGTTTCGCCATGAAGATTCCAAGTTCGTATAAGAGGTATACCGGGATCGCCAGCACGGTCTGACTGATGATATCTGGTGGCGTCAGCAGCATACCGACGACAAAGGCGCCCAAAAACACGTATGGACGGGCCTTAGCTAAAGTTTCTGTTGTCGTCAGGCCGGTTGATACAGTCAACATGGTTGCAATCGGTGTCTCGAATGCGGCCCCGAACACCAGCGCCACCATCATCACAAAGCTGATGTATTCGGCCATGTCCGGTTTCCACTCGACCATATCCGGTGTGAATGTAGACACGAAGCCGAAAATGAGCGGAAACACTACGTAGTAGGCAAAGGCCAAACCCGCGTAGAAAAGCACGATGCTGGACGCGAGCAGCGGAAACGCAAAATATTTTTCTTTCTTGTACAGGCCTGGCGCAACGAATGCCCAAACTTGATACAGGATGATTGGCATGGCGAGAAACAGCGCCAGATAAAACGACAGAGAAATTGTCGCAGTCAGTGGCGTAACGGCCCCTATTGACTGAAGTTCCCCACTGGGAACAAAGCGCGTCAGGGGTGTTGCCACGAAGTCGAAAATTTTTCGCGAAAACGGCACCAGGACGATGAACACGCCAAATACGCTGCCGAAGACCTTAAACAGCCGGCCGCGCAGCTCGATGAGGTGCGACATCAGGGTACCTTCAGCGAGATCTTCTTCTTTCTTTTCAGGCGGGTCTGTCACTTGGCCGGCGTCTCGTCCGCTTTCGCTGGCGCATCGTCTTCATCTTCGTCATCGTGCAAAGGTGAAAACGTGTCGTTGTCGTTCGGTTTCAATAGTTCGTTAGGATCAAGATCTTTGGGGTCTATGCCGAAGTTCTTCTTGACGTCGACCTCTTCTTCAAGCTGGCGTTGCAACGAGCGGGTCATCTGACGGGCCTTTCCCATCCAGCCACCAATTTGACGTGCGACGCGCGGCAGTCTCTCAGGCCCTAGAATCAGGAGCCCGATCAAACACAGGAGAATAAATTCTGAACCGCCGATCCCGGACATGGCAGGGGCTTAGGCGTCTTTTCGCTCGCGGGTCTCGTCAACCGGCTTATTGTCGAAATCAGCATCAGCATCAGAGTCGTCGCTGATCTTGTCGCTCTCTTCTTCTGCTTCGTTCATCGCACTACGAAAGCCTTTGACAGATTTACCGAGGTCGGACCCCAGCGACGAAAGACGCTTCGTACCGAAAATGGCCAACACGATGACCAGAATGATCAATAACTGCCATGGACCAATGTTGGCAAACATTTCATTACTCCTGGGGCCCTGCCCCTCATTTCCTCCAAAAAGGGCTCTGACACCTTTTCGTTGGTTTGAAAACTGACGCCGGCAAAAGCCGGGCGCGAATTATGTTCATGATACGCCTGCGAGTGCAACAAAACCGTACCGGTGTCACAGGCAGCTGACGATTTGACTAGGTCTCAAGCCAGAAGGTAACAGGGCCATCATTGACCAGGTTGACCTGCATATTCGCACCGAACCGACCGGTTTCGACAATGTCGAGATGCTCCCGACATGAGGCGACCAGGTTGTCGAAGTAACCCTCGGCTTTCTCGGGATCAGCGCCCTTCGTGAAGCTGGCGCGCGTGCCCTTTCGCGTGTCGGCCGTCAGCGTGAACTGCGGTACCAGCAGCAGCCCCCCGGAGCCATCCTGGACGCCAAGGTTCATGCGGCCCTCAGTGTCCGGGAACACGCGGTAAGTCAGAACCCGGTCGGCGAGGCGCTTGATGTCGCGCTCCTCATCGTCACGGTGTACGGCGACCAGTACGAGTAGCCCACGATCGATTTTTCCGACGAGCTGGTCGTCAACAGTGACACTGGCGCGCGTGACGCGCTGCAGGAGTCCTATCATTTCTGTTCCAGGTGTCCGTATTTGCCGGGTTTCGAGCGTTTATTAATGCATCAAGCACAAACGAATAGCCACCCCAAATCGAGCTTCTGCGAGACTTAGCCTACCGGCCGGTGGGTGGGCGTGCTCGAATAGCGCCCCCCTCGTATGCCAGGGAGGGCGTCGTCGGGACAAAACCCGTCGGTCGGACCAGGGAGGGAGGGCCCCGACCGTGTGTCGGGGCCCATTTTGACCGACAAGTGGGCGGCGCGTGGCTGTTAATTGGTAAATACGGAGCGTTGGTGGGAAATATAGTGCCTTTATATTTCCCACCGATGGATTTCCGGGTCATTCTTTTGGCCATTGAGTACGATCCAGTGTCCGAATAGACTAACGGTCAACGTCAGGGACCGAAATCACGATGAAAAGAAGAGAATTTGTTGGCGGACTTGCCGTCGCAGCAGGATTGGCTGGGTGTGCGAAACCGAATAACGACTGCACAGATGAATCGAGCGCGTCCACGGAGTCCTTTGAGTGGTCTTGTGTAACGTCGTGGCCGCCGAGATTTCCGGGCCTTGGAATGGCGGTCGAAAACCTTGCGGAAAGACTGGACAGGGCATCGGGTGGCCGACTGAAAGTAAAAGTCTACGGTGGTGGAGAGCTGGTTCCTCCATTTGAGGTGTTCGATGCGGTTAGTCGTGGCGCGGTGGAGATGGGCCATGATGCGTCTTATTACCACAAGGGCAAGGTAGACGCCGCGCAGTTTTTTACGGCAATCCCATTTGGGCTGAGTTACATGGAGCTCAATGCCTGGATTCACTACGGGGGCGGTCAGGAGCTATGGCGGGAGCTGTATGAGCCCTTCAATCTCGTGCCCTTTCTTTGCGGCAATACGGGCGTGCAAATGGGCGGCTGGTTCAACAAGGAAATCAACAGTATCGACGACCTTAAAGGCCTGAAGATGCGAATCCCCGGACTGGGTGGTGAGGTCTTGCGACGCGCGGGTGGAACGCCAGTAACTTTGCCTGGCGCGGAGATTTTTACGTCATTGCAAACCGGCGTAATTGACGCGACCGAATGGGTCGGACCGTACAACGATGTTTCGTTCGGACTGCACAAGGCGGCCAGGTACTACTATTACCCCGGGTGGCAGGAGCCGGGACCGGGGCTGGAGTGCATGATCAATAAGGATGCATGGGAGTCATTGCCGGCGGACCTGCAAGCGCTGGTCGAAATAACCTGCCAGTCGATCACCGTCGACATGGCCGCAGAGTACACTAATGGTAATGCGAATTCTCTGCAGCAGATATTGGCCGACCCGAATATTGAAGTACGACCGTTTCCAGACGAGGTGTTGCAACACCTGAAATCGATAACGGCGGACATCGTCGCTGAGCTGATGGCCAGGGATCCGGCGTCAGACAAAATTGGCAAAGCGTTCTACGAATACCTGGCGAAGATGGAATCGAATTCGGAAATTTCCGAGCGCGCGTATCTCAACACCCGTCAAACTTGACTATCAAGTCGTCCTACTCAGTTTTCCGGCCAAAAAAAACCGCGCACATTCAGGCATGAATGTGCGCGGCTCATTTGTCGATGAGCTAAACGTTAGAAGTTGTAGTTCGCTCCGACCGACCAGTACGCACCATTGAAGCCAAACGGTGCTGAACGGCGTGAGTATTTGAAGACTGTAGGACTAGCCATATCCATCGCTCCGGCTACGGACTCAAAGTCTCCGCCACGCGATCCAGAGTTGGTCACCTCATCTGGCGTCGTATCGAAAATGTTGTTACCCGACAGGAAGAAGTTGAGGTTGTCATTCAACTGGAAGCTGACACGAAGATCGAGCAACATTTCGGCGCCGTATGTCTGACTACCTGAATCAACGGTGGTGTATTCACCATATCGGTTAAGCGCAGCGTTCGCAGACCATGCGTCCTTTTCCCAGTTTGCCGAGATGCTGACCCGGTCCTCAGGCTGCCAGGTCTCGATAACCGAGGGCTGGAACCCACCGAAAATCGTTTCGGGCGGTAATGCTCCAATGGTATCGGAGTTGCTGAAGATTCTCGTGATATCGGTCGAGGTGAAGTTCGCTGCAAACGTGACTGACATGTACCCACCCAGGAGCCCGATGTCCGACAGCGTCGAAACGATGTCGACACCGCTGGTTTCGGTATCGACGGCGTTCAGGAAGAACTGTCCGCCACCGGAGCCGCTGGCAATCAATGCGGCATCTAGTGCATCCGATAAACCCATGCCAAGATTGCTACTGAGGACGACACGGTCGTCAATGGAGATGTCGTAGTAATCAATCTGCAGGTCCCAGCTATCAGTGATGTCGACGACAGCGCCGATTCCGAAACTGACAGCCTCCTCTTCCTTCAGCTCTGGAATACCGATCGCTTGCGCGACCGAGCTGTCATTGCGGAATGTGCCGGTCTCGACCTGCAC